>VMBT01000268.1_pt1 | contig 35207 bp, 34 predicted proteins | sample 4404301 | NCBI WGS metagenome assembly VMBT01 (sample SAMN12238535, study PRJNA552566) | marine metagenome | isolation source: Coastal seawater | place: USA: coastal Georgia, Sapelo Island | collected 2008-08/2009-08
CAGGTGCTTTCGGTTTCGCAGGTGCTTTCGGTTTCGCAGGTGCTTTCGGTTTCGCAGGTGCTTTCGGTTTTTTATCTTTTTTTACAAGTTTTTTTAAAAATTCAAACATAATTATTGATTACAGAACTTAATTCATTATTTTCGGTCAAGATTTACTCACCATTATACAATTATTGAAAACAAGGAATGATAGTGTTTTTTAGAAAGTTAATTTATTTTTTATTTTTTCTTCCAACTTTACTTTTTGCTCAGGTTCATCAAAAAACCTTAGATAACGGCTTAAAGATTTTCGTTAAAGAGGATCATCGTTCACCAGTGGTCGTTTCGCAGGTTTGGTACAGGGCTGGAAGTATTGATGAAGTCAATGGTAAAACAGGCGTCGCCCACGTTCTAGAGCATATGATGTTCAAGGGAACAAAAACCACCAAGCCAGGGCAGTTTTCAGAAGTGATTGCCGCTGCAGGGGGTCGTGAAAATGCCTTCACGGGCGCTGATTACACCGCATACTTTCAAACGTTGGAGAAAAGTAAGTTACCGATTGCTATGAAGATGGAATCAGACCGCATGCAAAACCTTCTTATTAAAAAAGAAGAGTTTGCAAAAGAGATTAATGTTGTGATGGAGGAGCGAAGATGGCGTACTGATGATAAGCCTACATCCCAGGTAAATGAATTAATGCAGTCCTTGGCATTTGTCTCTCATCCTTATGGAAGACCTATTGTCGGCTGGATGAATGACCTAGAAAACATGTCGCATGAGGATGCGCTTGAGTGGTACGAAAATTGGTATGCACCCAATAATGCTATTTTGGTTGTCGCAGGGGATGTTAATCCTCAAGAGATTTTTGCATTAGCAGAAAAATATTATGGCCCAATTCCTTCAAAGAAAATCAAGGAAAGAAAACCTCAAATCGAAGCAGAACAGATGGGCGTAAGAAGGGCCGAAGTTAAAGCTCCAAGTAAGTTAAGTTATTTGCAGATGGCATATAAAGTCCCGGCACTTGATAAAGATCTAACTAAAAATAGCACTGATGTTTATGCCCTTGAGGTTCTTGCAGGGATTTTATCTAATACGAGTGCTTCAAGATTAAATCAAAGTCTTGTTAATGATCAGGGATTGGCCTTAGGCGCAGGCGCGAGTTATGCCATGATTACTCGAGGCGGAATGAGTCTTTTTGAATTTTATGCTACTCCATCTGAGGGTGCATCCGTGATTGATGTTGAAGATGCTGTTAAAAAAGAAGTTGAAAAAATTATTCAATCAGGGGTGACTGATGATGAGCTTAATCGAATTAAAACAAGTGTTATCGCAAGCAAGGTTTATCAGCAAGACTCTGTCTTTTACCAAGCCATGCAAATTGGACAGTTAGAAACCATTGGTTATCCCTACACATTAATGGATAGCTATGTTGAAAATGTTAAAAAAGTAACTTCTGCTCAAATTCAAGCTGTTGCGAGCAAATATTTTGTTGATGACCGATTAACCGTCGTGACGCTTGACCCTCAACCAGTAGATCCTAATAGTAAGCCTAAAGGAAAACCGCATGTTCATTAAATTTTTTATTTGTGTAAGTTTATTTTTTGTAAATTTAAGCTTCGCAGCCTTAAAGATTGACTCTTGGACCACCAAAGAGGGTATGAAGGTTTTCTTTGTTGAAAATCATGACCTACCCATGCTAGATTTAGAAGTTAATTTTAGAGCCGGAAGTGCTTATGATCAATCTTCAAGATCAGGCCTTGCATCGATGACCAATCACATGCTCTTTCTTGGTTCAGATGGCATTACTGAAGAAGAAATTGTGAATCAGTTTGCAATATTGGGTGCTGAGACTGGCTCGGATTTTGATAGTGATAAAAGCTCGTTTAGCTTAAGGACTTTGAGTGAAAAAAAAGACGAGGCCTTTAAATTATTTAAAACAGTCATTCATAAACCTAATTTTGATCAAGAGATACTTGAGCGTGAAAAGCAGAGATATATCTCAAGTTTAAAACAGTCGGATACTCAGCCTGATTCTATTGGCAGTAAAGCGTTTATGAAGGCCCTCTATAGTGACCATCCTTACGGCTTACCGAATGACGGTGATGTTGAATCAATTGCCTTAATTGAGAACACTATGCTGAAAAATTTCTACAGTGATTTTTATTCAGCAAATGGTTCATCAATGGTCATGGTGGGAGATATATCAAAAGAAGATGCTATGAAATTCTCAAGTGAGATCAGTCAGGGTTTACCATCGAATGGTAAAAATTCTCAGCTCCCCAAAGTTAACAAGCCTAAAGTCACAGAGTTAACCATCCCTCATCCATCTTCACAAGCCCATCTTTTTTATGGATTCCCATCCATAAAAAGAGGTGACAATGATTTTTTCCCTCTCTACGTAGGTAATTACATTTTAGGTGGAGGAGGTTTTGTTTCAAGGCTTACGGGTGAGGTGAGAGAAAAAAAAGGTTATGTCTACTCCGTCTACAGTTACTTTATGCCCATGCAAGAATCTGGCCCCTTCCAAATAGGCCTTCAGACCAAAAAAGAACAAATTGGACCAGCCTTTGATTTAGTAAAAAAAACGGTCAAAGATTTTATTACTCATGGACCGACAGAAAAAGAACTCAAGGCGGCCAAGGATAATATGATTGGTGGCTTTCCAATGAGAATTGATTCGAATAAGAAAATATTATCGTATTTATCGATGATGGCTTTCTATGACTACCCGTTAGATTACCTTGAAACTTTCTCTGACAAAGTTAACTCAGTCACGCGAGAAGAAATTATGGAAGCATTTCAAAGAAGAGTTAAAATGGATGAGTTTTCATACGTGATTGTTGGGGCGAGTTAGATTAAAAAAAGTTCTGTAAAGATAATTGGCGGTAACTTTAAAAGAAAAAATATTTTATTCTCCGATGTTGATGGACTTAGACCCACATTAGGAAGGATAAGAGAAACGCTCTTTAATTGGCTCGGCCAAGACCTTAACCATCATACATGCCTTGATCTTTTTGCTGGTAGTGGCGCCTTGTCTTTTGAAGCGCTTTCAAGGGATGCCAAATTTTGCCAACTTATTGAGGCCAACAACGAGGCATATCAAAATTTAGTTATCAATAAAGAATCCTTAGGTTTTACCAATTGTGATATTCAACTCAATACCGCAGAAAATTATTTAAAGAAGAATACGGATCAGTTTGATATTATTTTTTTTGATCCACCTTTTGGTAGGCCAGAATTTTCCTTACTTCTACCATCGCTTAAAAATTACTTGAATGAGGAAGGTTTGATTTATTATGAATCTTCAAGACCTTACGCTGATGAAGACTTTAAAATTATAAAAGAGTCGCGCGCAGGTCAGGTATACTTTTATCTTTTAAAAAAATAATTTTCCTATGCGAGCATTGTTTCCAGGTTCCTTTGATCCAATCACCCTAGGGCATGAAGATGTTATCAATCGTGCAACGAAGATTTTCGATAAAGTAATTGTTGCTGTAGCTGAAGATAATAATAAAAACTCATTATTAACTCTTGAGCAGAGGCTTGAATTGGTATCAGAAATTTACCAAGATAATCCAAAAGTTGAGACAGTATCTTTTTCGGGATTGACTGTTGAATTTGCACAAACGAAAGATGCAAACATTATTTTACGTTCGATTAGAAATACAATAGATTTTGAAAGTGAATTACAGTTGGCGAAAATGAATCAGGCAATTGCTTCTAGCATTGAAACTATCTTTATTGCACCATCGAATGATTATCAATTTATTTCCTCAACTTTAGTGAGGCAGATTCATCAATTAGGGGGTAAGATGGATGCCTTTGTATCTCCTAATGTTATTCGGTATTTATCTAAATAATGGCTTTACATATTACCGATGAATGTATAAATTGCGATGTCTGTGAACCTGAGTGCCCTAATAAAGCCATTTATCAGGGGGTAGAGATCTATGAAATCAATCCTGATTTATGTACCGAGTGTGTTGGACATTTTGACACGCCTCAATGCGTAGAGGTTTGTCCTGTGGATTGCATTCCAGTTAACCCAGAGTATATGGAAACACAGGATCAGCTTATGCAGAAATATAAAAAAATAGTTAGCCAGAATTAAAGGAGTAACGATGAGAATTTTACATACAATGATTAGAGTGAATGATCTTGAGGAGTCTATCAAGTTTTATCAAGATTTATTTGGGATGAAGGTACTTAGAAAAGCAGACTACCCTGATGGTAAGTTTTCGTTGGCTTTTATTGGTTATGGGGGCGAGGATACAAATACAGTCATTGAGTTGACTCATAATTGGGAAACAAGCCACTATGATCATGGAAATGCATATGGCCATATTGCAATTGAGGTTGATGATGCTTATAAGTCATGTGAGGATATTAAGTCAAAAGGCGGGAAGGTTATTCGTGAGGCTGGACCGATGATGCATGGAACAACGGTGTTAGCTTTTGTTGAAGATCCGAATGGCTATAAAATTGAATTGATTCAAAAGGGTACCTTTTAGTCAAAAAATTCTTTAACTTTATCTAGCCATCCAGTTGATCGAGGGCTATGTTTTTCCTGATTTTTTTGATTTAACTGCTCAATTGATTCAAATAATTTTTTTTGCTCTTCATTTAAATTGACTGGGGTTTCAACAACAACGTGGCAGTGTAAATCGCCGTGTGAGTTTTCTCTCACCGGCTTAATTCCTTTTCCTCTAAGGCGAAACACAGCACCCGTTTGTGTGCCTGCTGGAATTTTAATTTTTGCACTTCCATCAAGTGTTGGCACATGAATCTCCCCGCCTAAGGCAGCGGTTGAAATACTGATTGGCATTTCACAATGTAGGTTACCACCATCTCGTTCAAAAATTTCATGCCTTTTAAGCGCAATAACCACATAGAGATCACCTGACGGCCCACCATTTAGACCTGCCTCACCTTCACCAGTCAAACGAATACGATCATCGTTATCTACACCTGCAGGAATTTTGACAGAGAGTGTTTTGGATTCTTTCACACGGCCTGATCCACTGCAGTCATGGCAAGGATCTTTAATGACTTTGCCAGACCCATGACAGTTAGGACATGTTTGTTGAACAGAAAAGAATCCCTGCTGCATTCTGACTTGACCATGGCCTTGACAGCTACCACAAGTGGAAGGCTCCGTACCTTTTTTTGCACCCGTGCCTGAGCATGAATGACAAGTGGTCATTACTGGAATCTTTATTTTTGTTTCAAAACCTTTGTAAGCTTGATCAAGAGAAATTTCCATGTTGTATCGAAGATCGGCGCCTCGATAGACATTAGATTTTTTATTTGCTCGACCACCACCAAAGATATCGCCAAAGATATCCCCAAAGGCATCGCCAAAATCTGCAAAATCACCAAAACCTTGACCACCACCCATATTCTGATTTACACCAGCATGACCGAATTGGTCGTAGGCGGCTCGTTTTTGCTGATCGGATAGAATTTCATACGCCTCCTTGACCTCCTTGAACTGTTCCTCTGCTTTTGGGTTGTCAGGGTTACGATCAGGGTGATATTTCATCGCAAGCTTTTTAAAAGCTTTTTTTATATCCTCGGGACTTGCATCTCTGCCAAGGCCTAAAATTTCATAGTAGTCTCTATCAGTTGCCATAGGGTATGCACGAGACCGTAAGGTCTCGTGAAATTAATTATTTATCAGACTTGCTCTCTTTTTTTTCGTCTTTGACTTCTTCGAACTCAGCATCAACAACGTCTGCATCAACTGTTTTTTCTTCATTTTCCCCCTGAGGTGCGCCTTGGGCTTGTTGTTTTGCTTGTTGTTCAGCATAAACCTTTTCACCAAGTTTTTGAGAAGCTTCAGCTAGTGCCTTATTTTTAGCTTCGATTTCATCCTTGTTGTCAGTTTTTAATGCTTCTTGTAGATCTTTAATTGAAGAGTCGATTTTATCTTTTTCCTCTTTAGATAAAGCATCACCATGATCCTTCATTGATTTTTCAACTGAATGAATCATCGCCTCAGCCATATTTTTGGCATCAACTAACTCTTTGAGTTTTTTATCTTCCTCTGCATGCTTTTCAGCATCCTCTTCCATTTTTTTAATTTCTTCTTCACTCAAACCACCATTCGCTTTGATGGTAATTTTATTTTCTTTACCCGTAGCTTTATCTTTTGCATTCACGTGAAGGATACCGTTAGCATCGATGTCGAAAGAGACTTCAATTTGAGGTGTTCCCCTAGGCGCTGAAGGAATATCAGTTAGGTTGAACTGGCCTAAGCTTTTATTGCCAGAAGCCATTTCTCTTTCCCCTTGAAGTACGTGAATGGTCACCGCACTTTGGTTGTCCTCGGCAGTCGAAAATACTTGTGAGGCCTTGGTTGGGATAGTAGTATTCTTATTAATTAATTTGGTCATAACACCACCCAAAGTTTCAATACCAAGGCTTAATGGTGTGACATCAAGCAATAGGACATCTTTAACATCACCTTGGAGCACCCCACCTTGCACCGCAGCACCAATTGCAACTGCCTCGTCTGGATTGATGTCTTTTCGTGCCTCAACACCAAATATTTCTTTTACCTTTTCTTGCACTTTAGGCATTCTAGTTTGACCACCCACTAAAATAACGTCAGAGATTTCAGTGGATGAAAGTCCTGAGTCTTTAAGCGCTGTTTGGCATGGTGAAACTGTTCGATCAATTAAATCACCAACCAATGATTCTAATTTTGCTCGCGTTAATTTAACAACGAGGTGTTTAGGACCAGATGCATCAGCTGTAATGTAAGGTAAATTGATCTCAGTTTGTGAGCTACTAGATAATTCAATTTTTGCTTTTTCCGCCGCTTCTTTTAAACGTTGTTTAGCAAGCATATCCTTAGTTAAGTCTACGCCATTTTCTTTGTTAAATTCTTCAGCTAGAAAATCAATAATACGATTATCAAAGTCTTCACCACCCAAGAAGGTGTCACCATTCGTTGAAAGAACCTCAAACTGATGTTCTCCATCAACCGAGCTGATTTCGATGATGGATATATCAAAGGTTCCTCCACCTAGGTCATAAACAGCAATTTTTCTATCACCTTCTTTTTTATCTAAACCAAAGGCTAAAGCCGCCGCAGTAGGCTCATTGATGATTCGTTTAACTTCAAGACCTGCGATTCTTCCAGCATCTTTGGTTGCCTGTCTTTGGCTGTCATTAAAATAAGCTGGGACAGTAATCACAGCTTCAGTAACATTTTCGCCCAGGTAATCTTCAGCCGTTTTTTTCATTTTTCTAAGAATTTCTGCAGAGATTTGAGGTGGCGCCATCTTGTCACCCTTCACTTCAACCCAAGCATCTCCGTTATCAGCTTTGGCGATGGTGTAAGGCATTAAATCAATATCTTTTTGTACTTCATCTTCCTCAAACTTTCTGCCGATAAGTCGTTTAACAGCGTAAAGTGTGTTTTTAGGATTGGTGACCGCTTGTCTCTTTGCTGGAGCACCTACTAATGTTTCACCTTCGTCTTGGTAAGCAATCACTGATGGCGTGGTTCTTGTGCCTTCAGCATTTTCAATAACCTTGGCTTTGCCACCTTCCATAACGGCAACACATGAGTTTGTCGTTCCTAAATCAATACCAATTATCTTTGACATCTTTTTAAATCCTTAATTAAAATTTGTTAACAATTAAATGGGGTTAAAACGTTATTTTTCAAGACCTATTTATCTTTTTCTTTTGAAACAGCAACTAAAGCAGGCCTTAAGACACGATCATTGAGTTTGTAGCCCTTTTGTAAAACTGAAATAACCTTGTTTGGATCACCCTCTGACTCAACCATCGTCATCGCTTGATGAAAATTAGGGTCAAACTGTTCTCCCTCAGGATCAACCGTTTCAATATTAAATTTCTCAAAAATATTCAAAAGTTGTTTAAGAGTGAGCTCTACCCCGTCTTTATAATTTTCAACTGTGGCGTTATCAACTGACAAGGCAGCATCTAGGCTATCTTTTACAGACAATACCTCTTGACTAAATTTTTCAATAGAAAACTTACGAGCCTTATCGATATCTTCTAGAGAGCGTTTTCGAATATTTTCTGATTCAGCCTTGGCATATAAAACCGCTTGCTCCAACTCTTGGATACGGCCCTCTAATTCCTCTATTTTCTTTGTTAGATCCTCACCTTTTTTAGGTGATACTTTTTTTGTAGTGTCTTTTTTAGCCATAGAAACATTCTTTATTAATTAATATGGGAATGATATGGGGATGAATTGGCTATTTTCAAGAACATTTTTTCTTTTTTTTAAATTTGACTTCGGTACTGATTTTCAACCATAATGCAGGGCTAGAAATAATTATACAAAAACCTTCATGAAACAATCTGTTATTGAAATCACTCAAAGAATTAAGGAAAACAGTCGACCCACAAGAACTGCCTATTTAAATAGAATTAGGCAAATGCAATCTCGCGTTCGGGGTGCAGATAGACTGGGTTGTGCCAATGTGGCGCATGCTATTGCTGCTCTTCCCAAAGATGATAAATTAAGAATTGTTGAGAAGAAGGCCCCGAATATAGCCATTGTCACTGCATATAACGACATGCTCTCAGCGCATAAGCCTTATGAAAAATACCCAGACATTATTAGACAGGCTGCCCTTAAATTAGGTGCCACAGCACAAGTTGCTGGAGGTGTGCCTGCGATGTGTGATGGGATCACCCAAGGTGAGGCTGGTATGGAATTAAGTCTTTTTTCTCGTGACACGATCGCCATGGGCGCTGCTATTGGGTTATCTCATGATGTTTTTGATGGCATGCTCATGTTGGGTATTTGTGACAAGATTGTTCCAGGACTCCTCATTGGCGCCCTTCATTTTGGTCACCTGCCAGCCATCTTTGTTCCTGCAGGACCGATGGCCACCGGTATTGATAACACGACTAAATCAAAAGTACGTGAACAGTACGCTCAAGGCCAAGTGGGTCGTAAGGAATTATTAGAATCCGAATCATCCGCTTATCATGGTGAAGGAACCTGTACCTTTTATGGCACCGCTAACAGTAATCAGATGTTGATGGAGGCAATGGGCCTGCATATTCCAGGTTCAGCCTTTATTCACCCTCACGATGATATTCGTAAGCTTTTAACTGAGGAGGCTGTAAAACAATTAATAGAAAATATTGAAGATAAAAATACAGTCCCAGTAGGGGAGTTAGTCAATGAGGAAGTTATTGTCAATGCCATGGCCGCCTTGCTAGCCACGGGAGGATCAACTAATCATTTAATTCATTGGGTTGCCATAGCGCGAGCAGCTGGAATTATTATTGATTGGTCAGATTTTCATGATTTAGCGAAAGCAGTTCCATTGCTTGCTAGCGTTTATCCGAATGGTAAAGCGGATGTTAATGAATTTCAGAATGTTGGTGGGCCAGCATTTGTGATTAGAGAACTTTTAGATTTAGGCTGTATGTATCCAGATGTGACAACCGTGGTTAAGGATGGAATTTCATCTTACACAAAAATACCAAACGTCAAAAAAGATCAACTTTCATGGAGTCCTGCGCCAAAAGAGAGCAGTGATGAAACAATTATTAGAAAAGGCGATAATCCATTCAGTGAGTCGGGAGGCTTAAAATTGCTCAAAGGTAATATTGGCCGTTCCGTTATTAAAGTATCTGCTGTTCCTGAGGATCGACATATTATTGAAGCGCCTGCCATGATTTTTGATAGTCAAGAAGAACTTTTAAAAGCTTTTGATGATGGGCTCTTAGAAAAAGATTTTATTGCAGTAGTTAGATTCCAAGGCCCAATGGCTAATGGCATGCCTGAATTACATAAATTAACACCACCTTTGTCAGTGATTCAAAATAAAGGCTTTAAGGTTGCGATTGTTACTGATGGAAGAATGAGTGGTGCTTCAGGCAAAGTACCGGCTGCTATTCATGTCAGTCCAGAGGCTGCCGCTGGAGGGGCTATAGGTAAAATCAAGGAGGGCGATGTAATTCGTATTAATGCCGTGGTAGGGTCGATGAATGTCTTGATTGATGAGGATACATGGACTGAAAGACGTCCAGCAGTTTTAAGTGAATCTGCAAAAACTAATAACTCTCATGGTATTGGACGAGAGCTATTTGGCAACATGAGAAAAAATGTACTCTCTGCCGAAGAGGGCGCGATAACTTGGACATCTTAATTTAAGGAATTTATGAATACACTTGATTTAGCAAATTATGGTCCCGTCATACCGGTGATTGTTATTGAAAAAACTGAGGATGCAGTGCCTATGGCAGAAGCATTGCTTGAAGGCGGTATTAGAGTGCTGGAAGTAACGTTAAGAACATCCTGCGCCTTGCAAGCGATTGAAGCCATTGCAAAAAATGTACCCGAAGCAATTGTGGGCGCGGGCACTTTAAGAACTAAAGCGGATGCAACCAATGCAAAGATTGCAGGGAGTCAATTTGCCGTAAGCCCAGGCTACACGAACTCTATGGGAAATGTTTGTAAAGAAATTGATTTACCACTTTTACCAGGTGTCTCAACAGGCAGTGAGGTGATGATGGCTAATGATGATGGTTTTAATTTTCTTAAATTATTTCCTGCAGTTGCTGTGGGAGGCATTAATCTCTTAAAAGGATTCTCCGGACCTTTTGCTGATATTAAATTTTGCCCAACGGGGGGAATATCTATTCAAACCGCCCCTGACTTTTTAAGCCTTCCTAATGTGCCTGTGTGTGGCGGAACCTGGTTAACCCCTAAGGAGCATGTAGTGCAAAAAAATTGGGGTGAAATTACGAAACTTGCAAAAGAGGCAAGCTCAATCAAAGTCTAAATAATGATAGATCTAAAACAATACCAAACAATTATTTTTGATTGTGATGGTGTTGTTTTAAATTCAAATTTTCAAAAAATCGAAGCGTATCGTAATACGGCACTAAAATATGGTGCAACTCAGGATCAAGCTCAAGCGCTTGTTGATCACCATGTCTCACTTACGGGTATTTCACGTTACGTGAAGTTTGATTATTTTTTAAAAGAGATTATTAAAACCGATGTCACGGAAGAAAAGAAAAATTTTCTTGTAAAGACACTTAATGATGAGGTGATAAATCTACTTGCTAATTGCGAAATTGCCGAGGGTTTGGGTCAATTACGCGAACGATACGCTGATCAAAAATGGATGGTAGCCTCAGGTGGTGATCAGGAAGAATTGCGCTATCTTTTTAGGCAAAAAAAGATTGATCAATTTTTTGATCAAGGTATTTTTGGAAGCCCAAGATCAAAACATGAGATCATAAAACAAGAGATTAAAGCCTCTTCATTTCCCGTACTTTTTTTAGGTGACTCTAAATACGATATCGAAACAGCTGAAAAATTTAATTTAGATTTTATTTTTGTTTCAGGTTGGACCGACTTGGATGAGTGGCAAGCTATTTGCCAGAATAAAAAATTAACAACGATTAGTTATCTGTCTGAGTTGGCTAGATGATTTTTTTAATGATGCTGCTCGAACTTTTTCCTTGCATGATAGGAACGAGCTCAACATGACCACCCCAGCTTAAAACTTCTTTTGCACCAACCACTTGATTCATTTTGTAATCATCACCCTTGATTAATACATCGGGCTTTATTTTTTTTATTAAGTTAATTGGGGTCGTTTCATTAAATATGATAATTGCATCAATGGCTTCAAGGGCAGATAACACACGGGCACGATCTTTTTCACCAATGACAGGTCTTGAATGACCTTTGAGTTTTTTAACGGAAGCGTCACTATTAAGGCCAAGGATTAGGTAGTCAACTTTATTTTTAGCTTTTTCAAGATACATAACATGTCCTGCATGAAGAATATCAAAGCAGCCATTGGTAAAACCAATTTTAGTTTTTTTCTTTTTTTCACTAAGGATTTTTTTTTCTAGCTGATGGATAGTTACAATTTTATTTTCTTGTTCAAGCTCATCTGACTTATAGCTATCAATGACTTCATTCAGCTCAATAGGTGATGTTCCTACCTTGCTAATGACAATGCCAGCAGCCTGATTGGCAAACTCAAATACATCATGAAGGTTAAATTGCGCAATTAACCCAAAGGCAATTGACGCAATGACGGTATCACCCGCGCCTGAGACATCATAGATAAATTTTACTTTTGAAGCTGGTATCACAGCAGATTTTTTGGATTGTATAAGCTTGATACCTTGATTGCCCTGGGTCATTGCAATGGCATCAATGCTATATTGCCTACATAATAATTTTAATTTTTTTTCAAGATCATCATCATTAATTTGATTAGACCCAACCAGTTCATAAGCTTCTTTTTTATTGGGCGTGAGTATGGTTACACCTTGATATTTTTTAATATCATTACCCTTAGGATCTGCCAGCACAGGAATTTTTTTAGTCCTTGCTTTTTTAATGATGTACTGACAAAGATCAGTTGAAAGTACTCCCTTAGCATAGTCGGATAAAAGAATAATTGAAGGATTTTTTTTCAAAAGAGTATCAAATTTATTTTTAATTAATTTTGTATAAGAATCATCAATAACCTCATTATCTATCCTTAAAAGTTGTTGATGACCACTTAAGATCCTGGTTTTGGATGTTGTAGGATTTTTGGTTTTGATGACACCTTGAGCTGAAATTTTATGATGCCTTAATAAAGCAGTAATTTTTGCACCATGATCATCATGACCGATCGTACCTAGGATAGTTGATTTGAGACCCAGGCCGGATAAATTAAGCGCAACGTTACCCGCACCTCCCAGCCTTTGATCATCACTTGTTTTTTGAACTACAGGTACAGGTGCCTCAGGAGAAATTCGTTTAATTTCGCCTGTGATATAACAATCCAACATGACATCACCCACGACAAGACACCAATGCTTGGGGTTGATATGTTTTTTAACAGTTTGAAGTTTGTCTATATTCATAGGATTTATGCGTACATATCTTTTGTGGATAAATAATTTTCAACATAGTCTTGAACTCCAAGATTTAAATCAAAGAAGCTTTCCTCATATCCAATGTCTCTTAATTTATTCATTTTTGCTTCGGTAAAGTACTGGTATTTATTTTTTAAATCATCTGGCATGTCAATGTATTTTATAACATCTTCATTCGCTTTCATGTTTTGAGCAACCGCTGTAGCTAGTTTTTTGAATGACTGAGCTTTTCCGGTACCTACATTATAAAGCCCTGAAATTGAATTATTTTGTAGAAAAAACATAACGCATTTCACTGCATCTTTGACGTAGATAAAGTCTCGCATCTGCATACCATCATCATAGTCATGTCGATCACTTTTAAATAACTTAATTTCTTGATGGTCATTCATTTGGTTGAACGCATGATAAACCACACTAGCCATTCTGCCCTTATGGTATTCATTGGGACCATATACATTAAAAAATTTAAGTCCTACCCACTGGGGTGGAGCAGGTTGATTAGATTTAACCTGTAATTCAGCCCATTGATCAAAAAAGTGTTTGGAGTATCCATAGGCATTAAGAGGATTTAGGAGATTCAGTTGGGTGTCATCATCATATCCTTGCCTACCATCTCCATAGGTTGCAGCAGAACTTGCGTAAATGAAAGGAACATTATGGCTTGCACACCATGACCATAATTTTTGACTGTAGCGAATATTTGAATTTAATAGGTTATTGAAATTCTTCTCAACGGTAGCACTAATCGCACCCATATGGATGACTGCTCGGATTTTTTTTGCATCTTTTAGAAAATCAAATAATTTTTTTTTGTGAATAAATTCAGAATATTTTCTTTTAGAGAAATTTTTTTCTCTGGATGGATCCTCGTAATCATCGACGATGATAAGCTGATCTTCATTCATGATGGTGTCTAAGTGCCAGGCAATCATGCTACCAATCATGCCTGCGCCGCCGGTAATTATGATCATAGTTTTTGCTTTATCTTTTTAAATTGACGCATCGTTTGTTCTGATAATTTTTTTTGTTTTTGCGACGACCATTGTGGATCAAGCCATCCAGCAAGATGCGGTTTTAGTATGTTATGCATGGCCTTGATCCAGTCAGGATCATCATTTAAGGCAGGTATATAGTCATACTCGCCACCACCATTTTCGGTAAATATATGCCTGCCTTCCATATTAATTTCTTCTAAGGTTTCAAGGCAATCGCTTGAGAATCCTGGACAAATCACATGTACCTTTTTTTCTTTAGATCTACCTAATTTGGCAATGACTTCCGCGAAGTAGGGCTTTAGCCACTCAGCTTTCCCAAATCGTGATTGAAAGCACACCTCATAATCTTGATCTTTAAGCTTTAAGCTTTCAGCTAACAGACGACCTGTTTTATGACATTCACAGTGATAAGGGTCTCCTTGCATCAATGATTTTTTTGGCACCCCATGAAAACTCATAACTAATTTTGAGGGACGCCCATTTTTTTTCCAAAATTTTTCAACGCTTTTTTTCAGTGCAGCAATGTAGTCTGGGTGATCGTGATAATGTTTGATTGTCCTTAATTCAGGTACATTTCTTGTTTTTATAAGAGCTCTAAAAACACTGTCCATTGCTGATGCGGTTGATGAGCCAGCATACTGAGGGTAGAGAGGAAACAAAAGAATTTTAGTACAGTTTTTAGCCCTTAATTTTTCTATGGCTGACCTCATGGAGGGATTGCCATAACTCATGCCTAACTCAACTTCAATGGGTTGTTTATACGTTTTATTTAAACTTTCTTTAATCAGCTCGGTTTGTTTTTTTGCATAAACCATGAGCGGTGAACCCTCGTTGGTCCATACCAGTTGATATTTTTTTGCTGAGGCAGCCGGCCTAAAAACAAGAATAATAAAATGTAAAATCCAGCACCATATGAATCTTGGAATCTCAACCACCCTGCGATCCATTAAAAATTGTCCAAGGTAGCGCCGCAGTTCTTTGGCCCTTGGGGCATCAGGTGTGCCTAAATTAGCAACAATAATGCCAATCCTCTCGGGATCCCCATGCTGATAATTGGGTTCGGGACGGTAGTAACTCATATTTATTTTAGTGAATTCCCTAAAATTTTTGCAGTGATATCAACAATAGGAATGACTCTCTCATAAGCCATTCGTGTTGGGCCAATAACACCTATCATACCAATAAGTTCTCCATCTGCATGATAAGGGGCAGTAACAACACTGCATTCATCCAGGGCATGATAACCAGACTCTTCTCCAATAAAAATTTTGATACCATCTGCATCATGACTTTGTTCTAGGAGATTTAATAAAGCTGAGCGTTGTTCAAAGACCTCTATAATTTTTTTAATACTCGTCACACTTTGACTGAGTTCACTCGTTTCAAGCAATCGTGTTTGACCTGAAATAAAGAGGTTATCTTTGTCTGACTCCTCTGATGAGGTATCAATAGCATAGGACATCAAATTAATCATTTCCTCTTTTAAGGATTTGATTTCCTTGACCAGCTTTTCTTTTGCGTCAACAACTGAGCAGCCACCAAAATGATCATTAAAGTAATTAGATGCTTCGATAAGCATCGATTTAGAGTAATTTTTATTCGTGTAAAGTACTCGGTTTTGAACACTACCATCATCAGTCACAATGATAAGTAGCACCTTCTTTTCGGATAAATTCAAAAATTCAATATGTTTAAACTTTACTTTTTTGGCTTTTGGCAACATCACAACGCCGGCAAATTTTGTTAGATCTGAAAGTGTGTTTGCGACGGAGCTAATAAGGTGTTTGTTATCTGATAATACAAAATGATTTTTTAAATCATTGATTTCATTAGGATTTAATGATTGGACCGTGGCTAAGCTGTCAACAAAAAAACGATAACCTTTATGTGTTGGAATTCTTCCGGCTGAAGTATGAGGGCTGATAATGAAACCTGCCTCCTCTAAATCTTTCATGATATTTCGAATGGTTGCTGAGCTTACATCCAAACCTGAAGTCGAGAGTAGTGTATTAGAGCCCACAGGATGACCATCGTTAATATGAAGTTTAACAAGTGTCTTTAAGAGAGATTGAGCGCGTTGATCTAAATGATGCATCAAATAATTATTTTGTTTGTTATGTATGCTTTAAAATATAATTTATATTATTTTACTAACTCGAGCTAATTATAGCCACTTAATTCAGGATATATGGGTCAATTTAAAAATATTGCATTGGTTGGAAAGTATCCTTCATTAGAGGATGCCAAGCATATTCACGATCAATTAAACGTATTGGTTGATTATTTAAAAAAAAATAATCATCAGATCTTTATTGAATCTAAAACGCAGCAACAAGCAAAATTAGAAGGCGTAGAATCTATAGCTCTGAATGACATGACTCAGCATGCTGATTTAGTGATTGTTATTGGCGGGGATGGCACCATGCTTGGTGTAGCTCGATCTGTTGTTGACGCCAATATACCTTTGGTTGGCATTAATCAGGGGCGATTTGGTTTTCTTGCAGATTTAAATATTGATTCGATGTTAAAAAATGTTGAGTTAATTTTAAAAGGTGATTTTTTAGAGGATAAAAGAATTCTTTTGCAGGCCGATATAATTCGTAGCAAAGCCAAAATATATGATTCTTTTGCGCTCAATGACGTCGTTGTAAAAAGTAGTTTACGTTTAATTGAGCTTGAAGTTTACATTGATAATAAGTTTGTTCATCGCCAAAGGTCGGACGGAATTATTACCAGCACACCTACCGGTGCTACTGCTTACGCATTATCTGCAGGCGGCCCTATCTTACATCCTAGTTTAGATGCGATTTCGATCGTCCCCATTAACCCTCACACTTTGAGTAATCGACCTATCGCTGTGAATGGAAATAGCAGCATTGAAATTAAAATTATTCATTTGGATGATGCTTATGTCAGCATAGATGGGCAAATTAAGTTTCCTCTTGATTTACGAGATGTCATTAAGATTCAAAAATCAAAACAAACTGTTTCGATTTTGCATCCTAAGGACTACTGTTATTTTGAAATGTTGAGAAATAAATTACATTGGGGATAACTTTTTAAAAAATGCTCGAGTCATTATTTATTAAAAATTTTGTCATTGTTGATGAGCTTGAGATAAGTTTTGAGAAAGGGTTTTCGGTTTTAACCGGAGAGACCGGGGCAGGCAAATCCATTTTGATTGATGCGTTATCTTTATGCCTTGGGCAACGAAGTGATTTTAATTCGATTAGAAAAAATCAAGATAAAGCAGACATTACCGCTACCTTCAATATTGAGTCTAATCGTTATGCTCAAGATTGGTTAAATGAGCATGATTTAGAGGATGGCAATCAACTTATACTAAGACGCACTTTATCAAAAGACGGTAAATCAAAAGGCTACATCAATGGGAATCCAGTTAACATCAATGACTTAAAAGATTTAAGTGAATATTTAATTGATATTTATGGACAAAATTTTCATTACTCCTTGCTTAAACCCTCTGTGCAAAGAGAAATTTTAGACGGCTTTGGAAAGTTGCAAGCATTACTCTCTCAAGTAAAAGATGCTTATCAAAAATGGCATACATTAAGTATTGATTACGACAATTATTTAAAAAATAAAGAAGCTTACGAGCATGAGCGCGTTGAGCTCGTGGAAAAAATTAAGGAATTTAAAGTACTCGATTTTTCCAATGATGACTGGCAAGAGCTACAAGATAAACAAAAAAAAATGGCCAATAGCCAGGAATTAATTGATGGGATGCAGGCATGCATAAATCAAATTTCTAATGACGATCAATTTGCACTTTTGAACCAATTAAAGGGCTTGAAAAGCACCTTTTCAAATCTAACTAAGATTGATGAAAATTTATCTAAGATTGACACCTTAGATTCCGTCTTTTTGGATTTAAAAGAGTTTGATCGAGAACTTAACCATTATTTAAGTCATGAGCTTATTGATTCAAATGAGCAAAAAATGATTGAAGAAAAAATTAAAGCGACTTTTGATTTTTTGAGAAAACATCGACTTAACCCTGAGGGCTTAGAAGATTTGGCTCAAGAGTGGGAACAGCGTTTAGACGTTTTAACAACCTTGACCAAAGAACAAGATATTAAATCTGAGTTAGACCGAGCAAGACAAAATTTTGATCGGGTTGCAGGCCAGCTTACCCAACAAAGATTGGATGCTGCAAAACTATTAAGTGATGAGATAACACAAAGGCTTAATCATTTATCTTTTAAAGACGCTTCTTTCTCAATTACATTAGTTCCGTGTGAGCCTAATATTCATGGCAACGAAAGGATTGAGTTTAATATTGCAACCTTTAAGGGCGCAGACCTAAGACCTCTCGGTAAAGTAGCTTCAGGGGGCGAGTTATCGAGGATAAGTTTAGCTATTCGAGTCTCCTCCATAGATGCGATTGAGGTTCCAACGATGATATTTGATGAGGTGGATGTTGGTATCGGTGGAAGTGTTGCTGAAACGGTTGGGCTTTTATTAAAAACATTGGGCGAGGAAAATAATAAGCAAGCATTTGTCATTACCCATCTTGCCCAGGTAGCCGCTCAATCATCTAATCATTATAAGGTGTCTAAAGTATCGAATGCGTCTGACACAACCAGCTCAATTGATTTGCTCGATAGTGATATGAGGATTAAAGAGATTGCAAGGATGATTGGAGGTATTGAGATTTCTGAAAAAACACTTGCCCATGCGAGAGAATTGCTGAATTAATTTTTTTTATGCGGACAAGGTTTTTTCTTGCAGTCTGCATAAATATAGAGAGAGTGTTCAATAATCTGAAATCCTTTCTCTTGGGCAACCATTTTTTGTCTTTTTTCTATTTCTTCATCACAAAATTCTTCAACATGCCCACACTGGAGGCAAACAATATGGTCATGATGTGACTGTTCATTGAGTTCATAAACGGCCTTACCACTCTCAAAATGGTGCCTCAGTAATAGGCCTGCCTGTTCAAATTGAGTCAGAACTCGATAAATCGTCGCTAAACCCACCTCTTCACCAGCGTTAAGCATAATTTTATAGATATCTTCTGCCGACAAATGACCTTCACGATTATTTTCGAAAATATTTAAAACTTTAAGCCTAGGTAAGGTTGCTTTCAAACCTGTTTTTTTTAGCTCGATATGTTCTTCCATATTTAAACCTTAAATAAAATTCTTTATGATTCACATGTTATATTAACGCTGTTATCGAATAATTAATAGCCATGCGTATTTATCCTTTTATCATCCTTTTTTTCATTCTTGTCGGATGCGCACAGGTTCAAGATTCATCATTAATTTATAAGCATGAGGTTCAACAAGGTAATGAGATTGATACCAAGATGCTCTTAAAACTAAAGCCTGATATGACCAAAGCGCAGGTTAAATTTGTTCTTGGCACACCCTTAATACAGGATAGTTTTCATAAGGATCGTTGGGATTATATTTTTGTTCTAAGACAAGAGGGAAGAGAGGTTGAAAGACGCCACATTATCTTAAATTTTGATAAAGACTTACTTAAAAGTATCACGGGCGAGGTCATTCCAAGCCAAGGAAGTTCGAGTGAACTTCAAGAGGCTCCTAAAACATATGAGGTGACACCTGATAAGCAAAAAGCTGATGAGGATGAGAGTTGGACTGACAGCCTTAAGTTTTGGGAGGATGATGAACCTGTCATTGAGGAAAATAAAAAAACTCAGCCTGTTGAGAGTAAAACTATAACTGAGCCTAAGCCTGAGTCGGTTGAGAAAAAAGTGGATGAACCTAAGATTGAAAAAAAACTAACAGAAGAGCCTAAAGGTGAGGACGAAGGTAGTTGGTTAGATAGCTTAAAATTTTGGGAGGATGAGGAAGAAATAAGTCCTGCAAAAACCAATCCAATTAAATCAAAAGAAGTGGATGAAATTTCAACAGAGAAAGTAATGCCTCAAAAAGTTGAAGAAATCGAGGTTGAGAAAGCACCCGTTGAAACTCAAAAAGACTATGTCGATGAAATGCTTGAAATTGATTCGTCTGAGTCAATCAATAAAAATATTCAGGAAGATCTATCAATGGACGATATTGAAAAAATTGAGGATGTAAAAAATAACGAACCTGTGAATGAAGCTATAATAGAAGAAAAATCAAATGGTGACCAAGACTACTTTGATTTGATGTTAGAAAAAATTGGATTTTAATGATGAGCCAAAAACTTAATATTATTGTGGTGGGTGCCTCTGGCAAGATGGGCCAAACACTTATTCAAGAAATATCTAATGACAGCGGCCTTGAACTTACTGCAGCATTAGACCAAGAAAATTGCCCATTAATGAATCATGATGCTGGTGAAAGATTAGGATTAAAAACTAATGTCATGATTTCCTCAGACTTAAATGCTGATCTTAAAGCAGATATCATGATTGATTTCACAAGACCTGAGGCAAGCTTGGGTTATTTGGATTTATGTAAAAAAAATAAAATTAAATACGTATTGGGTACCACAGGTTTTTCGGATCAAGAAAAACAAGTTATCAAATCAGCTGCAAATGAAATTGCCATTTGCTTTGCGCCTAACATGAGTGTTGGTGTGAATTTGTTGATCTCGCTTGTTGAAAAAACCTCTCAAGTTTTAGGCCATGATTTTGATATTGAAATTATTGAGGCGCATCATCGTCACAAGGTTGATTCACCTTCAGGTACCGCATTACGTTTAGGTGAGGCTGCTGCAAAATCAACCAATAGAAGTTTGGATCAGCATGGTGTTTTTGAGAGGCATGGCAATGATGTTGCAAGAAAGATATCAGATATTGGCTTTTCAGTCATTCGTGGGGGAGATATTGTGGGAGATCATACCGTTCTTTTTGCTGCGGATGGAGAGCGAATAGAGTTGACCCATAAAGCCAGCAGCCGCTCGACTTTTGCTAAAGGTGCTCTTAGAGCCGCAAAATTTCTTGCTGATCATGAAACTGGACTGTTTGACATGAGGGATGTCTTAAAAATTTAAAAAAAATGTCTGTACGAAATTGATGAATAGCCATCAATGATTTATAATTTAGGCCAACGGGCGGAGAAATCCACCCGTTTGTTTTATCAAGAAATAATTACCTTGGGAGTTTTTTTTGTCGCATTCAAAGCCGGCCATCTTGGTGCTTGCGGACGGAACTAAGTTTCGAGGAAAATCAATTGGTGCAGAGGGTAGCGCTGTAGGTGAGGTGGTCTTTAATACTTCAATTACCGGCTACCAAGAAATTCTTACCGATCCTTCATACACAAACCAGATAGTCTGTTTAACCTACTCTCATATTGGTAACGTGGGCATCAATGTTGAGGACATGGAGTCACAACAAGTCTATGCAAAAAGTTTAATTATTCGAGATTTGTCACTCATCGATTCAAATTTTAGGAGCGAACAAGACCTTACGTCTTTCCTCAAAGAAAACAATATTGTTGCCATTAGCGATATTGATACCAGACAGCTTACCAAACATATTCGAGTGCATGGCGCTCAAGCTGGAACCATTTCAACGGACGATAATGAGGCGAAAGCGCACAGTGAGGCCCAGGCATTCCCAGGACTCTCTGGCATGGATTTAGCCAAGGTTGTTTCGACAAAAAAAACATATACCTTTGATGAGGGTGAATGGCATCTTGGAACAGGTTTTGAAAAAGAAAAAACCTCTGAATTTAATGTTGTCGCCTTTGACTTTGGGGTTAAAAAAAATATTTTAAGAATGCTTGTATCTAGGGGTTGTAAGGTGACCGTGGTTCCTGCTGAGACCAAGGCAGAGGATGTTATGAAATTAAATCCCGACGGCATTTTTTTGTCTAATGGCCCTGGAGACCCAGAGCCATGTTTGTATGCTATTGAGAGCATTAGAAAATTTGTGCAAGAAAAAATACCGCTTTTTGGAATTTGTCTTGGACATCAATTACTCGCTTTAGCATTAGGCGCTAAGACCCTTAAAATGAAGTTTGGTCATCATGGCGCAAACCATCCTGTCCAAGACTTAAATTCAAAAAAAGTTTTTATTACAAGTCAGAATCACGGCTTTGCTGTGGATGAGGATGTTCCTGATTCTATAGAAATTACTCACCGATCACTTTTTGATAACACCATCCAAGGTATTCGATTAAAAAATGCTCCAGCCTTCAGCTTTCAAGGTCATCCTGAGGCAAGCCCTGGACCACAAGAAATGAGTTACCTATTTGATGGCTTCATTGATTCAATGAGAGGAAAAAAGGAATCTTGATTGGCTAAACGTACCGACATTCAATCTATTTTAATCATTGGCGCAGGCCCAATTGTGATAGGCCAGGCTTGTGAATTTGATTACTCCGGCGCGCAAGCTTGTAAGGCTCTTAAAGAAGAGGGCTACCGTGTCATTCTGGTAAATTCAAATCCTGCAACCATTATGACCGATCCTAATATGGCAGATGCAACCTACATTGAACCTATTCAATGGCAGATCGTTAAAAAGATTATTGAAAAGGAAAAACCTGATGCCTTGTTACCTACCATGGGTGGGCAGACAGCACTTAATTGTGCCCTCGATCTTGATCGAGAAGGCGTCTTAAAAGAATTCAATGTTGAACTCATTGGTGCATCTAAAGAGGCGATAGATAAGGCTGAGGATAGACAGCTCTTTAAAGAGGCGATGACAAAAATTGGTTTGGCATCTGCTAAATCTGCGATGGCACACAGTATGGAGGAAGCGTTACAGGTTCAAGCTACGATTGGTTTTCCCACAATTATTCGCCCTTCCTTTACGATGGGGGGCAGCGGGGGCGGCATAGCCTATAACAAAGATGAATTTATTGAAATTTGTGAACGTGGTTTGGATGCATCGCCGACCAATGAACTTTTGATTGAGGAATCTCTGCTTGGTTGGAAAGAGTACGAGATGGAGGTTGTGAGAGACTCAAATGATAATTGTATTATTATCTGCTCCATTGAGAATTTAGATCCTATGGGTGTGCATACAGGTGATTCAATTACTGTTGCACCCGCACAAACCTTGACTGATAAAGAGTATCAGATCATGAGAAATGCATCCATTAACGTTTTAAGAGAAATTGGTGTTGATACCGGTGGCTCTAATGTTCAATTTGCCATTAATCCCGCTGATGGACGTATGGTCATCATTGAAATGAATCCTAGAGTATCAAGATCATCAGCACTTGCCTCAAAAGCGACGGGATTTCCAATAGCAAAAATTGCTGCCAAATTAGCGGTTGGTTTTACTTTAGACGAGCTAAAAAATGATATAACAGGCGGCCTTACACCTGCCTCGTTTGAACCCACGATTGACTATGTTGTAACCAAAGTACCTCGCTTTGCGTTTGAAAAATTTCCTCAGGCAGATTCACGCCTAACCACCCAGATGAAATCTGTTGGGGAAGTTATGGCCATAGGTAGAACTTTTCAAGAATCCTTTCAAAAAGCCCTTCGGGGTCTGGAAATTGGTGTTGATGGGTTGGTAAGTCACTCAGAAGATGAGGATGAAATTATTAAAGAGCTCAGAGAGCCAGGACCGAGTCGTGTTTGGTATGTTGCTGATGCTATGAGAATTGGACTGGATTTAGAGGTGATTCATCAACACTCTAAGATCGACCCGTGGTTTTTAAATCAGATAAAACATATCGTCGACAAGGAGAATGAAATTGCCAAAGCTGATTTAAAAAAAATAAGCGAAAGTACTTTGTTGGATATTAAGCGTATGGGTTTTTCAGATAGTCGCATTGCATTTTTAAATGGAGTCAGTGAGAAAAATGTTCGCGATACAAGACACCAATTAAATTTAAGGCCAGTTTTTAAAAGGGTTGATACCTGTGCTGCAGAATTCGAAACGAAAACCGCTTATATGTATTCGAGTTATGAGCAGTACTGTGAATCCGAACCTACTACAAATAAAAAAATAATTATTATTGGCGGTGGCCCTAATAGAATTGGACAAGGAATTGAGTTTGATTATTGTTGTGTGCATGCTTCTTTAGCTTTACGTGAAAGCGGGTACGAGACGATCATGATTAACTGTAATCCAGAAACGGTCTCTACCGACTATGACATATCCAATCGTCTTTATTTTGAACCAGTGACCTTGGAGGATGTTTTAGAAATTGTTCATAAAGAGAATCCTCAGGGTGTAATCGTTCAGTATGGAGGACAGACCCCGTTAAAATTAGCTAAGGCCTTATTTGCTGAGGGTGTTCCTATTATTGGTACTTTGCCTGAAGATATTGATGCAGCTGAGGACCGTGAACGTTTTCAAAAGATTCTCAATGATTTGAAATTAAAACAGCCACCTAATAGAACTGCACGAACCCCTGATGAGGCCATTAGGCTGGCTGATGAAATTGGTTACCCTTTAGTGGTGCGTCCAAGTTACGTTCTGGGTGGGCGTGCCATGGAAATTGTCCATGAGCAAAATGATCTTGAGCGATATATGAGGGAGGCTGTTAAGGTTTCTCATGAGTCGCCTGTTTTATTAGATCGTTTTTTAAATGATGCGCTTGAGGTCGATGTTGATGCCATTTCGGATGGTAAAGATATCGTTGTCGGCGGCATCATGGAGCATATTGAGCAGGCCGGGGTTCACTCCGGAGACTCTGCATGCTCACTACCGCCCTACAGTTTAGATAAAAAAACTCAGAATGAAATTATTGTTCAGACGAAGCAGTTGGCTAAAGCGTTGAATGTGATTGGCCTCATGAATGTTCAATTTGCAATTCAGGGTCAAGATATCTATGTGCTGGAAGTTAACCCAAGGGCCTCAAGAACCGTGCCCTTTGTTTCAAAAGCTATTGGCAGGCCGCTAGCTAAAATTGCAGCTAATTGTATGGCGGGCGCTACTTTGGGTGCTCAAAAATTTACCAAGGAAGTTAAACCTTCCTTTTATTCTGTTAAAGAGGCTGTATTCCCCTTCATTAAATTTCCTGGGGTCGACACCATCTTAGGCCCAGAGATGAAATCAACGGGTGAGGTTATGGGTGTGGGACACACCTTTGCTGAAGCATTTATTAAATCTCAACTTGCAGCATCGATGATTCTACCCAAAGGTGGAAAGGCTTTTTTAAGTGTGCGAAACGAAGACCACTATCATTGTATTGATATTGCAAAATCTTTGTCAGACTTAGGTTTTAGTTTGGTTGCAACGAAGGGTACGGCAAGGGCTATAAAAGAGGCTGGGCTTAAGGTTGATGCGGTTAACAAAGTTGCAGAAGGCAGACCCCATATAGTAGACATGATTAAAAATGATGAAATTGATTTTATTGTTAATGTCACCGAGGATAAGCGAGCCATTGCTGACTCTTACACGATCAGAAGAAATGCGCTTCAAAATAAGGTGACGTACTACACAACATTAGCAGGGGCTCGAGCTGCATGTCTTGGCATGAATTACGTCGATGAATTTCATGTCGAGTCTATTCAAACCTTGCATAAAGCTAAATCATAAAATAAACTTCGCACAGAATAAAAATAATCAATAGGAATCCTTAATGGCAAAAATACCCATGACGCGCAATGGTTTAGAAGCCCTAAAAGTGGAGCTGCAAAACTTAAAGAGCGTCGAAAGACCCAAAATTATTGAGGCGATTGCTGAGGCTCGTGCTCAAGGTGATTTGTCAGAGAATGCCGAATATGAATCAGCCAAAGAGAGGCAAGGCTTTATCGAGGGCCGCATTGCTGAAATTGAATCTAAAATATCACAAGCCGAGGTGATAGATCCTGCAACACTTAACGCAGGGGGGCGATGTGTATTTGGTGCGACCGTTGAGGTCGAGGATTTAGATCTGGAAAAACAGGCGACTTACCAAATTGTGGGTGATGATGAGTCAAGCGTGAAGGATAACAAAATATCAATTAATTCGCCGCTTGCAAAAGCTTTAATTGGTCGTGAGGAGGGGGACGTGATCGAGTTTGAAACACCTGGCGGTATCAAGTCTTATGAAGTGTTAAAGGTTGCTTACATTTAAGTATGAATCAATTTCTAGCCAAACTTAATATCATCATAGCTTCCTTATGGGTGGGCGGCATGTGGTCAATGTTTATGGTCACCACGGTTCTTTTTAATAAGATTCCTAGCGCCTATATTGCCGGTAATCTTGCAAGCGATATGTTTCAGTTTTTAAATTATTTTGGATTTGGAGCTGGGTTATTTATCCTATTTATTCAGTTTAAGGCAGTAGGCATTGGTTTTTTGAAAAGCTCTGTTTTATGGGTGATTCTCGTCATGCTTATTTTAATCATGATTAATTACTTTGGCATACAGCCCATCATTGAGGCCATTAAAGTTGAGGCTTTGCCAAAAGAGGTTATGGAAAGTGTTTTTGCAGACCGATTCAGCACATGGCATGGCATTGCGAGCATTGGTTATTTGATTCAGTGTCTGTTGGGCTTGGTATTGCTTATTAAAATTCGCTAGCTATTTCGGTAATTCAATTATTTTTTTGTCACTCGGCCTAAAGATCACCAGAAGTTTTCCTATGAGATTGACAGATTCAGCGTTAGTCTCGGCGCATATGTCATGCATTAGTTTAGCTCTTACCTCACGGTCTGCTCCTTGAACTTGAATCTTGATTAGCTCATGCGCAGTTAAAGCCAAATTGATTTCTTTGATGACTGAATCAGTTAAGCCCTTGGCGCCAATTGTTACAATCGGGTTTTTATGATGAGATAGTGCTTTTAGGAAAGCAATTTGTTTTGAAGTTAACATGGTGCGCGAATCATAACAGATGAAAAGATCTAAAACCAGCAAAAAATGGATGAATGAGCATATTGAAGATCATTATGTTCACGAGGCTCAACGCCTAGGTTACAGGTCCAGGGCGGCATTTAAGTTGCTGGAGGCTAATGATAAATATGAGCTCATTAAACCTCACATATCAGTCGTAGATCTGGGCTCTGCGCCTGGGAGCTGGTCTGAGGTATTATCTAAATCATTAGCTAAAGAGGGAAAAATTATCGCCTTAGACCTTTTGGATATGGCCCCAATTGCTCATGTTGATTTCATTCAAGGTGACTTTAGGGAGGATAGCGTTCTTTTAGAGCTCGAGACAAAATTAGCTAATCAGCCTTTAGACCTTGTAATTTCGGATATGGCACCCAATATTAGTGGTATTAAGGCAAAAGATCAGTCGGGCATCATTCATTTAAATGAGCTGGCGTTAGATTTTGCAAGAAAATGGTTGAAACCGAATGGCCATTTCTTTGTCAAGAGTTTTATAGGCGCCCAGTTTGATGATTTTGTTAAAGAGGTCAGACTTGATTTTAAAAAGGTATTAACCTTTAAGCCTAAATCATCTCGGGATCGAAGTTCCGAGGTATTTGTTCTAGGGCAATACAAGCTTGATAACTGATTTTGTTTGTAAACTAGTTTAGAATAGTTATATAAATTATTAAAGGTATATAAGTCATTGAATAATAATACATTTAAAAGTATCGCACTGTGGATCTTGATTGGTTTAATCATGATGACCATCTTCAACCAATTCTCAGGCTCTTCACGTTTTGAGAATAAGCTTGTTTATTCTCAATTCATGGCGGAAGTGAAAGCTGGCAACATTGCAAAAGTTGAGATTGATGATGAACAAAAAATGATCACGGGTGTGACCATTGATGGCAAGCGATTCACTACCAATGCGCCTTCAGACCCATGGTTAGTCTCCGACTTACTCAAAAATAATATTGTTGTTGATGCAAAACCCAAAGAGCAGCAATCACTGCTTATGAGTATTTTCATCTCATGGTTCCCCATGATTCTTCTGGTCGCTGTCTGGATCTTCTTTATGAGACAGATGCAAGGTGGCGGTAAGGGTGGTGGCCCGTTCTCATTTGGTAAAAGTAAAGCTAGACAATTAGATCAGACCAACAATAAAACAACGTTTGCTGATGTGGCTGGCTGTGATGAGGCAAAAGAAGAGGTCCATGAGCTGGTTGATTTTCTTAAAGATCCATCTAAATTTCATAAACTAGGTGGTCGTATCCCACGCGGTGTTTTGATGGTGGGCCCTCCAGGAACAGGTAAAACACTCCTTGCCCGAGCCATTGCCGGTGAGGCCAAGGTACCCTTCTTTACGATTTCTGGATCGGACTTTGTTGAGATGTTTGTTGGTGTTGGTGCTGCCAGGGTTAGAGACATGTTTGAGCAGGCTAAAAAAAATTCGCCTTGCATTATCTTCATTGATGAGATTGATGCTGTGGGCCGTCATCGTGGTGCTGGCATGGGCGGTGGCAACGATGAGCGAGAGCAAACCCTAAACCAACTTCTGGTTGAGATGGATGGCTTTGATCCTAACTCAGGCGTGATTGTCATTGCCGCTACTAACCGAGCTGATGTGCTTGATAAAGCGCTCTTGAGACCTGGTCGATTTGACCGACAAGTGGCGGTGTCATTACCCGATATTAAGGGTCGTGAAGAGATTTTACATGTGCACATGCGTAAGATTCCGATCGATGGTGATGTCAAGGCAGATATCTTGGCGCGTGGAACCCCAGGGTTTTCAGGTGCTGATCTAGCCAACTTGGTGAACGAGGCCGCCTTATTTGCTGCCAGACGCAACAAGCGCAGTGTTGATATGCAAGACTTTGAGGACGCCAAAGATAAGCTTTACATGGGCCCTGAAAGAAAGTCCATGGTGATGCGTGAGGAGGAGCGAAGAAATACGGCCTACCATGAATCGGGTCATGCGGTGGTGGCTAAACTTTTGCCTAATGCAGATCCTGTTCACAAGGTGACCATCATGCCTCGTGGTTGGGCCTTAGGCTTAACATGGCAGCTTCCTGAATTTGACCGTTACAGCAACTTTAAGGAAAAGATGTTGGAAGAGATATCTATCCTCTTTGGGGGTCGAATTGCTGAGGAGGTATTCATGAAGCAGATGTCAACCGGTGCATCCAATGACTTTGAAAGGGCGACTAAGTTAGCACGCGATATGGTTACCAAGTTCGGTATGTCCGATAAGCTTGGCACCATGGTTTACGCTGACAATGATAACGACGGGTTTATGTCCATGTCATCCAAGTCTATTTCTGAGGCAACCCAACAAAAAGTAGATGCTGAGATTAAACGTATCCTTGATGAGCAGTACATGGTTGCCCGTAAACTGATCGAAAAAAATAAGAAGAAGGTTGAATCCATGGCTAAAGCGCTGCTTGAGTATGAGACCATTGATAGCGATCAAATTGATGATTTGATGGCTGGTAAAAAAGTAAGGCCACCGAAGCCAACAAAGGATTATGACTCCAAGAAACCAACCTCAGGCGGGGGTTCACAAGGCACCACTGATACAGTGAGTACTCAGCCTACAGCTAAAAAATAATTTTTTAAGGGATGGTCAACATCCCTTTTTTTATGCCCACCATTAATCACATGATCAAAACTAAGAAGAGCCCTTTAATCATGGGCATTCTTAACGTCACACCCGATTCTTTCTCGGATGGCGGTCATTTTTTCTCACCTAAAAAAGCCATTGATCATGCTTATCAGATGCTCGATGAAGGTGCCGATATAATTGATATTGGTGGTGAGTCAACAAAACCTGGAGCTTTGCCGGTCCCAATTGATGAGGAAATAGCACGTATTAAACCGGTACTTGAAGCATTAAAAAATGAAACAAACCTATACCTCTCCCTTGATACTAATAAGGCTAAGGTGATGGAGCTGGGACTTGATCTGGGGGTGAGTATGATCAACGACGTGTATGCCTTAAGAAATGAAGGTGCCATGGATGTGATTGCTAAATCATCCTGTGATGTTTGTCTGATGCACATGCAAGGTAAACCGCAGACGATGCAAACAAATCCTCAATACAATGATGTGGTGAATGAGGTTAAAAGTTTTCTGTCCGATAGAATCAATGCTTGCATTAAAAATGACATACATCAAGACCGTATCGTGATTGACCCTGGCTTTGGTTTTGGCAAAACCTTTGAAGACAATCTTAACGTTTTTAATTCCATTACTCAGTTTCAGGACTTAAAAAGTCCAATGCTGATTGGTATTTCAAGAAAATCCATGATTAGAACAATCATCGGGGACAATGAAGATGATATCATTCAGCTTAGTGCTTTTATGGCTGCTTTAGCTTCCCAGCGTGGGGCCTCTATTTTAAGGGTCCACGATGTTAAAGAAACCCAAAAAGCGCTTAATTATTTTAGTTGATAGATCATGAAAAGACGTTTTTTTGGCACCGACGGCATTCGAGGTAAGACAGGACAGCATCCTATTACCCCAGATTTTTTTGTGAAGCTAGGCTTTGCTGCTGGCAAAGTCTTAACTGAGCACCATAAATCTAAAGTCAACCCATCCGTGGTAATAGGCAAAGACACCCGAATCTCAGGCTACATGTTTGAATCGGCCCTAGAGGCTGGTTTTTCCGCAGCTGGTGTTGATACCTATTTGACTGGACCGCTACCCACGCCAGGCATTGCCTATTTAACTCAAGAGTTAGAGAGTGAGATAGGGGTATCCATCACAGCCTCGCATAACCCGTTTGATGATAATGGCGTGAAATTTTTTACCAAGAACGGCGAGAAGATATCGGAGGCCATGGAAGAAAAAATTGAGGCCTTAATGGATGAGGGTATTCAATCCGTGAACCCAGATCAGCTAGGAAAAGCGAGGAGGCTTGATGAGGCACAAGAGCGTTACATCAGGTTTTGCTTGAATACAGTACCTAAGAATTTTAACTTTAGAAAATTTAAAATAGTTTTAGATTGTGCACACGGCGCAACCTACCAGGTGGCCCCAAAAGTTTTTAAAGCCCTGGGCATTCAAACGGTCGTGATTAATAACCAGCCTGATGGTTTAAATATTAATCTTAATGCAGGCTCAACCCATCCTGAGCTTTTAGAAAAAGCTGTGGTTGAGCAAAAGGCAGACCTAGGCCTTGCTTTTGATGGCGATGGTGACCGACTTATTGCTGTTGATTCGACTGGCAGGATCATTGATGGCGATGAAATTTTGTACCTCATTCTCAATTACTTTCAAAAGCAAAAAATGCTCTCGGGCGGCCTCGTGGGGACGCTTATGACCAACTTGGCGTTGGAGGAGAAATGTAAATCATGGGATATTCCATTCGAACGTGCCAATGTGGGGGACCGCTATGTCTCTGAGGCTCTAAGGCAGAAAAAATGGCAACTGGGTGGCGAGAATTCTGGCCACATTGTCATGCTGAATTTCCATTCGACTGGCGATGGCATTATCTCTGCCCTGCAACTTCTTTGTGCGTTGGTGGCTGAAAATCAATCCTTGCAAGAATCACTTGAAGGTTTTAGTTTATACCCGCAAAAACTTATTAATGTGCCGATCAAGGAAAAGATGGATCTTAATTCATCTCACAATCAAAATTTAATCAAGCAGGCACATGAAATCATGAAGGGTGAAGGGCGTGTTCTTATTCGCCCGTCAGGCACTCAACCTTTATTAAGAATCATGACGGAAGGACCTGATGCTGGCTTAGTTGAACAGTCCGTTCAATTCTTAAAAGAAAATCTAAAATAATTTAACCAAACTTACCGGTGATGTAATCTTCCGTCTCTTTTTTGGAGGGGTTGGTAAAAATTTTATCGGTTAGATCATGCTCAATGAGCTCACCTAAATACATGTAGGCGGTGTAATCGGAAATACGAGCTGCTTGCTGCATGTTGTGCGTCACAATCAGGATTGAAAGTTTTTTCTTGAGTTCCGACATAAGCTCTTCAATGTTGACGGTCGCGATCGGATCTAGTGCTGATGTAGGCTCATCAAACAGCATGATCTCAGGTTCTGTCGCCAATGCCCGGGCAATACATAAGCGCTGTTGTTGACCGCCAGATAAATTAAATGCCAAATCATGCAATCGTTCACTCACCTCACCCCAAAGTGAAGCTCCTTTAAGGGCCTCTTCAACCTTATCGTCCAACACTCGTTTATTTCTCTCGCCTCTAACCCTAAGACCGTAGGCAACGTTCTCATAGATAGATTTTGGAAAAGGATTCGGTTTTTGGAACACCATGCTGATCCTCATCCTAACTTCAATGGGATCCACTTTTTTTTCTAAGATGTTTGTATTATCGGGATATAAAATAATCTCACCCTCATAGCGGTTGCCTGGGTATAAATCATGCATTCTATTAAACGATCTTAAGTAGGTAGACTTGCCGCAACCTGAGGGACCAATAAGCGCGGTAATTTTATTCTCATATACTGGAAGGTTAATACCCTTTAAGGCTTGAGTTCCATCGGCATAGAAAAAGTTAAGATTTTTTGATTCAGCCTTAATAATTTCGTTATGTTTTTTTCTTGCTACCATTTAATTTTTTTCCTAACGTTGTATCTTAATTTTATTGCAAATCCATTCATAATTGCAGTCAATATAATGATGACTGCACCAACGGCAGCGGCATTAACATGAAACTCATACTGCGGCCTTGAAATCCAGTTAAACATTTGAATGGGTAACACAGTGAAGCCCGATTCAAGCCAATCAAAATTAACAAATGGAATCTCCGCACCCACGGGGGAGGGAGGGAGAAAAGCAATAAAGGTGAGTGCGCCAATGGTTATCACTGGAGCCGTTTCTCCAATTGCGCGTGCCATGCCAATGATCACGCCGGTTAAAATTCCACCGTATGAGTAAGGTATCACATGGTTTAAAACAACTTGCCATTTTGTTGCCCCAACGGCAAAAGCTGCCTCCCGAATATGAACGGGTATGGCACGAATTGCTTCTCGTGTAGAGACAATGACGATGGGGAGCATGAGAAGTGCGAGTGTTAAACCTGCGGTTAAAATACTTTGACCTAAATCAAAGCTATAAACAAATAAGCCTAGAGCTAGTAGACCATAAATAATGGAAGGCACTCCTGCTAGATTGGATACATTTATTTCAATAAGATCAGATAGCCAGTTTTTCTTGGCATATTCCTCGAGGTAGACACCTGCAGCAATACCAAGTGGGACAGCCACTAAAAATGTTACCAATAGGACTAATGACGAGCCTACCCAGGCTGACAAAATACCGGCCTGAATAGCCTTTCTAGATGGGTAGGAGGTAAAGAAATCTATACCAAACCTTGGGTAACCATCAAAAAATAAATCTAAGAATAAAATGAGTAAGGTTATCGTTAATGATGCAATCACAAACATACCCACAACCGCAAAGATAAAGTCATTACGCTTATGCTCTTTGATAAGCTTGCGGACCTCGCTGAGGTCTTTAATTGGCTTAGCTTGATTTACAGCCATCTAATACCTCTCCGCATATTTTTTACGGACCCAGTGACCAAGAATATTGAGCATCAGCGTCATGACCAGTAGCGTCAAGCCTGCCGCAAAAATACTTTGATACCCAATGCCTCCATGCTCCAAGTCACCTAGGGCTACAGAGACAATGTAGGCTGTGATAGTTGCAGCTGATTCGACGGGGTTAAACGTAAAGTTGGGTTGTTGACCTGCTGCCACAGCCACAATCATGGTTTCACCCACTGCTCGGCTGATAGCAAGTATATAGGATGCTACGATGCCTGAGGTGGCAGCTGGTGCGATGACTTTAATGGCGGTTTGAAAACGGGTCGCACCCATGGCGTAAGCACCCTCCCGCATTGACATGGGCACTGCTCGCATTGCATCTTCAGAGACTGATGCAATGTAGGGCACAATCATAATACCCATCACGATACCTGGCCCTAACATGTTAAAGGTTGTGAGATCTGGATAAATTTTTTGTAATAGGGGGGTTACAAGCATAAGCGCAAAGTAGCCAAAGACAACCGTGGGAACACCAACCAGTAATTCCAAGATAGGCTTAATTGTTTCCCGAACTTTGTGGGATGCAAATTCAGAGAGGTAAATAGCCGTTATCGTTCCTAACGGCACAGCAACCACTAGAGCGATAAACGTTGTGGTTAAGGTGCCAGAAATAAGCGCCAAGATTCCGTAACGCTTGATAGAATAATTTGGCGTCCAAACTGTGTCAGTTAGGAATTCATAGATCGATACGTGTTGAAAAAAGGGAATGGCCTCTGAAACTAAAACGTAAACAATCGCGGTGGTAATAAAGACGGCAAATACTGCAGAAAATAGCAGACCAAATTCAATGATTTTTTCTGTGAAATTTCTTCTAAAATTTTTAGCAAGTTCGGGACTTATAACTAAATCTTGCATAACCTTGGTAGCCATTAATCTGAGACCTCAATCATAACAAATAAAACGTTTTTATAAACAAAAAAAGGGCAACTATTGTTGCCCTTTGGGTAAAAAATTTTTTAGATTTTTTAGTTGGCAGCTGACAGGCTTAAAATTTCATGAACTGATAGGCCAATCGCTGGTTTTTTAAATGCCGTCCCTGTTTTAAGTGTCTTGTAGTGATTTAAAATTGCAGCATATTCTTTATCTGAGAATGGAACGTAACCAACCTCAGCAGACATTTTGCCAGCATGCTTTAGGTAAAATTCTACAAACTTTTTAACCTTGGGATCAAAGGCTGCCTTTGTGGCATTAAGGTAGATAAATAATGGCCTAGAAAGAGGATTATATTTACCGTTAGCGGCATTCTCAACCGAAGGAGCAACAAACTCACCCTTGGCATTTTTGATCTTAACGCCGGTTAATTTATCTTTATTCTCTTCATAGTAGGCAAGACCAAAGTAGCCAATACCACCCTTATCGCCAGCAACCCCTTGAACCAAGATATTGTCATCCTCGGAAGCAGTGAAATCACCTCTAATGGCTTTAGATTCTTCAATGATAGCCTCGGTGAAGTAGTCAAAGGTACCTGAGTCCGCACCAGGACCGTAGAGCTTTAGTGGAACATCAGGAAAGCCGGGGCGAACTTGATTCCAGTTAGTGATTTTTCCTTGTGCAGCGGGCTCCCACATTTTTTTGAGCTCTTCAGGAGATAACTCTTTCGCCCAATCATTGGATGGGTTGACCACAACGGTTAATGCATCGAATGACACAGGAATTTCAATGAATGAAATACCAGCCTCTTCACACTTTTTGATTTCTTTCGCCTTAATAGGCCTAGATGCATCAGAGATGACCGTGTCACCACGACAGAATTTCTTAAAACCACCACCGGTACCAGAAACCCCTACCGTTACCTTAATACCAGTTTCTTTTTGGAATTCTTCAGCGATCGCTTCGGTAATTGGATAAACCGTTGACGATCCATCAATTTCAATGATATCAACCGCAGCCTGTGCTGGTGCTGTAAAAGTAAAGGCTGTCGCGAGGGTGGCACCCAAACCCCATGCGGTGAACTTAGAATATTTCATTTATGAGCTCCTGTAGATAAATTTTTCAAAGTAGGTAAATTCTATTCGACTAATATGACAGTTTAATGACAAATAATACTATGGCAAAACATAGGTATAATATCGACC
>VMBT01000269.1_pt1 | contig 35137 bp, 35 predicted proteins | sample 4404301 | NCBI WGS metagenome assembly VMBT01 (sample SAMN12238535, study PRJNA552566) | marine metagenome | isolation source: Coastal seawater | place: USA: coastal Georgia, Sapelo Island | collected 2008-08/2009-08
TTGGGCTTCCTCTGCGCTGCGGCGGGTCACTGACGGCAAGCAAGATCGAAGACGCGCAGGCCGCTTATGAAAGCGCGGATTCTATGCATTCCACCATATTGGCGGGGGCAAACTATGTGCTGCACGCAGCCGGCTGGATGGAGGGCGGACTTTGCACAGGTTTTGAAAAGCTTGTGATGGATGCTGATCGGCTTGGCAGTTATCAAAAGCTTTTGGGTGGGCTTGAGGTGGATGACAACAGCCTTGCGCGCGATGCCTATGAAGAAGTGGATGCGGGGGGACATTTCCTTGGCTCTTCCCATACCATGCGCAATTACAAAACCGCCTTTTACGAACCAGCACTCAGCGACAGTGAAAATGTCGAAAGCTGGGAAGAAAAAGGATCAACAGACATGCGCACCCGAGCGTACGAGCGTTGGAACACATTGCTAAACCAATACGAACCACCGCCCATCGACGAGGCAACAGATGACGCGTTACAAGCGTTTATCGCCAAAAGAAAAGAGGAACTGCCGGATGCGTGGTATTGAGGCTCATTGGCCCAAGGGAGACAGCTATGCCAGAAATACAAAAAGAAGATAACAAAAATCAAAAACCGCTTCCGTCCCATGCAAAGGTTGTTGTGATCGGGGGTGGCGTTGTGGGATGTTCGATCCTGTTTCATCTGGCAAAGTTTGGCTGGAAAGACGTGGTGCTCTTGGAACGGGATGAGCTGACATCGGGATCAAGCTGGCATGCGGCAGGACAAATCCACACGATTTCAAGTGACCCAAACATCAGCCGGCTTCAGGGTTACACGATTGATCTTTATAAAGAGATCGAAGAAACCTCAGGCCATTCTGTCGGGCTTCATATGACGGGCGGGTTTTACCTTGCCTCGAACAAAACATGGTATGACTACCTCAAACGTGAACGCTCCAAAGCGCGCTACATGGGGCTTAATCAGGAATTTATAAGCCCTAAAGAGGTCGCAGAACGCCATCCGCTCATCGATCCAAGCCATTACTTGGCGGCCCTCTGGGATGAACAGGACGGGGATCTTGATCCCTCCGGCGCGACATATGCCTTTGCCAAATCAGCGCGGGTACATGGGGCGCAGTATTTCACCCATACGCCTGTGACCGGCACAACCCAACGCACAGATGGAAGCTGGGATGTCACCACGCCGCGCGGATCAATCAATGCAGAGCATATCGTCAATTGCGGGGGGCTTTGGGCGCGCGAAGTGGGTCACATGCAGGGCATCAACCTTCCTGTTCAGCCCATGGAACACCATTACCTTTTGACCGAAAAAATTGACGGTGTGGTGAACCACCCAACCCGCCTGCCCTGTGGAATTGATTACGAGGCGAATATCTATTTCCGCCAAGAACGCGAAGGCATGTTGCTTGGCACTTATGAACCCAAAGGCACACCTTGGAAGGTGAATGGAACGCCGTGGGATTTTGGCCATGAATTGTTGCAACCCGATCTGGAACGGATCGCGGATCGCCTTGAGCTTGGCTTTGAACGCATTCCGGCGCTTGCAAATGCAGGGATCAAAGATGCGATAAACGGTCCTTTCACATTTGGTCCAGACGGTAATCCAATGATCGGACCGGTTCCGGGCATGCGCAATTACTGGGTCGCGGTCGGCGTTATGGCGGGGTTCTGTCAAGGCGGCGGTGTCGGGTTGACCATGGCGGAATGGATGATCGACGGAGAGCCCTCAATTGACGTGTGGGCAATGGATGTGGCGAGATTTGGAGAATTTGCAACACCGGACTGGGGTACGGTCAAATCTACGGAAAATTACGAACGCCGTTTTGTGATGACGTTTCCCAATGAGACCCTTCCCAAGGGACGGATGCAGAAAACCACTGCGTTATATGACAGGCTTGTCGCCAAAGGTGCACGGATGGGACAAAGTTTTGGCCTAGAACACGCGCTTTGGTTTGCGGATGGTCCAGAAGACGCACACGAAGATCCCACATTTGAACGAAATCGCAGCCACGAGTATGTGGCTCGGGAGGTAAAAGCGGTACGGGAAGCAGTCGGCGGTATAGAAATAGCAAACTTTGCCAAACATGAGTTCAAAGGAAAAGGCGCGCGGGATTATCTTAACCGGACATTGGCAGGATTTATTCCCAAACCTGGGCGTTTGACACTTTCGCCGATGTTGACGCCAAAAGGAAAGCTTTACGGTGATTTGACGGTGGCCTGTCTGAGCGAAGATCATTTCATGCTCTTTGGATCCGGCGCCATGCAAGAGGCCCATCGCCGCTGGTTTGAAAAAGACCTGCCTGAAGACGTTCAATACCAAAACGTTTCAGATGATTGGCATGGCGTTGCGCTCAGTGGTCCAAATTCCCGCAGACTACTGCAAAGTATCACAAGGGACGATGTATCTGCAGAGAGTATGGCGTTTCGCGATGTGCGGGAATGTTTTGTTGGAGGCGTGCCTGTGATCCTGAACAGGATCAGTTTTAGCGGGGAGTTGGGTTACGAAATATACTGTAAACCCCAATATCTTTTGCGCCTTGCCACAGCGATAGAAGAAGCAGGTGCGGAACTTGGGTATCGTTGGTATGGCGCGCGTGCGCTGATGTCCATGCGGCTTGAGAAAAGCTGGGGTGTCTGGACTTTGGATTACCGCCCCGATTTTGACGCATTGCAAAGCGGTATGGATGCCTTCATCGACTGGAACAAGGATTTTGTGGGTAAGGATGCCACACAAAAACTCAAAACCGCCGGTCCTGATCGCAAGCTCATCACAATGGTTGTGGATGTCGAAGGGATCGACGTCAGCGGTGACGAAGCCATCCTGAGCGACGGCCAATCCGTAGGTTACGTCAGTTCAGGCGGGTATGCCCATCATGTTAAAAAATCCATGGCAATGGGATATGTCAACGCGGATATGGCATCCCCAGGTCAGGCTCTGCAGGTGGAAATCATGGGTGTCATGTATGACGCAGAAGTTCTCGGCAGGCCAGTATATGACGCAAATGGCGCACATATGCGGGCTTAGGGTCATATTTATTGCAACAAGGCTTTGTCCCAAAGATCCCGGAAAAATCGCTGGGACATTTCAACCTGTGTCATGTCCCAGCGCTAAGAGGTTTTAATCTATCCAACCTGCAACAGATTTAAGTTCTAGGAAATCTTCGATCCCCCATTTTCCGCCTTCGCGTCCATTCCCTGATTGTTTCATCCCGCCAAAGGGGGCACCCGCCCCGCGCGTATGTCCATTCATTTCCACCATACCAGAGCGCAAAGAACGCGCGACCCGTTTTGCTTTGTCCTGATCCTGTGTCTGGATGTAATTGGTCAAACCGTAGACCGTGTCATTGGCCAATGCGATAGCCTCTTCTTCGGTATCAAAGGGAATGATCGACAATACGGGGCCGAAAATTTCCTCTTGCGCAATGGTCATTGAATTATTCACATCTGCAAAGACGGTCGGACGCACGTAAAATCCTTTGTTGAAGCCTTCGGGACGACCGATGCCGCCAGCAACGAGACGCGCACCCTCATCAATGCCTTTTTGAATCAGATCCTGAATTTTGTTGAACTGGGTCGCATTAACCACGGGTCCAATGTGACGCCCTTCTTCGGATGCAGCCCCCACAGTTACAGTTTGCGCGGCGGCAGCGGCGGCTTCTACAGCCGTGTCATAGACTGGACGCTGTACGAACATGCGCGTCGGCGCGTTGCAAGATTGACCTGTGTTATTCATACAGCGCAGAACCCCGCGTTTGACAGCCTTTTCGTCGGCGTCAGAAAAGACGATATTGGCGCCTTTACCACCAAGTTCAAGATGAACTTTCTTCAGTGTTTCCGCCGCGTTCTGAGAAATCAATTTCCCAGCCCGCGCAGAGCCTGTAAAGCTGATCATATCCACATCTTTGTGGCTACTCAGCTGAGAGCCAACACCAACGCCATCCCCGTTCACAAGGTTAAAGACACCAGCAGGAAAGCCCGCTTCGTCCATCATCTCTGCAAAAATTACAGCATTCAGGGGACTTTCTTCGGAGGGTTTGAGGATCATGGTGCATCCCGCCACGGCGGCAGCACCGACTTTCAGCGTTATCTGGTTCATGGGCCAGTTCCAAGGTGTGATCAAAGCTGTAACCCCGACCGCTTCTCTTAGGATCATGTCATTGGGCGCATGGTCACCAAGCGGTGTGTCGAAATTAAATTCCTTGGCAACGCGAATGAAATCTTTGAGGTGCCAGATACCGGCGCCGACCTGCTGAGTGCGAGACATTTCAATCGGCGCACCCATTTCAAGGCTCATCGCCTGTGCGAGATCCTCTGCGCGTGATTTGTAGACCTGATAGAGTTTTTCAACAAGCGCGATCCTTTCGCTGGGCGGGGTTGCCATCCAAGAGGGAAACGCAGCCTTGGCCGCAGCAACAGCTGCGTCCGTATCTGCCTGACCCCCAAGCGAAATCACGGCAACGGCCTCTTCCGTCGAAGGATTAATGACGTGATGATCGCGCCCTTCGATAGGGTCAACCCATGACCCATTTATGTAAAATTGACGTTTCTCAATCATTTTGCCATCTCCTGCGAATTTTAAAGCAACATTGTCTCTATGGCGTGATGCGGATATTTGCATCCCATAAGGGGCCATTAAACGCCTCAACATCAGAAATTCAAGTGGTCGGTTATGGAAAAGAAAACCGGCCCTCTCTTGGGGGCCGGATTAAATTTTTTCAGCTTCGACAAAAGATCAGAAAGTATAAGATGCCGTAATGCTGATGAACGGATAGACCGTCAGTTTGCTTAGGTCATCTCTCGTTTTAGCCAGCTCTTTGTCAATATCGGCTTGTGTCACTTGTGCGATGTCCGTTGAGGCTGACAGCACGAAACCGCCAGTCATAATCGCACCCAGATCACCGCGAATGATAAAGCTGTCTGTCAGATTGCGCTTGTAACCAACGGACACCAAAGGAGAGGTTTTGTTCTTGAACTCTGCTTTACCTGACACTTTACCTGTTACGCCGATTTGATCACCAAAATCTTGATTGGCCAAGTTCGCGCTCAAATCGATACCAACTCTTGAAGACAGCAGACCACCACTCACAAGGAAATTGCCACCCATAATGTGGTAATCCCCCAAAATTGCGACACCGCCAATGTTACCTTTGAAGTTGTAATCTATACCGTCTTCGGTCTGATTCATGCTTCTGCTCAAACCTGTAGAAACAATGCCTCGGATGGCAATGTTTTCTGAAAAAACATAACGACCTTGCAATGCTGGACCAAGTGATGAAAAGCCAAGCCCTACATCCATATCGCCTGGTTCCTGCGCATTCGCAATACTGCACAGACCTGCCAAAACGGCAGAGATAATAAATTTGAATTTCATGGGTATCCCTCTTTTGTAATAGACCGCACCTAATAAGGGCGGTCTATCACACAATCAAAAGATGATCAAGAAATTCAGGCGTCTTCTTTGGCTTCTGGGGGAAGTTCTTCGCCAGTTTCCTGATTGACCATTTTCATAGCCAGACGGACTTTGCCGCGATCATCAAAGCCCAGCAATTTGACCTTTACGTCCTGACCTTCCTTCAAAACATCGGAAGGATGGTTAAGACGGCGGTTTTCTATTTGGCTTACATGGACAAGACCATCGCGTTTTCCAAAGAAATTCACGAAAGCCCCAAAGTCCACAATTTTAACCACTTTGCCATCGTAGATTTGGCCAACTTCGGGTTCTGCCACGATCGAATAGATCATGTCGTAGGCCTTCTTGATGGACTCCGCATTTGGTGAAGCGATTTTGATCACACCATCGTCGTTGATATCAACTTTAGCACCCGAAGTTTCAACGATTTCACGGATGACTTTACCACCCGAACCGATAACTTCACGAATTTTATCCGTCGGAACTGTCATCGTCTCGATGCGGGGCGCATGTATGCTGAACTCGCTAGCTTCCGTCAGAGCTTTGGCCATTTCGCCAAGGATATGCATCCGTCCATCCTTGGCCTGAGCCAAGGCTTGCTTCATGATCTCAGGCGTGATTCCAGCGACTTTGATGTCCATCTGAAGTGATGTGATCCCGTTTTCGGTCCCCGCCACTTTGAAATCCATATCACCAAGGTGATCTTCGTCCCCAAGGATGTCGGTCAGAACCGCAAATTCACCGCTCTCCTCAAGGATCAGACCCATAGCAACACCTGCCACCGGCGATTTTAGAGGTACGCCAGCATCCATCATGGATAGGGATCCACCACACACCGACGCCATCGAGGACGATCCGTTGGACTCTGTGATTTCAGAAACCACTCGGATGGTATAGGGAAAATCGGTTGCCGCAGGCAAAACTGCCTGCAAAGCACGCCATGCCAATTTACCATGGCCTACCTCGCGACGACCGGGAGGGCCGACGCGGCCAGCCTCACCAACCGAATAGGGTGGGAAGTTGTAGTGAAGAAGGAAGTTGCTGCGTGAATTGCCATGCAGCGCGTCGATGATTTGTTCATCATCTCCGGTTCCAAGCGTTGTAATGACAAGCGCCTGAGTTTCCCCACGGGTGAAAAGAGAAGATCCATGGGTCCGCGGCAACAGCCCCGTTTCGGCAACAATAGGCCTGACTTGGGTGGTCGAACGTCCATCAATCCGTTTGCCGCCATGCACCACATCACCGCGCAAAATGCTGGCTTCAAGTTTCTTCATGGCAGAACCAAGATTGCTGTCGGCAAGTTGGTCTTCGCTCAATGTCTCGTGGATATGTGTGCGTGCTGCAGCAACGGCAGCGGTACGTTCCTGTTTATCCGTGATGGCAAATGCGGCCCGCATTTCTTTTTCGCCAGCCGCTTTTACTGCAGCGTAAAGCTCAGAGTAATCAGGCGCCAAGAACACAAAGGGGTCTTTTGCAGCATCTTCCGCAAGATCAATAATCAGGTCGATCACCGGCTGGATCTGTTCATGGGCAAATGTCACGGCACCGAGCATTTCATCTTCGCTTAGCTCATAGGCCTCTGATTCCACCATCATGACGGCGTCTTTGGTACCAGCCACCACTAGATCAAGGCGCTGCTCTGGGTCGGTGCGCAGGTTGTCCATGTCATCAACCGTCGGGTTGAGAACATATTCCCCGTCAACAAAGCCCACACGGCATCCTGCGACCGGACCCATGAAGGGAACACCAGAAATCGTAAGAGCCGCAGAGGCCGCAATCATAGCCACAATGTCAGGGTCATTTACCAAGTCGTGGCTGAGAACCGTACACATCACCAAAACTTCATGTTTGAAGCCAGGTACAAAAAGCGGACGAATGGGCCGGTCAATCAACCGCGCTGTCAGCGTTTCTTTTTCAGATGGACGCGCTTCCCTTTTGAAAAAGCCACCGGGGATTTTACCTGCGGCATAGTATTTTTCTTGATAGTGTACTGTCAGGGGGAAAAAATCCTGATCAGGTTTTTGTTCTTTCGCGAATGTGACATTCGCCATGACCGAGGTTTCCCCCAGCGTTGCTATGACCGATCCGTCGGCCTGGCGGGCCACTTTGCCCGTTTCCAAAGTCAGGGTATCCTCACCCCATTGCATCGATTTCGTCGTTACATCAAACATCTACGTTTCCTATCGGCCTATTGGCCATTTCTCAGGGGGCGAATTCCCCCTTATCCCACCATCGCGTTCCTCGGGCGCCGGGATCACTGCGCCAGATTTCAGATAGGAGGCGTGTATAAGAGAAATCACCAAATGAAAATGGCAAATCGCTACCCCATAAGTGGTAATAATTGCTCCAAAGATCACAGATATCCAGTGACGAGAATCACCACAGTCCGGCCCAAACCCGCAACAACATCGAAAAAATATCGTTTTCTGTCCCTATTTATCAAAAATAACCGCGACACTTAGGCGCTAAACGCGTTTCCCGCTAACTGTTTGCTGGACGTTGTCGCAAAGCGGAGCTAAGACACCGCGCAGTATCGGGGCAAACAAGCCCTGTCAAAGTCCTATGGCGGAAACGCCAGTTACGAACATGGAGTAACCTCGTGTCAGATATAGCAGACCACGAAGGCACACGCCGAGATTTTCTTTACTACGCAGCAGGTGGCACAGGTGCCGTTGCTGCAGCCGGGGCGGTGTGGCCGCTCGTCAATCAGATGAACCCTTCTGCGGATGTCAAAGCCCTGTCCTCTATCCGCGTCGATATAAGCGGTATTGAGCCGGGAACCCAGCTGACAGTCAAATGGCTGGGAAAACCTGTCTTTATCCGTCGTCGCACGGATGAAGAAATTGAATTGGCACGTTCCGTAGAGCTGACCGCGCTTCCAGATCAGTCTGCGCGCAACAATAACGCACCCGATCTAGACGCCGCTGATGAAAACCGCGCCTTGGATGAGACAGGTGAATGGTTGGTGATGATGGGTGTATGTACACACCTTGGCTGTGTACCTTTGGGCGATGGCGCGGGCGACTTCCAAGGATGGTTCTGTCCATGCCACGGATCACATTACGATACGTCGGGCCGGATCCGCAAAGGTCCAGCACCAACAAACCTTCCTGTTCCAGTCGCCGAATTTGTCGACGAAGACACAATCAAGCTTGGGTAAGGAGATTTAAAAATGGCTGGAATTCCACACGATCATTACGAACCCAAATCAAGCGGCGAAAAATGGCTTCATTCACGTTTGCCCATTGTTGGCTTGCTTTATGACACATTGATGATCCCAACTCCTAAAAACCTCAACTGGATGTGGATTTGGGGTATTGTTCTAACCTTCTGTCTAGCACTTCAAATCATCACCGGTATCGTGCTTGTAATGCATTACACGCCACATGTTGATTTGGCATTTGCCTCTATTGAACACATTATGCGCAACGTAAACGGCGGACATTTTATCCGTTATTTGCATATGAATGGAGCATCTTTGTTCTTTATCGCGGTTTATGCGCATATTTTCCGCGGTTTGTATTACGGATCTTATAAGGCGCCACGTGAAATCACCTGGGTCATTGGCATGTTGATCTATCTTCTGATGATGGGAACTGCCTTTATGGGTTACGTTCTTCCATGGGGACAGATGTCATTCTGGGGCGCGACAGTGATTACAGGTCTTTTTGGCGCCATACCGTTTATCGGGGAACCGATCCAAACATGGCTTCTTGGCGGACCTGCTGTAGATAACGCAACGCTCAACCGCTTTTTCAGCTTGCATTACCTTTTGCCTTTCCTGATCGCGGGATTGGTGATCGTGCACATCTGGGCCTTCCATACCACCGGGAACAACAACCCGACGGGTGTTGAAGTGCGCCGCACATCCAAAGCCGAAGCAGAAAAAGACACGCTACCGTTCTGGCCTTACTTTGTGATCAAGGATCTTTTCGCTCTTGCTGTGATCCTTTGTGTGTTCTTTGCAATTGTCGGATTTATGCCAAACTATCTTGGCCATCCTGACAACTACATCGAAGCCAACCCATTGGCGACACCGGCCCACATCGTTCCTGAATGGTACTTCCTGCCATTCTACGCAATTTTGCGCGCGTTCACAGCCGACGTTTGGGCCGTTCAATTGGCAAGCTTTGTCACCGGTGGCATCGTGGACGCAAAATTCTTTGGTGTTCTTGCAATGTTTGGTGCCATCGCGGTTATGGCTCTGGCGCCTTGGCTTGACACTTCGAGCGTGCGCTCTGGCCGGTATCGCCCAATGTTCAAGTGGTGGTTCTTGCTGTTGGTGATCGATTTCTTTGCCCTGATGTGGCTGGGTGCGATGCCTGCAGAAGAACCCTATGCGTCCTTCTCACTGATCGCTTCAACCTACTGGTTCTTGTATTTCCTCGTCATCCTGCCTCTCTTGGGCGTGATCGAGAAACCATTGAAGCAACCCGAGACCATCGAAGAAGATTTCGACGCGCATTACGGTAAATCCGACACGACACCTGCGGAATAAGACAGAGGAACGAAAAATCATGTTCAAAAATATCACTCTGGGAACAGTCGCCGCCTTGGCTTTGACAACAAGCACTGTTCTGGCCGCAGGCGGAGGCGATCAACAGATAGAAGATTTCGCCTTTTCCTTCGAAGGCCCCTTCGGGACCTTTGATCAAAACCAGCTTCAACGCGGTCTGAAAATTTATACAGAAGTTTGTGCATCTTGCCACGGATTGAAGTATGTCCCCCTTAGAACGCTGGCTGATGAAGGCGGCCCTCACTATTCAGATGCACAGGTTCGCGCCTATGCAGCTGAAAACTTTGAGGTGTTCGATGCGGAACTGGACGACTACCGCCCAGCAAAGCCGACAGACCATTTTCCGGAAAATAATGACGCAGGCGCGCCTGATCTTTCCTTGATGGCAAAGGCGCGGGCAGGATTTCACGGACCCTACGGCACAGGCATCAGTCAGTTTGTCAACGGTATGGGTGGACCAGAATATATCGCGTCTTTGCTCACGGGCTATACTGGTGAAGAAAAAGAAGAGGCGGGTGTGACGCTCTATGAAAACACTGCTTTTCCCGGTGGATGGATTTCCATGGCTCCACCTCTTTACGGTGAGGACCTAGAATTCGACGATGGTCATTCAAACGAGTTGCACCACGAAGCACAAGACATCGCTGCCTTCCTCATGTGGACTGCGGAGCCCAAAATGATGGACCGCAAATATACTGGATTTGTTGGGGTGTTTCTGCTGGGTCTTTTGGGTTTCCTCTTGTACCTGACCAACAAGAAGCTCTGGGCGCCGGTTAAACACCGTAAGACAGTGTAATCTGGTGAAAAACTGCTGACAAAAACCCGCCTTCTGGCGGGTTTTTTGTTAGTTTTAATCGTTGTCGCTCAGCCCTGCTCCCGCCCCTGCGAGCCTGCTTTCTTCAGTTGCTGGAGCGTAGGTTTTATGGGCCAGAGCACTCAACCTGTCGAAAATGTCCTGAGGAACATCTATCCGGCTTTGTAAACGAGGCTCAGTGGCTTGCGCAGCAGATATTGTTGAAACTTTCAAATCGACCGGTCCGGTTTCAGACAGCCCGTCGCGCAGGATGCAGTCAATCCCATCTGCTGATATTAAAGCCTTGAATCGATCCCATGTGACGCTCAGGCATATTTCGTGATCAAGGACCATCATATGTAAAAAAGGCAGCATAAGTGTTGGCATTTCGACATTTTCAACCGTCGACACCCCTTCGAAAATCTGCCCTTCATCACAAAGCGCCGGCCCCAGCCATAGCGCATTTTGCGGTCCAAATCGTTCGATCGCGTTCAGCACCAAGCGCCCGTCGTCCAAACCGTAGGTTCCAAGGCTTCGCGCGGCCTTACCCACTTCTTCGGCTTGGCCCCAGTGCATCCCACTGCCACGGGCAGCCTTTTTACACAGAGCCTCATATTCGTTCAAAGAATAGCTCATCCTGCGTCTGTCAGGATAGGGTAGGGCCAATCATCACGATATTCGCTTTGCAGTTCGTGGGGAAATGCTGCGCCTTTGAACATATTGATCCGGACCCAGCGATCCGATCTGGGATCAAAATGTCCTGCGCCAAAGAACGAAAGTTTTGCCCGCAGAAGGTCAATCGGCATCATCGACGCGCAAATCGTGTTGTCCCTGACCTCTGCATAGGGATACCGTTGCGCAAGCTGACAGCGCCGTGCGGTATGACGATGTTCAGGATGCGCCAAAAGAAAGGCCGCAACCGTTGTCCCGGAGTTCACGTTTGATAGATCTGCATACATCCGCGCAGCGTCGCGCCCCGGTTGTAAGGGTTGTTCGTAATCAGAAATATCTTCTTCAAATCTTTCCCCCAGTCGCGGCTCCAGTTTTTCTTCGGATACATACCACGCCCGCGCATTCGCAGATGTTTCGGACCAGTCAATCTCGAGCGCCCAAGCATAAATTTCTTCGCATAGTTGCTTTAGATTTTCCACGCTCATGCGGCCATCGATGCGAAATCCCTTAGCTTCATCTGCATCCATGCAATCGGTTAGCCCATCGATAAGATCAGGATAAGGCTCCATCATAAGTGAAATAAGCTGTTCTTGCCCCTCAAGGGACAAATGCGCCTCGCTCCACTCCAACAGCCGCTGCCAAGGGTAGGGTTTGGTAAAATCAAAACTTTGCAAAAAGATCTCTAAATGGGAAAGGTCCTTTTTCAGGCCAGAAAGTTTTTCCAACTGAATGGAATGTTGTGACCGCCATTCTTCAACATTTTGGTGGACCCGTGGAAGAAGGTTGAGAAAGGTTTCAACTTCCGTTTCCGATGCATCTTTGACGGATCGCACGCGCAAAAGCGCCTCTTCTTTAGCCAATATCCAATTATTGATTAACATCGGGTGATTGACAACAAAGGGTGCCATACCCAGGCCCGTCGAATTTCCTATACCAAAAGAGCGCCTAACCTGTGGATCTAAGGCAACAGCCGTCTGTGGAGATCGCATTTTGGCAAGATATTCAACAAGATCCATCACAAAAGTCCGGATCAGGTATACGGTCAACATTTCGATCTGAAAGGGCCCTCTGCATTCGCATCTGTCAGTGAGAACTTCCCGATCTGCGACCCCAAATTTGCCCGACCCATAGACCGCCGTCGTGCGCATAAGATACCCCACAGAGGCAACCAATTCGGGGTCTGGCTGATCCCCCTTTGCCAGAGCCGACACCACATGATCCCACAGCCTTACTGAGCGGTTGGCCCGCGACATGCTGAGTTCGCGTTCACTGACGCGGCCTGCTTCTTGCAAGGGGATGTTGGCGCGCAGACGTTCAATTTCGCCGTCGTCAGGCACGCCGTCAAATAGGGTAAAGGTGGCATCCCATTCTGTCGCAATCACCCGATCAGAACGTTTTTCCGGTGGTAGATCATTTGCGAAGGCAATGAGCGAATAGGTATGATCAGGTCCAATGGCGCTGTAGACAGCGACACCGACACCTTTGGTGTCAATTTCAAAACGTTTTGTTTCAAAACGCCACTCATCTGCGACAAGCCTACGCAATAATGTGCGCATGAAAGAAAGTCTCGTCTGATGGAACGACCCCATCCGGGACAGAGTCATCAGATCTTGCGCCGGACGATAGGTCAATTTTTCAGGTTGGCCAATTTGCATGTCCATTCATGTTCTCCGGCTTAAAACGTCTTTATCGAGTATAACAGTTTTTAGAAAGGAATCCCTTTTTCATTAACGACATTAGAAGCGTTATATACAACGTCAAGCGTTAAGAAGGCCGTGGTTTTTAAAACTCTCTTTTGATATGTGCCAGATGTCTTTGAGGTCGCCGACGCGACTTACGACAGTGGGTGTATCACTTTCTTTACCAAGCATTTCTAATTGATTTAAGGTTTTTCTCATTTCTGTTGCACCCAACGCCGCAGAGGACCCTGCGACTTTATGAATCGCTTTTGTAAGATCAGCAACATCTGAGTCCAAAGCCGATGGCGCACAAAGCCCTTCAATCATCTCTTCGGTCTCGTTTACAAACCGATCTAGAAGGGTTTTTAAAACATCAATGCCAAGCTGGTCTTTAAGCTCTGCAATTTTTTCCAGGTCAATAATATCCGTCGACATATCAAGAACCGCACGTTCGCCTTGCACTGTCTCGTTTTCCTTTTTTCTCATTATACCAACCTCTTTCAATTTGGTAAACAATTGTGACTTTTTGATTGGCTTGGAGAGAACAGCGTTAATTTCAGCTTTTTTGAATTTTTTGATTTCATTGGGCGTGCAATGGGCAGTGATCGCAAAAATGGGAGCTTTTGAAGAAAGCCCTTGCCCCCTTCGAATATGGCCATCCACATCGGGCCATTCATCGGTGTGCGAATTTCATGGCTGATTTTTGTCAGGGATTGTTCCTTTCCGCTCGCACCAACAAAGGCGCGGATCCAAGACTGTATCAGTTCTTCTTCGGCTTTTACTTCATCGGAAATATCGCGCATGAATGCCACAAAGAGCGTATCGTCTTTGTCTTTGATAACATCCAACGACATTTCGACAGGAAAAGTAGACCCCACTTTACCCACACCATCTACTTTGACTCGGCCTCTTCCAATTACACGGGCGGCGCCATTTTAAAGAATACGCTTCATACACATTTCATGGGCTTTCTGGTGTTTTTCTAGGAAGATCAATTCAGAGAGCTTTGCTCCAATGGCTTCTCTTGCACTAAAGCCAAATATTTTCTCTAATGCTCCGTTATATTCTTGAATAAATCCGTTCTTGCCCACCACAAGTATGACTTTCAAACTGGCCGAAATGAGGGGCGGCATCGGTTTCAGGACCTTTCGATGATCCATCGTGCGAGTTTCACTAGTGCGATAAAGGCGCAGCATAATAAAAGCGATAAAGGCAATGATGACGAACAAAATTACAGACAACCCAATCAAATGCTTAAATGTTTTGGATATATCTCGGCGCTATTTATAATCGCCCTCCAAAGATATCTTTAAACCCAAAACTGTCAAATCGTGAATTTCTTCTTTGTACTCAGCAGCCGAGTCCATCAGCATGTAAATTGATTACCTTAAGGTGTCGTTACTTTGTGCGAACTTGTGTAGATGTCTTTTCTATGTGATTCTTTAGACTTTAAAGTCTTCTGACAAACTCAACGGAAACCATCTCAGGATGTTTGGATGCATCACCGAGGCACTCATTTCTACCCCTTTCTTTGTATTTCCACCGTTCGTGAGGCCTTTGGAGTGCACGACAAGTGGTGGTGTTCGGCTTTGCACTGGAACTGGGAAAATCGACTGTAACGGTCATAAATTCACCCAAAAATATGATGTTTATCCTAAAGGTGATAATTATATCACAAAGTGAAGCACTCATTTTGTTCGTATGTTAGAAAAATAGCTTTTGCGGTTGTTTTTAAATCCTTTTTGGCACATTATCTACCTTATAAGGAATTGGTGTCGTTAGCGGTGAAAGTGAATAAATGAAAATATTGATTGCAGATGATCATGATCTCCTAAGAGATACATTGACTATGTTTCTCCAGGGAGAAGGCAGCATCGAAACTATAACTGCGTCAGATCTTGATGGCGCGTTGAGCAAAGTAGACATTGAAGGTCCTATCGATCTCATCATGTTGGATTACAACATGCCTGGAATGTCGGGTCTGAATGGTCTGAAAAAAGCGTTGGCACATGGGGGCGGACAACGAGTCGCTCTGATCTCGGGTATTGCTACAAGATCTGTCGCGGAAGAAGCTTTGGCGATAGGTGCCGCTGGGTTTGTTCCCAAAACGCTTTCAGCGAAATCTTTGATCAATGCCGTACGTTTCATGGCGATGGGTGAACAATACGCTCCCATTGACTTTATGACGGCAGAAGACGAAGCTGCCGCTCCCAATCCTTTGGCGGAAAAACTGTCCCGTCGGGAACTTCAAGTTCTTGAAGGATTGTCAAAAGGCAAGTCCAATAAAGAGATTGCGCGTGATTTAGACCTGCAGGAGCCCACGATCAAGCTTCACGTTAAAACGCTTTATCGTAAGATTGGGGCCGGAAATCGGACGCAAGCTGCTTTGATTGCGAAAGACGAAGGTCTTTTCTAAGAGGAACTAAACGCCATTCTCATGACAACAGCGCGGCTGGAAATCTGCGCTGGTTGGGCTTGGGACTTTACGGATCTAAAGTGTATCGATATCCTTCGATATTGCACGAGGTTATGCTGTTCAACCTTTGGAGTTGAATATTCACAATATCGGTCCACATCGTCGTTCCAAATTTTTCCATCATTTTACCGTCTATGGTTTGAAGCAAAGCGGAACATTGACCGGTGCTTCCAGGATGTAACGGCGGTCGGCCAAGTTCGCAGTTTAGCTCGGCATTGCCGATCAAACTTTCGTTGGCATCAAAAAATACCGCCGAAATGCCAGAAATTGCGCGACCCGTGCGGTTGGTGAATTGAGTGGTCAAATGATATTCTGCCGCCGGACCATACTCGTCATGTGTAAAGAATAGATTTATGCCACAAACGGTCCGTTCTTCTGCCGCAATACAAAAGGGCGCAGAGAATAAAGCTACCGCCATCAAAGACAAAGATTGCCGCATTACGAAAGAGCCTTGGCGTAATTTCGCCGTGTCGTTGCCAAATCTTCAAGTTTACGTTCCCGCATTTCTTCGGCGCTCAGCAACACTGCAGCATTGAGAGCCTTTATCATAGAAGACCCTAATTTTGTCGATGAATCTAAAACCGCCCCACCCATATCAAGTATCACCAAATGGGCAGATTTTTGTTCAATTTTCTCAAGAATTCGCCCTATTTCAAGCAAATCATAACCAAGGCTAGACAAGCGCATTATAACAAGCTTGTCCCCCTTTCTCAAAGCATTGACCGCCAACATCAATTCAAACCGCTCATCCTCGCGGGTCGTTTTTTCAGTGTAGATATTTGCATCATGGCAACCAAATTCAACGAGCGCATTTTTCTGGACATCTAATTCCTCTGCAGTCTGGAATTTAGCAATTCGAGCATATCCGATGTACATGAGCCGCCTCCAGTTGCGAATTTTCAACCCAAAGGGTACCTGAATGTCCTGTATTAAACAAATTCAATTCGGACGATAAATTGACTTTTGATAATCGTTTATATCCAATTTAGCAGTCATCAAGAAAATCTATTTACCCGAATTGTACATTCTTATTTCTTTGGCGTCTGCACAGCGCGCAATCTTTCAGCCAAAATCCTTAATATTCCGCGCACAACAATATGTGATTCGTCCACCATTTTGTCGAACTCCTCGCGGGAGACAAACAAAAGGTCACAATCGGTAACCGTCGTAGCATTGGCCATCCGTGATTGGTCACTAACGACTCCCATTTCGCCAAACAGCTCGTTTTCACGAACAATGAAATCTGGCTGGTTTGTAGCATTGCTGGGCAGAAAGATTCCAACCTGTCCCGAAATGACCAGATACACACCATTCGCAGCATCCCCTTTTCGAAAGATGAACTTCTGCGGTTCAACCTGCATGCGCTTCACATTAAAATTCCACTTCAGATGATTGAACGGCGAATGACACTTTCGAAGATGTAAGAGACTTGGACAATTGATCCAATTCGTCGTCAGTGCGTGCTGGGCTATGATGTGTAATGATCAATTCACGAATATCAGCCTGTTCCGCAAAAATGCAAGCTCGCTCTATCGAAGAATGGCCCCAGCCTTCGCGCAGCTCTAATTCTTTTTCGGTAAACATTCCATCCCAAAGAACGAGACGTGATCCCTTCACAAATTTTAAAAGCGAATCAAGCTGTGTTGCAACGTATTCGTTGTCTAGAAGGTAGCAAAATTTGCCCTTAGAGGTCTCGAAGGAATATCCCATGCACCCACCAGGATGATTAAGTTCAATCATGTTCAGCTTACATTTTGATGCTAGCTTTCTCTTTAATGTTGAGTAATTTGTAAATTTCAGCTGCTTGAGAATAGTGACGATATCAACAGGAAAATAACCACCAGAAAAATATGTCTGAATGAGATTTTTCAAAACATGTCGATTTACAAGTCCACTAGCAAGATAAATATCTTCTTGGTGAGAAAAAACACCAAGATTAAACGGTAATCCTTGAATGTGATCGTGGTGAAAATGGCTATAAAGAATTATGGTCGTTTTTTGCCTATCCAGAATAACATCTTGAAACCCTGTTCCAGTATCTAAAATAATTTGGAAGTCATCTGTCACAAGTTCGTAACAAGACGTGTTACCACCATACTTTGAGGTATTTTTTGGCTGGGGAATTGACCCCCTGACACCATGCATTTTTACAATCAAACTATTTCCAACTCTTTCTATATTAGGACTCGCGACTACTTTGTTATAAAGCCGTTGCTTATCCAAGTCTTGTCCCCTTAAAGACAGGTCTTTAGCCAAAGGGGTGGGTGAAAGACTTTTCAAGAAGCCCTCCTCTCACCAAAAGATGTGCAATCAACCAAGAATCACTTTATTTTTTTCTCCTGCTTTACATGTCGCATCAACGCGTCCGCCTGCTGCTTTGAAAGTCCGAAATCCTTGCGAAGCTGCTCGAGCGAACGTATCTCGACGGCATCGACAATCCCATCTTCAAGCGCTTCTCGGATCTGGTCTTCGAAAATTAGTTTTCTGCGCGCGATCTGATTGCTGAACGCATTGGCTAAAATACCAGTCAATAATGCGACAACAGACACGCCCATAAGCGCAGTTGCTACCGAAATCACTTTTCCAATCCATGTTACGGGCGACACATCTCCATATCCCACTGTGGTCAAAGTAATCAGCGACCAGTACATCGCATCAGGAATAGATGCGAATTTTTCCGGCTGAGCTTCGTTTTCTGCGTAGTAGATAAGCGAAGACGTCAAAACAAACGCGATTACAAACAAGTAAAGCGCTGCAATAAATGATTTGCGTTCTTCATAGACAGCACTGAATAGATCCTCGATGGCTGTGTTGTAGTTTGAAAGCTTGAAAATACGCAAAAGCCGTAGCGTTCGCAGAACGCGCAGATCCAATCCCGGGAACAGTGCCTGAAGATAAAATGGTAAGATAGACACAAGGTCGATCAGCCCGCTAAAGCTGAACATATATCCCAAACGCGCACTGCCAAATATTTTATCTTCGTTCGCATGTTTCGCAGCGCTGGCCCACAAGCGCATCAGATACTCAATTGAAAATATAATCACCGAGAAAAATTCAAAGGTATAAAAATGATCCGCATATTTCACTGAAAAATCACTGACCGATTCCAATGTGACGGCAAGAATATTAAATACCACCAAAAGAGCGATAAGCGTGTCGCAAACGCGACTTGCCATATCCCCTTTTTGAGCCGGTTCAAGGATTTCCAATATCCTGTTCTGAATCTGCGAATACCCCATGCGTCGACCCTTTTTATGCGCAGCAATTTTTTATGCACGCACATGTTCAAAACCTTCAATTTGTTCAGAAGCGCCTTAATTAACACATAGCATTCAGACGCATCCAAACGATTGTGCTTATGCAAACCACTTCAGCGCATCCCGCTTCAAAAATATGCGGATTGATAATGATTTGGTCAATAAAGGAGTTTCGCTTTATGGTTATTAGTTCGTTACTTTTGAATTGTTTCTATGTATTCTGTCATGTGACTTCATAATATCGGTAGGAATTAAATATTATTTTGATAATATTAGTTTTCAGACATTTTCACAACTGGCAAACTAAAGACTCATCATAAATGCAGAGGACCACCCTATTAACGGGTGATCCTCTGCATTTATTTTGCTTTTTTTCAGTACTCAACGACAGCGCGAATAGATTTTCCCTCGTGCATCAGGTCAAAACCGTGATTGATCTCTTCAAGCGCCAACTTGTGAGTGATCATTGGGTCAATTTCAATTTTACCCTGCATATACCAATCCACTATCTTCGGCACGTCGGTGCGGCCTGACGCGCCGCCAAAAGCAGTGCCGCGCCAGACCCGTCCTGTGACCAATTGGAACGGTCGTGTACTGATCTCTGCACCCGCAGGGGCAACGCCGATAATGATGCTTTCACCCCATCCCTTATGTGCAGACTCAAGCGCAGTGCGCATAACATTTACATTACCTGTGGCGTCAAAGGTATAATCTGCACCTCCACCCGTAAGCTCTACGAGATGTGCTACAAGATCTCCCTCAACCTTTGATGGGTTCACAAAATCTGTCATTCCGAACCGCGTTCCCATCTCTGCTTTAGCATCATTCAGGTCCACACCCACGATCTGATCCGCGCCCGCAAGGCGCAGACCCTGAATAACGTTAAGACCAATACCACCCAGACCAAACACAATCGCGCGGCTGCCAATTTCGACTTTGGCCGTATTGATCACCGCTCCAATACCGGTCGTTACTCCGCAACCGATGTAGCAAATCTTATCAAATGGGGCATCTTTACGAACCTTTGCCAAGGCAATTTCAGGCACGACCGTATGATTGGCAAAGGTCGAACATCCCATGTAATGATAAATAGGGGTGCCATCCAACATTGAAAATCGGGTAGATCCATCAGGTAGCAATCCTTGCCCTTGCGTGGAACGAATCGCCTGACACAGATTCGTTTTTGGGTTGAGGCAATATTCGCATTCACGGCATTCTGGCGTATAAAGCGGGATAACATGGTCACCCACTTCCAGTGATGTAACACCTTCTCCTATCTCGATGACAACACCTGCTCCTTCATGGCCAAGGATTGCTGGAAATATACCCTCTGGATCGTCACCGGAGCGAGTAAATTCGTCCGTGTGGCATAATCCAGTTGCCTTTATTTCAACCAAAACTTCGCCGGCACGAGGACCTTCAAGCTCTACTTCCATGATTTCCAATGGTTTTCCCGCTGCAAGAGCCACTGCCGCTTTTGTACGCATTTTTTCCTCCTAAAACTTTACTTACTCTAGTGTGAAACTGTTATCACAGAATGATACAGAGTCTTATTATACAAGAAAACTTGCATCTTGAACGCCGCATTGCAATCCTTGAAATAATTGCTGCGCCTGTCAGTGAAATAAACGTCTCGCACACGCAAATGGCCGCGGCAGCGACCAAACCAACGGTTTATCCGCTGAGTTGCGCAACTGTGGCAGATCATCAGTTGATCAACAGCACAGGAAAAAACTCAAGATATTTCATCAGGGAAAGATTGATCAAAGGAGTTATTGTTGTGGGTCGGAGCCTTTGGAAACTAATCCGCAGAAGTGTCATTATTCTGACGTTTTTTGAACATCGCAATTACCCCCAAATCGTCTCGATGGGGGCCTGTAGCATTTGCACCATAAATTAGGACTTCGACTAGAGTGAGTCGCTCTATTTTGTCATCAAGGCTCTGAAATTTCGCTTCGAACCCTTTTTCGATCCAATGGTGTTTGTTGATCGACAGGCAAAAAAGCGCCCCATCGCGCGCCAACGGCAGTAAATTATCGATCGCATTCGGCCCCACATGGCCATGCGTAAAGGTTCCCGATGACACAATCCCGTCATAGAGCCTGCCAAGATGTGTAATTGGTTTCGTGACATCAGCCACGTCAAGGTGTCGGTAGACGTTCTTTTGCGCCGCGGTTTCAAGCATTTCCTGAGACAAATCGATGGCGTCTAGTGGGGAAAGGTGACGACGCAGCGCTTGTCCCAAAAGCCCCGTCCCGGCCCCAACGTCCAGAACGGGTGCAGCCCCACCATGTTGCAAAAACTGCTGTGCAACATGGCGGGGCAGCACATAATCCATGTCTGCAGCAAAATCCTGATCGTAATCTTTGGCCCAGCGCGCATAAAGGCGACGGTTGTCATCCACAGAGGATAGCGCATAGGCGGCCTGCAAACTTGGGTCATCATCGATCATGGGTTTAGAGCATCAATCTTTCATCCAAAATGCAAGAAGAAATAGGATCAGACCCTTGAAACTCCACAAGAGACATGGCCAAGTACGTCCCATGGAAAACCACCTTTTGTCTTTTGGTCACGGATACTCAGCGCAGGCGCTTGCAAAGCTGCTTTTGCCTAAGGGTTGGCAGGTCACAGGAACAACACGGGATCCGGCCAAGTTGGATCAACTGTCAAACACCGGAGTGATCCCAGCTTTATGGGGTAGCGCAAAGGTCGATGACGCGCTGAAATCAGCAACCGCCATATTAATTTCAACAAGCCCAGATGATGCAGGCGATCCCGTTTTTCTCAAGCATGGGGCAGATATCGCAAAGATTGCCTCAGGTTTAAAATGGTTTGGATATCTTTCGACGTCGGGAGTTTATGGAGATTTTAAAGGCGACTGGGTCGACGAAGACACAATTGTTAATCCGACGACGCGTCGCGGAAAAATGCGGCTCTTGGCAGAGAAACAATGGAGCTCGCTTGATAACCTGCCCCTACACATTTTCCGGCTTGCGGGGATCTATGGGCCCGGGCGCGGGCCTTTTTCCAAGGTCCGCGCTGGAACAGCGCAGCGTGTGGTCAAACCGGGTCAAGTGTTTAGCCGTATCCATATCGATGACATTGCCCAGACGCTTGTCGCGTCCATTTTGTCTCCTAATCCGACACGAATTTATAACCTCTGTGATGATGACCCAGCGCCGCCCCAAGATGTGATTGGATTCGCAGCCGAACTTATCGGCGCACCTCTGCCCCCCCTTGTTCCCTTCGAAAAAGCAGAGCTTGGCCCCATGGCGCGTAGTTTTTATGCGGAAAATAAGCGAATTCGCAACGACCGCATTAAAAAGGAGTTGGGCGTTTCATTAAAATACCCAACCTATAAACTGGGTCTAAAGCACTTATTAGAGACTGAATAAACAGATCAGTCAAATTCGACGGCGCGACCCTCAGCGGCACTTTGTTGTGCAGCCTGTCCCATGATCACGGCTTTGTATCCATCCTCGAGCGTTACATCGGGCGCAGAACGTTCGCCACGGACAAGTTCCAAAAAACCTTTGTGCTGGTAATAGGTCGATCCATTGTGATCACCTGCGTTCAACAAAATCGGATCCACGACGATTTCGTTTTGCTGGGCGCCTTTGGGATGACGGGGGCTTTCGATCAAAATTGGAACAGGAGGGCTTCCAAGATGGGACGGCCAGAACCGCGCGGGGCCGGGGACTTTGGTTTCCAATTTTCCTTTCGGTCCAACAACAGAGATTTCTTCTTGATATTCGGAACCTTCTGCAAACATGCACAATTCCAACATCGCACGCGCGCCATTTTCGAAATCAACAATAACATATCCATTGTCTAAAATATCGGACGGTCTTCCATCGTAGGTTTCATTCAAATGGTTTACATCCTGCCCCGCGCTCGCCATGATCCGGCGGGGTTCGGATTTCAGGATCAACCGCATCAGATCAAAGAAATGACAGCATTTTTCAACAAATGTCCCGCCTGAATTTTCGTTAAACCGGTTCCAGTTGCCGACCTTTCTCAGAAAGGGAAAACGATGTTCACGAATGGTCAGCATTTTAATGCCCCCCGTTGCATCTTCGGCCCTGTCAATCAGAGCGGCAACAGGAGGCATATAGCGATATTCCATCGCCACCCAAACGGGTGACGGATATGTCTTAGAAAACTGAAGAATAGCAGATTGGTCTTCTACTGCGGTAAACAACGGTTTTTCCACCAAAAGAGGCAAAGGTCGTGACCCCGCAATCTGTTGCATCTGAGCCATATGGCAATGGTTAGGGCTCGCGATAACCAAACAATCCAGATTGGACACAGACAAGAGATGTTCGATCGATGTGGCCATGATGGCATTTGGCGCTGCCTTAAACGCAGAGGCCGCCATTTCCCTATCTGGCTCGTAAATCGCCGCGATATTAGTGCCATCTAAAAGAGCAATATTGCTCAGATGCTCATGCCCCATCATTCCGCAGCCGATAATTCCGTAATTCGTCATGTTGCTATTACCCTTAAGTCAGTCTTTGCACGTATCGCGCACGGGTCGTGTCAAACCAGGTGCGAGAGTATTCCACAGGCTCAGGCACGTCTGCCCAGCTTAACCGTTCAATATATCCAGTGATAGAGCCGCATTCCAAAGGAAAAAGATCAGGCGCCCATGAGGGGACATGCCCAATCGTGACGTAATCTTCGGCGCGGGAAATCCAGATATTGAGCCGCGTTCGATAATATTGATAAAGCGAATCGGACAATGCAGAAGGATCAACAACACCTGCCTTTTCGTCCAGCCAGATTTCTTCAACTGCCATGATTGTATCATTCAAGTAACGTAAACGGCGAACGCGGGACGCCCGCTGAGAGCGTCCAAATTCTGGGAGATCTTCGGGTTTCATTTCCAAAGACACACTCAGAACATCCGCGCGTGGCAAACCACCGCCTTGTAGCAGTTCCAGCCGGAACATTGCATATACACTGCCCACCACATTATTTTGCTTTATGTAGTTTCCAGACCCTTGAACAGGCTCTATCAGCCCAAGATTTTCGAGCCTCTTCAGAGCCTTTCGAAGGGTCCCGACAGATACATTGAGGTCTTTGGCCATCTGGCGCTCTGGCGCTAACCGCTGGCCCGCAATCAAACGACCTGCAGCAATTTCTCGAGCCAGAAATTCACTGATCTGTACAAATCTGGGCAAAGCGCTCGGGCTTTTCGAAAGAGTTGTGAGGGTCACTGTTACGCTTTGTCCTTCATGTTCATGCAAAAATTGATACACTATTGATATATGATAATTCCAGTGCTAGCCTTTTACAACTTTGTTTTTCTCAAGGATTGAAATGAGCATTGTCCCTATCACCTCCAGTGATCTGAAAACATCTGAAGTATCTTGGTTCTCAGCGCTCTGTTCTGATGACTATCAGTTTCTGGGTGTGCCGGAGGGCGACCTTCGCTCCAGCTGGGGGCATTGTTCTCAAATTGTTAAAACGGCTGAGGATCAAGGATTTCGCAACATCCTTTGCCCCTCCTCATATCAGGTCGGTCAGGACACACTATCATTTGTTGCTGGTTGTGCACCGATTACGGCTAAGATAAATCTTCTGGCTGCTGTGCGCTGTGGCGAAATGCAACCCATCATGTTGGCGCGCACTTTGGCAACGCTTGATCACATGCTCGAGGGTCGTTTGACCGTCAACATCATCAGTTCCGATTTCCCCGGTCAAAAGGAGCCAAGCCCGTATCGGTATCAAAGGTCGCGCGAAGTCGTTGAGATCCTGAAACAGGCGTGGACGCAGGATGAGATAAATTATTCTGGTGATATCTATAATTTTGAAGGGCTGAATACCGATCCAGCAAAACCCTATCAAACTGGCGGACCGCTTTTATATTTTGGGGGGTATTCACCGGATGCTTTGGAGCTTTGCGGGCAACATTGTGACGTTTATTTAATGTGGCCCGAGAAGATCGAAGAGCTTGAAGGCCGCATGAAGGCCGTCAACGCAGTCGCGGAAAAATACGACCGGACCCTCGATTACGGACTTCGCGTTCATATGATTGTCCGCGAAACAGAGACAGAGGCGCGCGAATATGCCGACTACATTGTCTCTAAATTGGATGACGAATATGGTCGGATGATCCGCGAGCGCGCGCTTGATTCAACCTCCCTTGGTGTGGCACATCAGGCTAAAAATAGGGAATTAGCGGATAAATTTGGCTATGTAGAGCCACATTTATGGACAGGCGTCGGACGGGCGCGATCAGGATGCGGAGCGGCACTTGTCGGATCTGCAGATCAAATCCTCAGCAAAATCGAAGGTTATCGCAAAATGGGCATGCGTGCGTTCATTTTTTCCGGCTATCCACATATCGAAGAAGCAGAATATTTTGGGAAATTGGTCATGCCTGAACTACACACATGTTCATTACCGCATGAATATGGGCGGGTGCCCGATCAAACCCCAAAAACCCCTTTAGGCGTAGGAGAACGCAAATAATGGAACGCGTGGCGTTATCAGATAAATTAGAATTCAGTCGCTTGATTTATGGGATGTGGCGTTTGGCTGAGGACAGTGACACATCTGCCAAACATGTAGAGGCAAAAATTCAGGCCTGTTTAGATCAAGGGATCACCACATTTGATCAAGCCGATATTTATGGCGGGTATACCGCAGAGACGGTTTTGGGCGCTGCTTTAAAAGCAAACCGATCTCTTGCAAAGCAGATGGAGATCGTCACAAAATGCGATATTCTGGTCGATGCGGGCCGTCACAGCGGCACTCGGGTCAAACATTATGACACTTCGCGCGAACACATTCATGCCAGTGTAGATGCATCACTCAGCGAAATGGGGATAGAACATATTGATTTGTTGCTCGTTCATCGCCCAGACCCCTTTATGGACCACCATGTCACAGGGGCCGCTCTTGATGAATTGGTCGCCTCTGGCAAAGTTGGATCCATTGGTGTGTCCAATTTTCGCCCTTGGGATTGGGAATTGTTGCAATCTGCAATGAAAAACCAGCTTGTCACAAACCAGATCGAAATCAGTCTGAAAGAAATTGCACCATTTACAAATGGTGACCTTGCGTTTCATCAGCGTCACGGGCATCGCTTGATGGCGTGGTCTCCCTTGGGGGGAGGCGATCTGATGGGTGGAAACTCTGCCGTTGCAACAGTGATGGATCGGCTGGCGGCTCAAACCGGAGTGGATCGTGCCGCGGTAGCTGTGGCATTTTTGCTTGCGCACCCTGCCGGTATCTTGCCGGTACTGGGTACCAACAATCTGTCGCGGATAGCAACGATTTCCGATGCTCTCAAAGTGCGGCTGGACCGTCAGGATTGGTTTGAACTTTACGAAGCAGCTCTTGGACGGGAAGTTGCATAGATGGCTGATGGCGGCTGGGATATGGTGACGGAATTCGAGCCACATGAGGGTAACACACGCGACCTGCGAGACGCTTTCAGCCGGTTTGTATCTGGCGTCACCGTGGTGACGACAGCCTCTGATCAGGGTCCGGTTGGTATTACGGCAAATAGCTTTTCTTCACTGTCGTTAGATCCCCCGCTCGTGCTTTGGTCACCATATACGGGATCGCGCCGATTTCCCTTTTTCGAACATGCAGAGTATTTTGCGATCCATATTCTTTCGGCTGATCAAGAATATCTGTGTCACGATTTTGCGAAATCCCCCTTTGGTTTTGACAATGCAGAGGTATCCTTTAACACCCAAAATGTGCCCTTAATTGAAAATTGTCTTGCCCGTTTTGAATGTAGAAAACGCGCCGTATATCCTGGTGGGGATCACGTTATTGTTGTTGGCGAAGTAAAAAATGTGCAAATGCGTGACGGCAGCGCGCTTTCGTTTTTTGCCGGAACATTTAGAGAGCTCAGCGCATGACCCTGCTGCTCAGTCTGATGAACCCGCTTGAGCGTTTTAACCGACTGGTTGGATGGATCGGCAGCTATCTTTCGATTTTGGCTCTTGCATTGATGGTTTTGATCATCCTGTTACAGGTCTTTTGTCGGTACGTACTGAATAATGCGCTGCCTTGGCCGGATGAGGCGGCACGGTTTTTGATGTTGTGGCTCACAGGTCTCATGGCACCGGTTGCGATGCGACACGGCGGGTTTGTCGCAATTGACAGTTTACTCAGCGTTCTGCCCAAAAGATGGGTGGCTGTTGTATCGATCATTCTTTTGATCCTGTCGATTCTGGTACTTTATGTTGCCATCGGCCTAAGTGCGGCGCACCTTAAATCAGGCTGGCTTTTCAAATCTTCGTCTCTCAAGATTCCCTATGATTGGTTCGGCGGGAAAGCACAGAAAATTCCTCTGGCTTGGATGTTTTTATCTCTCTGGCTTGGCGTGCGCTTGATGATGCTGAGCGCTATAGAGCTTTTGTTGCGCCAGTTCATCACCTTGCTTGGCGGGGAAGACCGGCTTTCACCGATGGTGTCGCCGATAGACGAAAGGGCAGAGATATGCTGATCTGGTTTCTGCCCGTATTTCTGGTCTTTCTTCTGATTGGTCTTCCTGTCGTGTTTGGACTGGTCGCCGCGCCCGGAGTGCTTCTTTTCATGAACGGTCAGGAACGCGACATTGCCCTGCTTTATCGTAATGTCTTTAACGGGATGAATTCCTTTCCTCTGATGGCCATTCCGTTTTTTATGCTCGCAGGAGAGCTGATGAACCGTGGGGGCATCACCCTGAGGCTTGTGGAGTTTTCACAAGCTCTGATGGGCCAGTTGCGCGGTGGGTTGGCACAGGTCAATATCCTGTCCTCTATCCTTTTTGCCGGAATGTCTGGTTCCGCAGTGGCTGATACCTCTGCGTTAGGCTCTATGTTGATCCCTGCGATGGAAAAAGAAGGCTATAGCCGCAAATTTGCGGCAGCAATCACTGCGGCCTCTTCTGTGATCGGACCGATTATTCCACCGTCAGGGATTATGATCATTTATGCCTATGTAATGGGGGAATCTGTCGCCGCACTGTTTCTTGCTGGGATCATACCTGGACTTTTGGTGGGCATCGGGCTGATGATCATGGTGCGCCTTTTGGCAGACCGATATGACTTGCCACCGGCCAAACGTGTGGTGCAAAAAGACATCGAAATCGGAAACGCCGAATTTTGGGTTTCCTTCCTGCTGGTGCGGCTAAATTTAGCCAGCTTGATCATGGTTCTTGCACCAATATCTGATGAGGCAACAACAAGCGTCAAACTTTCTGTTTTTGGGGCATCTTTGCTTGTCGCGCACGGCGCATCGCTCGCTCTGCGTCGGATTGTAAGTGACGATTTTCGCAAAGTATGCAAACGCGCGATGGTGCCGCTTCAGACTCCAGTTCTGATCCTTGGGGGCATTCTGGGCGGTATTTTTACCCCAACAGAGGCCGCGGCGGTTGCTGTCGCCTATGCCGTACTCGTCGGCCTCTTTATTTTGCGGACATTTAAACTGACAGATCTTGGACCCGTCTTGGCCAAGGCGTCGTTATCCTCTGCGGTGGTCCTGCTGCTTGTGGGTGCCGCAATGGCCTTTAAAACAGTTGTCAGCCTGTCACATGCCCCAGAGCTCATGGCAGAATTTGTTTTGGGGCTGTCAAACGATCCTCTGATCCTTTTGTTTCTGATCAACATTTTGTTGTTCATCGTAGGAATGTTTTTGGATGCAGGACCCGCGATCATTATCCTTGGGCCCATCCTGGGGCCAATCTTTGTAGATCTCGGAGTCCATCCAGTCCATTTCGCAATCATAATGAGTGTAAATCTTACTGTCGGACTTGCGACGCCGCCCATGGGTCTTGTTCTTTTTGTGGCAAGTTCTGTGTCTGGTGAACGCGTTGAAACCATAGCACGTACGATTTTACCATTTCTTTTGGTTGAGATTTTGGTGATCTTTATGATTACTTATATCCCAGCCATTTCAATGACGATTCCGCGTTTGACGGGATTCGTTAACTAACCTGAACTGCATTAACCTGGGAGGAAAACATGCTGAAAGGTACCATAAAGCCACTCTTGGCAGCGACACTCTTGGCGGTTTCACCGCTAAGTGCGCTGGCCGCGGATTTCACGATCCGTGCGACAGCAAATTCTAATGAGAATGACGAAGATTATGACGGTCTTATCGTTTTCAAAAATTACGTTGAATCTGCGTCCAACGGGGCGATTGCCGTTGAAATGTTCATCGGCACACAGCTTTGTTCCAACGGCACCGAATGTTTGCAAGGTGTCGCCGATGGTACAATCGACGTGGTAATCCAAACCTCGGGTGGAACCGCAGGGCTTTTCCCGTTTGTTCAGGTTCTCGACTTGCCTTATCTCATGGCGGATGATCGGGTCGCTGAAAGCGTTCTGGCAAATGGCAGCGAATTTGTCACGACTATGCAAGACATGGTTCGCGATACATCAGGCGGCGCCATCCGTTTGATGACCATCGGCAACACCGGAGGGTGGCGTAACTTTGCCAATACGCAGAGACGCGTACAAAACCCATCAGATATGAATGGTCTTAAAATCCGGACTGTTGTCGCCGACCTGCCACAAGAGCTTGTCAAAGCGCTGGGCGCATCGCCAACTCCGATCCCTTGGCCCGAACTGTTTTCTTCACTGCAAACGGGTGTTGTTGAAGGGTCGAAAAACGGCATCACGGATATCATGAATATGAAATTCCCAGATGCTGGGCTGAAATATGTAACACTTGATGGGCATGCCTACATGGGTGCGTTGTGGTTTATGAACAACGATAAATTCATGTCGATGCCGGAAGGCCTCCGCACAGTTGTTGCAGACGGCTTCTACCAGCTACAACAAGCGACCTTTGCCTCACCCAAGCGGAAATCAATTCAGGCTTATGCCGATTTTGTCGCTGGTGGCGGAGATCTTTACGTTCCAACCCCTGAGGAAAAGGCCGCTTTCAAAGAAGCCGCTGCACCTGTTTATGAATGGTTCAAAGCGAATGTTGACGGTGGCGAGCGGGCCATTAACGCGCTGGTCAGTTCGGCAGCAAGCGCAGAAAGCGCAATCAACGCTGTACGCTCGGCCGATTCAAACTAGGGCATGTGTAAAACGGAATGCGGGGGATACCCCCGCATTCCACGCCTAGGCTCTTTGTCAGAGAGGTCAGCTTATGCACGATCCTTTGCAAGTTTTCCGCAAACAGGGATTTGAAGTTTTTGAAAACATCCTTGATAAAGATGAACTATCTTTACTTCAAACCTGTTGTGATGCGCTCTTGTCCGAACCTGTTGATGATGGCGGACAAGGGGATATCCACAAAATTGGTCTTGGATCATCACGACGTTTCCTAAGCCACAGGCACACGGATTTTCCAGAACTTGAGGCTTTTCTTCTTGGCCCCAAAATGGCGAAGATTGTTCAAAGTCTTGGGATTGATGAGGCGATGTTGTTTAATGAACAATTCGTTGTGAAAGGTTCAGGTCAGGGCGCAAGGTTTGCCTGGCATCAGGATGGTGCCTATGTTGGATTTGAACATCGTCCCTATGTGACTGTCTGGATCGCCTTGGATGACGCCAATCTGGACAATGGATGTCTTTATATCCTGCCCCGTAATCTGGAGAATGAGAATTACTTGGAGCCTCATGAATGGCAGGACGACAGCAACGAATTAAATGGATATTCTGGAACAGAACGGGGTCTTCCGTTGATCTGCAAAGCGGGTACGGTTGTCGCCTTTTCGAGCCTGACGCTCCACAGCTCAGGAACAAACAACACCCGTCATCCCCGCCGCGCCTATGTAACACAATATTCAGACGGACCAATCATCGACCCGAATACGAATGCCCCTAAAAGGTTTGCCAAACCATTGGCAGAACCGGCTTAACGAAACGGATATAACCACACACGATAGTCATCAATCAGCACATGCGCTTTTTCAATTTCTTCAGACGTCATTTTTTTGACAACTTCTTCAAGGCTGATCGCGGCATCGGGATCACCGCCAATGGCCGAAAGCGCATACCACATATAGGCCCTGACAAGATCCGGTGCCGGAAGGCCACGTCCGACTTCATAATACCATCCAATTCCAGATTGCGCGCCTGGATGCCCCTTAAGAGAGGCACGAAGATACCATTCGAAAGCGCGCTCATCATCCCGTTCGACGCCAAGCCCCATGGCATACATGACACCAATCAGTTCTTCGGCATCCGCATTGCCAGATCGCGCAGCTGGCCAAAGTGCCTCCTTCGCTTCAACAAATTTGCCAGCTTCCATCAGGTCGCGGGCCTCTTCGATATCCGCAAGGGCAGCGCCACAAAACCAAAGACTGAAAAACAAAATAACGCGCATTGGCTCTTCCTATTCTGTGTGCTTTTCGCAACAACCTCTGTAGCAAAGGAATTAAAGCCCCTTACAGCAGAAGATTTCATCGCATTTGATGAAAAACAGGCCGCTTTGGGTCAATTGTTATTTTATGATAAAATATTGTCAGGAAACAGGAATATTTCTTGTTCAACCTGCCATCATCCGGCCTTTGGTACGGGGGATGGATTATCCCTTGGCATTGGCGAAGGTGGAGAGGGCCTTGGCCCCAACCGCAGCCCGGGCAAGGGTGATAATTTAATCAAAAAGCGCATCCCGCGAAATGCATCCGCGCTTTGGAACCTTGGGGCTAAAGAAATACATGTTTTGTTCCACGATGGACGGCTTAGTAAATCGCATCTTTATGACAGCGGGTTTGATTCCTTAGCCGAAGAATGGCTTCCCAAGGGATTTAATTCGATCCTCGCGGCACAGGCGGTTTTCCCTCTGGTGGCGCAATTCGAAATGGCAGGTAATCCAAAAGAAAACGAAATTGCAGGTGCTTTGCATGACCGTATTGATACGGGTTGGCCCATTCTTGCAAAACGTGTCCGCGTCACGGGCGATTATGGACAACGCTTTGTCGATGCATTTCCTACAATCTCAAAACCAGAAGACGTCACAATTGTCGATATTGGGAACGCGTTGGCTGCCTTTATGGGAACTGAGTGGCAAAGCTATGACAGCCCCTTTGATGCCTTTCTGGCTGGTGACCAAACCGCCCTGACCGACTCAGAAAAAAAGGGAATGGAGCTATTTTTCGGCAAAGCGGGATGTAATGAATGTCATTCAGGCCCCCTGTTCAGCGATCACAAATTTTATGCCATCGGGCTTCCGCCCTTTGGTCCGGGGCGCACACGCCGATTTGATCCGACCGTGCGTGACGTCGGATTTATGGGAGAAAGTGACAATCTGGATGATGCGTATAGATTTCGCACTCCTTCGCTTCGAAATGTGGCTCTAACCGCCCCTTATGGACATAATGGCGCCTACCCAACTTTGTGGGGCATCGTGAAGCACCACCTGCAACCTACCGCGTCTCTTGCGGATTGGACGCGGGATTTGGCGGCATTGCCAGATGTGCCACATCTTTCCAATCTTGATTTTCTTGTCTGGGATGACAGCCGTGAAATGGCACGTTTCGAACGGGCAATCGACCTATCACCGCAGGATTTAAGCGATAATGAAATCAATGACATCATCGCATTCCTAAACAGCTTGACGGGCAAATCTGCAAAAACCGGCATTTTGGGCATTCCAGACACTGTACCAAGCGGCCTTCCCATAGACCGCCTGAGCGTCGATAACACAAACTGAACATTCAGCTGCAAGCCGCGCTTTTCCAAACCCGCAAAAGAATTCGCTATTTTCTTATGATTTCTGGCGGTTCATGCGCAGTCACTTTTGGGGGTATACCGGAAAACGGTTCAACACTGACCAAACACGTATGCGCTGACGGCCCCTGCCCAAGCTTCGAAGTTCCCTTATCCCGGGTCAGAACATTCGGATTTCCATGCTTGCACAAACTATACGGGTCTGAGGGATCCAAGGGGTCAAACCACGAACCAGTGCTCATCTGCACCACATTCCGGCGCAAAGTGGTGTCTGTGACAACTGTACCCAAACAGGCCCCGCGATTATTATAGACACGAACAAGGTCCCCATCTTTTACACCGCATGTCTGCGCGTCTAGCGGATGGATACGCAACGCTTCGCGACCATTTACTTTTGATGCACGGCTGACACTGCCATGGTCGATTTGCGAATGTAGCTTTGCCGGCGGTTGGTTTGATATCAAATGAAACGGATGGGATTGATCAGAACCACCAAGCCACTCATAGGGTTCGCGCCACACTGTATGCCCAGGGCAATCATCATATCCAAAATCAGAGACGGTTTTTGAAAAAATCTCGATTTTCCCACTCGGCGTTGACAAAGCGTTTTTGACAGGATCGTTTCTGAAATCTTTGAGCATGATTTTGGGCTCGCTCGGATCGTCAAGCTTATGCCAGCCTGTTTCCAAGAGCTTTTCGTATTCAGGCAAATCATGTCCCAAGTGTGCGACATTCGCCCGCGTCTCTTCATAAATATCACGCAACCACTGCGCATCACTGCGACCACCGGTAAAGGCCTGCGAAATTCCAAGCTCGGAAGCTATTCCTGCGAAGATATCATAATCGTTTCGGCTCTGTGCATAAGGTTCGGTAAGCTTTGACATAGACACTATATATGGGTCGCGCGGCGTCATTGCGATATCCTGACGTTCCAGCGGTGTCGTGCATGGCAAAACGATGTCTCCTCGTTTTGCAAGGGAATTCCAGCACCATTCATGCACAATTACCGTGTCCGGTTTTTGCCACGCCTCCATCAGACGACCAAGGTCTTGATGATGGTGAAACGGATTTCCCCCAGCCCAGTACATCATTTTTATTTCGGGATAGGTCAGCGTCTGTCCGTCAAATTCCACCGTTTCCCCGGCGCGCGTCAAAAGATCTGTGATGCGCGCGACAGGAATAAAATCCCTGACAGGGTTTTTCCCCTGAGGTAGAGCGGAATAGGGTAAGATGGCAAAATCACCGCCGATATAATTCATCGCGCTATAGCCAAATCCAAATCCACCGCCAGGTAATCCTATTTGTCCCAGCATCGCCGCAACCGTGATCGCAGCCCAGAACGCTTGTTCCCCATGATCCTGACGGGTCAGCGACCAGCTGACGGAAATCATCGTCCGTTTATGAGCCATACGCCGCGCCAAAGACAAAATGTCATCTTCATTCAATTCACAAATATCAGCCGCCCAAGCTGCCGATTTTGGAATTCCGTCAGACTGACCCAATAGATAGGGTAAGAATTCGTCAAACCCTTCAGTATACCGGTTCAAAAATGCAGGGTCGCTCAACCCTTCGGTATGAAGCGTATGCGCAACACCCAAAAGCAGAGCCGTATCGGTATTCGGACGCAGCGCCAACCATTCACCGCCGACACTTTCCAGTAAATCGGCTCTAATTGGGCTAATATTCACGAAATCTATATTTTCAGCCGCGGCGGCAATTAATTTTTCCCGCTGGTAGTGACGACCTGTTCCGCCTTGGCTGATCTGTCCATTCTTAAGTGGTATTCCTCCGAAACAGACAAACAATTCTGTGTGATCGCGGATCAAATCCCAACTGGTCGAAGTGTCAAGATACTCCCGAAAACTACCCAGAATATGAGGTACCATGGCTTCTGCAGCAGCAAAGCTGTAGGTGAATTTTGACTTCGTATATCCACCCGCACAATTGAGGAAGCGGTGCAGCTGGCTCTGGGCATGGTGAAAACGCCCCGCACTCGCCCAACCATAAGACCCGCCAAAAATCGCCTGATTGCCAAAATTTTTCCGGACCCTGTCAATTTCACCTGCGACAAGCTTATTCGCCTCTTCCCAGCTCACCGCAACAAAGGGATCGACACCCCGTAATTCTGGGCGATGCCCCGGACCCCCTTCAAGCCAGCTTTTGCGCACCATTGGTGCATCGATGCGTGTCGGTCCATGTTGTACGTCGATAATTCCAGGTCCAATGGGTGAAGGATCCAGATCATGTTCAAACGGTAAAAGTTCCTGCACACGTCCATTGCTGACCCGTGCGCGATAGGTCCCCCAATGGGAACTCGTCAAGGGAAGGTTTTCGGCAACCGTCATTTTTTGTTCCTCATGATTTTAGCCCCAGATCGTTCAAGGTGCTGCAAGCCCCAATTCTAGACTGCGTTTCGCGCTGATGGCGCGGGTGACGCGGTCAATGATGATGGCAATGATTGCCATAGAAACGCCCGCAATAATACCCACCCCAAAATTTCCGTCGCTCAACCCGATATAAACCACTTGTTCAAGCCCATTTGTCCCCACCAAGGCAGCAATCACGAGCATCGCAATACCATACATTATGGTCTGGTTCAGACCCAGCATCATGATCGGCAAAGCAAGCGTAATTTTTAGCTGTACAAAAGATTACTCATACGCGAATTTTTGTGTCAAGCTAAAGTCCAACTTAAAAGAAAGCACATTCATGCAGTTTG
>VMBT01000270.1_pt1 | contig 35094 bp, 26 predicted proteins | sample 4404301 | NCBI WGS metagenome assembly VMBT01 (sample SAMN12238535, study PRJNA552566) | marine metagenome | isolation source: Coastal seawater | place: USA: coastal Georgia, Sapelo Island | collected 2008-08/2009-08
CCAGAGAAGATCTTTCCATGATCATTCGTGTTCCTCGGTCAACCAATTTGGCATTACTTAGTTGCATATCCACCATCTTGCTTCCCACGACGCGTCCCAGTTTGACCATCACGGCCGATGTGATCATGTTCAAGACCATTTTTTGAGCAGTTCCCGATTTCATTCGGGTGCTTCCTGTCACGACTTCCGGGCCGACGATCACTTCTACCGGAAAATCAGCGATCTCGCTCGTTTGACTCGCAGCATTGCAACTGATGGACCCACAACCAACTCCATTCGCTTTACAGTCTCTCAAACCTCCAAGGACGTAAGGGGTCTTACCGCTGGCACTGATGCCAACGACGAAATCTCCGTCATTGACCCCGTGCGCTTCAAGGTCTTTCCAGGCTTGTACTGTGTCATCTTCGGCGTGCTCTACCGCCTTTCGTATAGCTCCATCGCCTCCGGCAATGATCCCTATGACCCAATCGTGAGGCACTCCATATGTGGGTGGGCATTCGCTGGCATCCAGGATACCCAATCTTCCGCTGGTTCCGCTTCCAATGTAGAATAACCGACCACCGTCCTTCATTCGATCGTACACGGCGTCTATCAATGCAATGATGGACGACGAAGCGTCGGCTACAGCAAGCGCAACTTTCTCATCCTCACGATTGATAGCGTCGACGAGCTCTGAGGTGCTCATTTTGTCGAGATCGGAGTAATGGGAATCCGATTCAGTGGACAGGTGTTCCATTGCTCAAAGATAGGTTTTCAAAGCATCCGAAAAATAGACAAAAGACAAGCGCATTTTTTCGAGGTGCGCACGTTCGGGTCAAAAAAAAAGCGGCAAATGCCGCTTTCTTTTTTAGTTATCTCCTTTTGCTCGGTTCTCCCGACGATCTCGGTAATTTCCTCCACCGCGATTTCTGTCGTTTCTTCCTCTTCCTCCTCTGTCGCGATCATTTCTTCGATCACCACGTGGACCACGGTCGCGACGTTCGCGACGCTCAGGCTCCACATAACCTTCCGGTTTCTCAAGAAGTGCTTTTCTGGACAATCTCAGTTTTCCTGATTTTTCGTCTACCTCAAGAAGTTTCACCTGAACGATGTCACCTTCTTTGATAACGTCTTCCACATTATTCGTGCGCTCCCAGGATATCTCAGAAATGTGCAGAAGTCCTTCCTTGCCTGGAAGGATCTCAACGAATGCTCCGAAATCGAGTACGCTCTTCACAGGGCCTTCGTAAGTTTCACCTACTTCAGGATCCTCACAGATACCATCGATCTTCGCTTTCGCGTTTTCGAGGTCTTCCTTATTCGCACTCATGATCTCCACAACTCCCATTCCATCAACTTCATCGATAGTAATAGTAGTGTTTGTTTCTGCCTGAAGCTCCTGAATGACCTTTCCACCGGAACCGATCACGGCACCGATCTTGTCTTTCGGGATCTCGAATTTCACAATTCGCGGAGTATGTTCTTTCAGGTCGGTGTTTGCACTTGACATGGTTTTCTCCATTTCATCAAGTACGTGAAGTCGGCCTTCTTTTCCTTGCATAAGCGCTTCTTCCAGCACCTCATAAGACAGACCATTCACTTTCATGTCCATCTGACATGCGTACAATCCGTCGCGGTTTCCGATCACCTTGAAGTCCATGTCTCCCAAGTGGTCCTCATCTCCGAGGATATCGCTGAGGATGGCATACTTACCACTCTCTTCGTCAGAGATCATTCCCATGGCGATACCTGAAAGTCCTTTTTTAACCTGGATACCTGCATCCATCAAAGCCATGGATCCCGCACATACAGTTGCCATGGATGATGATCCGTTACTTTCCAGGATATCAGAAACGATACGAACTGTATATCCCACATCTTCCGGAAGCATGCGCTTCAACCCACGCGATGCCAGGTTTCCGTGTCCGATCTCACGACGACCTGGTCCGCGATTCGGTCGAACCTCCCCTACGGAGAACGCCGGGAAGTTGTAGTGCAACATGAAGTCGCTGTATCCTGATTTATTCGGACTATCCAATAATTGCTGATCGAGTTTCGATCCCAGTGTCACGGTAGTGAGGGACTGTGTCTCCCCACGTGTGAACAAGGCCGAACCGTGAGCAGATGGCAATACATCCACTTCTGTCCATATTTGTCGGACTTCGTTCTTAGCGCGTCCGTCCAGGCGTCCACCGGTCTCAAGCACCATATTTCGGATGGCCTCTTTCTTGATCTTCTTGTAATAGCGTTTCGCAAAAGATATCGTCTCATCCTCTACGTCTTCACCAAGTGACTCGATGAACTCATCCAAGATAGCTTCGAATCCTTCGTTCCGCTCATTTTTTGAGGATGGCTTTTGGGCAAAATCATAGATCTTCTGGTAACATACCTCTCGAACCTGCTTTTCAACTTCTGGATCTTCAGGGTCACCTGCGTATTCACGTGGCTCAGGTCTTCCGCCTAACATTTCGCACAATTCCAGCTGTGCCGCACATTGTTTCTTAATGTATTCGTGCGCTACTTTCAGTGCTTCGATCATGTCCTGCTCAGAGATACCATCCATCTCTCCTTCAACCATCGTGATATCCGCTGCAGTACCCGCAACGATCATGTCGATGTCGCTGTTCTCCATCTCATCGCGATAAGGGTTGATGATGTATTCCCCATCCACTCGACCCACACGAACTTCTGAGATCGGACCTTCGAATGGAATATCTGTGATGGTCAGAGCAGCTGAAGCCGCTAAACCTACAAATGTATCAGGCATCACATTGTCATCAGATGAGATCAGCTGAAGCATGATCTGTGTTTCATTGTGATAATCACCCGGAAACATCGGACGAAGTGCCCTGTCGACAATACGACAGATCAATACTTCGTAATCAGAAAGGCGTCCTTCTCTTCGAAGGAAGCTACCTGGTATTCTACCCACTGAGGCGAATTTCTCCTGATAGTCTACCGACATCGGAAGAAAATCAACGCCTTCACGTGCTTTTTTACTTGATACTACTGTGGCGAGGATCTTCGTTTTTCCTACGCTCAATACAATGGCCCCATCGGCCTGACGAGCCATTCGGCCCGTTTCGAGTTTGACGACTCTACCGTCGCCAAAGTCTAAAACTTTCTCTGTTGCTTCTAATTTCATTTTCAATCGTCATTATTGCGCCTCCTGAATTAGGGCGACTTGGAATAAAGATGGACAAAAAAAAGGCCTTTAGTCTTGTACTAAGGCCTTTCTTTATATCTCATATTATGTCTTGAGTCAAATCTGATTACTTTCTCAGACCGAGTTTTCCAATGATATCACGGTAACGGAAGATGTCTTTCTTAGCTATATAGTTCAAAAGCGCTCTGCGCTTTCCTACAAGCTTCACCAAACTCAATTCCGCTGAGTAATCCTTTTTGTTCTCCTTCAAATGCTCAGTCAAGTGTGAGATCCTGTGTGTGAACAGGGCGATCTGAGCCTCCGCCTGACCAGTGTTCGTTTCACTTCCGGCGTGCTCTTTGAAGATGTCTTTCTTAATGTCTGCAGTCAATTTCATTCTTACCGCTTTGATTCTTGAATCGTGTTCCTTCTAAATAAGTCGGCAAAAATAAGAAATATTATTCCTAACCGCAACAGTTTAGGGAACTAAAAATAGAGTGTGAGCTTGCCCGACTCTGGAGGGTGTAAAGAGTAAGGGCGAAGGGCAAGTGAACAGGGAATATCCCGAAACCCTAAACCCATGTCTAATAGGAGCCGGCCCAGCGTCGCATGCCCCATTCCAAAGCCAGCAAGCCGAAGATGAGATAGAACAACCACTTCATGTCAATGATGTCCTTGAACGTGGAATAAGACCGCACAACACTCTCAGAATTGCCGTTTTCTACCAGGGATCTGACTATTCGCGACACATCATCCGGGAGTGGATATGCGAACAGTCCATTGCTGTTTTCAGCAACCTGACGAAGCATTTTATGATCTGCGGTGAGTCTGAGCTGTTCGATCACCAGCGGTTTCACAATGAAACTTCCCGCAGCGTTCAATGCACGACCGGCCATAGTGGTCTTGGCTGTGAACGAGTATGAGCCGGGTGGTAAACTGCCTGGTTCCAGATGATAGAAACGCCCTCTCGGTACAAAATTGTAATTGAAAACCTCGCCTGAGTCATTTCGAATGATCAACTCGACGTTATTCTTGTTCACCGCCTCGTAGTTGTCGTTGTATACCTCTGCGCGAAAAGTGATCTGCTCGTTCTCGAACAGATTCCTCTTGGATGGGAACACGCGGAACTTCCGACTGTCTTCTTTCAGGGCCAGGAACTGAACGAGCTTTGAGAAGAAATCAGAGAACACCTCGTTGTTCTCTCGCTCTTCGAATTCGTACAATTTCCAGCGCCAAAGACCTTCTCCGCAAAAGACTAATCGCTTATAGCGATCCGCCTTACTAAGGACCAGTAGTGGCATCTGAGTTTTGACCTGACCGATCTTCTGAAGCAAGGCTGTATGTCCATTTCCACGACTCTGGTATTGTCCGAACGGAACGATCAGAGGCGGAAACGTATTGAGGAATGCGCTGTTCTCGTCATCGAGTTCGAAGAGATCGAATTGTCGGTTCCAGCTCCCTTGAGCCTGATTATAGTTGCGATTATTTCCCTGAATGGTCACATCTGCACCGAGTGAATTCCAATGGCTGATCGACGTCGCAGTTCCCAAAATGTTCAACATGGGGATCTGACGATCGCGCAACCCTTTGAGATAATCCAATTCCATCCCATTGGTTGGCATCTGGTGGGTGATGACCAGATCGAAGCGATCCTTGTCAACCGAGCTCAGATCTCCTAAGCGGACGTCAACTTCGTACTGATCCTTGGCTTCAATGAGCGAACGTAAAGCAGCAATATCGGGGTGAGGAGCATGAGCGCTGATCAATATTCGCTGTCGACCGTCGATGACCTCCGTAGCAGCATATGCAGTATTATTCCTCCGATTGTACTCGCCATCTGCGGGCGCAAAACGGACGATAAAATCATTGGAACCGTCTTTCGCGGCACTCAAGTTGAACCGTACAGTCTTGGTAAAACGATCCTTCTCGATCACTATGGATTCTGACCCTAGTTTGGAACCACCCGACCAGATGCTTACTTCCGACCGCACTCCTTCTGCTTTAGTGGCCAGCACATCCACCTCCACAGGGAATTCGTTTCCCAGAAATGTGATGGCATTCATGCGTACATCTTGAACAGAAAGGTCGCGGCGCACGGTGGTATCACCGAATCCGATAGTATGGACAGGTACGTCACTTTTCAATGCCGCATATCCCGGATGTTTCCCGCTGTTATAGATTCCATCGGACAGTAAAATGATTCCCCGGCCCCTGCTCCCGGAGAAGAGGTTATGTCGCTCTGCGATGACCGACTCGAGGTTCGATCGCTTTTGTGAAAAATCGACGCTTTCATTCAGTTCAACTCCTTCGCCAACTTGAATCCGGATCACCTCGAATTTATCCTTCAGGTTCTCTTCCAAGCCCAGTGCAACCTTGGGCAGGTTGTCCCTCACCAAAGCGCTATCACGTGACTGCACCATAGATGATGAGTTGTCGACAGCCAGTATAACCTGAGGTTTCTGTATATCGCGATCCACGTATTTCAACAGTGGATTGAGCAGCAGGATCGAAAGTAGCGTAGCACTGGCAAATCGCAGAACTGAGAGCAGATACAGGAATACTTTCGAGTTCACTCTCGGATTTCGCCGATTGCGGAAATAGAGTCCACCGCTGTACAAAGCACCGAGAAGGATGCAAAGGAAAATGAACCATATGGGTAATTCCGTGAAGAGCTCGAATGACATGGCGGCAAAGATATCGGGAGTGCAATAAATTCCTACGATTAACGAAGAGTGGTCGAGGGAATTGTATAAAGCGGTGAAAGCTTCGCTCAAGCCTCGAAGAATCATTAATTTCGCTGCCATAAAAGTCTGCAAATGAAGATCTCCTACAATTGGTTGAAATCATTCATCGAACTGAAAGAGGGACCACATGAAGTTGCCGCGGTTCTCACTCAAACAGGCCTTGAAGTAGAGCATGTGGATGAGATAGAAACCATCAAAGGAGGTTTGAGGGATCTGGTCGTGGGAGAGGTATTGGAATGTGAGAAGCATCCGAATGCCGACAAACTAAAGCTCACCAAAGTTGATCTCGGCAGCGGCGAACCTGTTCAGATCGTATGCGGAGCACCGAATGTGGCTCAGGGCCAAAAGGTCGTTGTGGCACCAGTGAATTCTACGATCCATCCGCTGGAAGGCGAGCCATTCCAGATCAAGAAAGCCAAGATCCGTGGTGAAGTATCCTTTGGTATGATCTGCGCAGAAGACGAGATCGGTCTTGGTTCGGATCACGATGGGATCATTATCCTGCCGGAAAATGTAAAAACAGGAACCCTTGTGAGTGATCACTTCAATGTTGGAACGGATCATTGTATTGAAATAGGCCTTACACCAAATCGCGGAGACGCCATTTCGCATTTCGGTGTAGCCCGGGATCTCAAAGCATTTTATGGCCGAGAGACTTGCTTCCCCACCATCGACCAAAGCGAATTCGGTGGTAGTGCTTCCATGGATATTGACATTCAGGATCTGGACGGGTGTCCGAGATATGCGGGTGTGCTCCTGCAAAATGTTCATGTCGGTGAAAGTCCTGACTGGCTGAAGGACCGCCTGAGAAGCATAGGTCTTAGCCCCATAAATAACGTGGTGGATGTGACCAACTTCGTCATGCACGAGATCGGTCAGCCGATCCATGCCTTCGATCTGGATCAGATCCATGGCGGGATCGTGGTACGACGCGCAAAGAAAGGTGAGAAGCTTACTACGCTGGATGACATAGTGCGAGAACTGGACGAACAGGATCTGGTCATTGCCGATCACAAAGGCCCATTGGCTCTAGCGGGTGTTTTCGGAGGTATCAATTCAGGTGTTTCAAATGAGACCAGATCGGTATTCATAGAAAGTGCCTATTTCGATCCGGGAACAGTGCGCCGAACGGCTAAGCGCTTTGCATTGAATACCGATGCCAGCTTCCGATACGAAAGAGGGACGGATCCAAACTTACCGGTAAAAGCTGTGCGCAGGATCGTTCAGCTCCTTTCCGAAGTTTGTGGAGCCACGGTCAATTCTGAACTCTATGATCACTATCCAAAAGCGATCGGGAATTTCGAATTTGAGCTCGATCTGAATTGGCTGAATACATTTTGTGGAACCACATTCCCGAGAGACAAAGTGATCTCCATTTTGAATGCTCTTGATATTAGCACCGAAGGTGATTCGGACACAATTCAACTGAGTGTTCCGCCGTATCGACCGGATGTGACTCGTCCGGTAGATGTAGCAGAAGAAGTCCTTCGCATCTACGGTTACAACGAAGTGGAAATACCTCGAAGAATAAGCATGACACCTGCGAATGCGGTTCATTTCGATAAACACAAACTACGCAATCGGGTAGCCGATCATTTAAGCTCATTAGGATTTCTTGAGATCATGAACAACTCCCAAACGAGCGAGGAGAAAGCATCTGAGAGTGCCGTGAAGATCCTTAACCCGTTGAGCAATGAATACGCTGTCATGCGCACTGATCTGATTTCCGGTGTAGTTGAAAGTTTGTCGTACAACTGGAAAAGAAAGATCCAGGACATCAGGGTATTTGAATTCGGCAACGTTTATAGTAAAACTGAAGATTCGTACAAAGAAGACGAGCAATTGATCATTGCCGGAACCGGAAAACTCAGAGAGGAGAACTGGTATGGTACAAGTGAAGAGTTTGACTACTTCTACTTGAGCAGTATGATCGACCAGCTCTTGGATCTCAGCAACATGGACAGTTCTGCGAAAGAGAATCTGGTGGAGTTTGGAAGACTCTCCAAAAAGCAACTGAAGCAATATGACATAGAATCCGATGTGATCTATGCGGTGATCGATTGGAAAAAATGGATCCGCAAAGCATCCAAAGCAAGATTCGAGCTTCAAGATGTTCCAAAATATCCACTGGTGAAACGCGACATCAGTGCGGTCATATCATCTGATACACCATTCGAGTCTATCGAAAAAGTAGTTCAAAAAGCTTGCGGCAAATATTTCAAATACCTCAACTGTTTCGATGTTTTTGAAGACGAGAAACTGGGTGCTGGAAATAAAGCCTATGCATTCAGCGTGTTCATGTATGACGAGGAGAAGACCATGAACGACAAACAGATCGACAAATTATTTGAGAAGATGTTGAAGGCTCTGGAAACTGAACTCAACGCATCCATCCGAAGATAATGAACCACCTCAGAGATAGATTCAATGAATTGGAAGACAAGCTGAGGAAAATCTTGTCAGAACTCAATTCCCTTCGCGAGGAAAACTCGAAATTAAAAGCCGAAAACTCTGATTTACAAGCCCTTATCGCTGAGCAAAAAAAGGACTTCAAAGATTTAGAGGAAAGCGATAATTTGGTTAAAATTGCAGAGAAGGTTTCCAATAATGGTGATCTGGATCCGGAAATCAAAAAACAGATCGATCGCTATATTTTGGAAATAGACAAATGCATTGCACTACTCAGGGAGTAGAAAAATGGGAGAGGAACTTTCGATCAAAGTCAATATTGGAGATCGCTTTTACCCGCTGAAAATAGAAGCCGAGGAGGAGGAAACTGTGCGTAAGGCGGCTAAATCAATAAATGAAAAGGCTCAATTTTACCAAGAGAATTTCGAGGTAAAAGACAAGCAGGACGCGATAGCGATGGCAGCGCTGGAGTTTGCCACGGAGCTATTGTCGAAGAACGTTGATACTTCAGAAATAGAGCGACTGGTACAAGGACGTATCAGCCAGTTCAACATCATGTTGAACGCCGCTTTGAGATAAGATCCCTCATATTTCAACCACCTGAGTTCAATTTAATCGTTTAGAGAAAATGGACTCAAATATCTTATTCATCATTTTATCACTGGTAGGAGGAATTGCTGTGGGAGCGGTGATCGCCTTCTTCTATCTCAATAGCAAAAGCGAAGGAAAGGCAGCTCAGATCGTAAAGGAAGCTGAGAAACAGGCGGAGCAGATCAAGAAGACCAAAAAGCTGGAAGCCAAAGAACATTTCCTTCAGCTCAAGAATGAACACCGACAGGAAATCAAGAATCGGGAGAAAAGCCTCAACGACGCGGAACATCAACTTCGAAAGAAAGAGCAAAGCCTGAGCGACAAGCTTCAACACCAGGAACGCAAACTGGAAGAAGTAGAAGCCATCAAACGGGAGATGGGCAAGCAAATGGAGATCGTGAAGATCAAACGTAGCGAAGCCGAAAAGCTCCACGAAAGCCAGGTTGAGCAACTCGAGAAGATCGCCGGTCTTTCGGCTGACGAAGCGAAGAAGAGTCTGGTGGAAGCGCTCAAACAAGAAGCTCACACTGAAGCACTGGTGCAGTCGAAGAACATTTTGGAGGAAGCGAAGCTAAGCGCAACGAAAGAAGCGAAGAGAATGATCCTCCAAACCATTCAACGTACTGCAGCGGAACAAGCCATAGAGAATACCGTCACCGTGTTCAACATCGAGAATGATGAGGTCAAAGGACGGATCATCGGACGTGAAGGACGGAACATCCGTGCCCTCGAAGCTGCAACAGGTATCGAGATCATCGTAGATGACACTCCCGAAGCGATCATCCTTTCGGGTTTTGATCCCGTTCGTCGAGAGATCGCTCGCCTGTCTTTATACCGTTTGATCACGGACGGGCGTATTCACCCTGCCCGCATTGAAGAAGTTGTCAAGAAAACTTCCAAGGACGTGAACGAAGAGATCCTCGAGATCGGTGAGCAAACTGTGATCGATCTCGGCGTAAACGGATTACATCCGGAGTTGATCCGATATGTTGGAAAAATGCGATATCGCTCTTCGTACGGACAGAACCTCCTTCAGCACAGTCGTGAGGTAGCTAACCTTTGTGCTACCATGGCGGCGGAATTCGGATTGGATGTCAAGCTGGCCAAACGAGCCGGACTACTCCACGATATCGGTAAAGTGCCCGATGACGACGCGGAGACTCCACACGCATTGCTCGGTATGAAGCTCGCTGAGAAATTCGGAGAGCATGCCGATGTCTGCAATGCAATTGGGGCTCACCACGACGAGATCGAAATGAAGAACCTGATCTCTCCGATCGTTCAGGCATGTGATGCCATCTCCGGTTCCAGACCGGGTGCGCGTCGGGAAGACAGCGAGGCTTATATCAAGCGTCTGCAGGATCTGGAGAAACTCGCTCTCGCATTTGACGGAGTCGAAAAGGCATTTGCCATCCAGGCTGGTCGTGAACTACGCGTGATCGTGGATGCCGATGCAGTCGAAGACAAGAAGTCGGATCTGCTTTCCTTTGACATCAGCCAGAAGATCATGAAAGAAATGATCTATCCAGGCCAGATCAAAGTGACCGTGATACGCGAACGTAGAGCTGTCAGCTACGCTAAATAAATTTCCTGAAACATTGAGGGCCTAGCCCTGTTCAGAGATGTGATAGTTCTCATAAGGCGAACTTCGCAGTAGCACATATCTTTGCACCCGCAATCCAGGTCATGATAGAAACGGACATCATCATCATCGGAGCCGGTCCGACCGGTTTATTCACTGTGTTTGAAGCAGGCTTGGTCAAACTGCGCTGTCATTTGATCGACGCATTGCCACAACCAGGTGGTCAGCTCGCCGAGATCTATCCAAAGAAACCGATCTACGATATTCCAGGGTTCCCGTCAGTTTTGGCCGGTGAACTCGTCGACAATCTGGTCAAACAAGCCGAGCCATTCAACCCGGGTTACACGCTGGGTGAGCGCGCTGAAAAGATCACCAAAACCGATGACGACCAATTCATTGTTACCACGAACAGAGGCACTGAGCACAAAGCTCCGGTGATCGCCATCGCAGGTGGACTTGGTTGTTTTGAGCCTCGAAAACCGGAACTGGATCGCCTCGAAGAATTCGAGGACAAAGGTGTTGACTACATCATCAAGGATCCTGAAAAATTCCGCGACAAGAAAGTGGTCATTGCCGGAGGTGGAGACTCTGCTTTGGACTGGACCATCTTCCTGGCCGATGTTGCAAGCGAAGTCACCCTGGTTCACCGCCGCAAAGGTTTCCGCGGTGCCCTCGACAGCGTTGAGAAAGTAGAACAACTGGCCGTAAAAGGAAAGATAGACCTGATCAAGACCGCGCAGATCACAGGCTTGAATGGGAACGGGACGTTGAGTTCGGTGGATATCGTGAATAAGGAAACCGAAGAAGAGATCCATCGCGACACAGACTATTTCATTCCATTATTTGGCCTTTCGCCGAAACTGGGACCGATCCGCGACTGGGAACTGAACCTGAACAAAGAATCCATCAGCGTCGACACTCTGGATTATTCGACCAATGTCCCGGGCATCTATGCCATCGGAGACATCAATGACTATGAAGGGAAACTCCGACTGATCCTTTGTGGCTTCCACGAAGCAACATTGATGGTTCAATCGGCATACAAACGCATCCACCCTGAGAAAAATCTCGTTCTGAAATACACCACAGTGAGTGGTGTAAATGGCTTTGAGAATTGAAAGACATCGTCACCATATTCGTCACGGATCTTGAAGGTACCGAACACGAGATCCAGGCTCCTACCGACATGAACCTGAACCTCATGGAAGCCATGAAGGCCAATGAGCTTTCGGTCAAGGCTACATGTGGCGGCATGGCCATGTGCGCTACCTGTAACATCCGCGTGCAAAGCGATCATGAACTGCCGGAAATGAGTGAAGACGAAGAAGCCATGCTCGACGAAGCATTCGTACTTGACATCGAAGGAAGTCGGCTGAGTTGTCAGATCCCGGTCTCGGAAAAGATCGATGGTTTGCGCGTGCAGTTAGGGGAGTTGACAGGGGAGTAAATCATCGCGCTCCTGTCGCGGTGCCACTAGAAACTTACTTTCGCGGATTTGTAATCCGTGACCCCAAACTGTCCGTAGTCTTTAGTCGTAGACGGTGACTACGGACTATTGCCACTTGAAAGGTCGTAGTCACCGCTCATTCCATTCGCTAAAGACTACGCCCAGTTAAGGCTTGTGGAATCCGCGACAGTGCATGGGGCTACAAGAAGCAACATAGCAGCAACGCTTTGTATAGTGGCTACGCTATTAATCGCGTAGCTTCATAGTACGACTCATCATACCGCTGCAGCTTACTTATTCATCAATTTCCACAGCTCGTCCTTGAGCTCTTGCATGTGAAAGCTGGTAACGGAGCTTATGAATAGATGTGGAACATCCTCAGGAAGGTCTTGCTCTATCTCGGACATCAGTTCTTCATCCAACATGTCGCTTTTGGAGATTGCCAGGAGTCGATCCTTGAACATAAGCTCTTCGTTGAACTTCTTTAATTCGTCCAACAGGATCTCGTATTCTTTACGGATATTATCGCTATCGGCCGGAACGAGGAACAACAGAACTGAGTTTCTCTCGATGTGCCGAAGGAATCGGTGACCCAGGCCTTTACCCTCACTCGCACCTTCTATGATCCCGGGTATGTCGGCAGCGATGAAACTCTTGAAGTCGCGGTATTTTACGATACCCAAATTCGGGGTCAGTGTAGTGAACGGATAATTTGCGATCTCAGGCTTGGCTGCAGTGATGACAGAAAGCAAGGTGCTCTTACCTGCATTCGGAAAGCCTACTAGTCCCACATCAGCCAGCACTTTCAGCTCCAGGATCTTCCATTCGTCTTTCCCGGGTTCTCCCGGTTGCGCGTATCGTGGTGTTTGGCGAGTAGACGATTTGAAATGCCAGTTGCCCTGGCCTCCCCTCCCACCTTCAAGTAGGATCTCGCGTTGACCATCCTCTGTGATCTCGAACAAGACCTCACCGGTCTCTGCGTCTTTTGCCACGGTACCCAATGGCACCTCTAAAACCTGATCCGCTCCATTCTTTCCGGTACGACGGTTCTTTCCTCCGTTCTGACCATTATCACAGATCACATGCTTCTGATATTTCAGATGAAGCAATGTCCAGAGCTGGGAGTTGCCAACCAGAACTACAGAACCTCCCTGACCACCATCACCTCCATCAGGGCCACCTTTGCTATTCCACTTGTCACGGAACAGATAGACACTCCCCGATCCGCCTTTACCGGATCGACAATTGATCTTTACGTAGTCTATGAAGTTCGGGTTGGACATGCTCCCTTATGATTTACTTGGGCAGTCCAAAGGTAATCAAGCTGCGCTTTGCGCTTTATCGATGGCCTCAGACAAATTGTTGAAAATTTCGTCGATGCTGCCCATTCCGTGCACGCGAACCAGCTTTCCCTGCTTCTCGTAATATTGGAGCAGAGGCTCGGTCTTCTGCTGATACTCGTTGAATCGGTTGCGGATCTTATCCTCACTCTGGTCGTCCGAACGACCGCTGATCTTTCCACGTTCGAGGAGCCTTCGAACCAGTTCGTCTTCCACTACCTCCAACGCCAACACGATGTGTATCGCAGTGTTCTTGTTGTTGAGCATATCATCGAGCACCTCACCTTGTTTGATCGTACGTGGGAAACCATCAAAAACAAAGCCTCGTGCTTCGCTATGATTGGTCAGGAAGTCCTCTACCATCGCAATGGTCACCTCATCAGGCACCAAGTCACCCCGATCGATGTAGGATTTTGCCAATACACCTAGCTCCGTCTCTCCTTTGATGTTAGAGCGGAATACATCTCCTGTCGACAGATGTGTGAGTCCGTATTTGTCCAGTATCTTCTCACTTTGAGTTCCTTTACCTGCACCCGGAGGGCCGAATATCACGAGATTGAACATGCTTTCTGATCTTTTTTTAGCGGGGCAAAGGTAGATTTATCGAGAAACTGGGCAAAACAATTACTGGTTTCTGGTTTGGGTTAGCGTTAGTAGCCTAAAGCCATGCCTTTAGGCTACTTTGGTCATGTGGAACTCACACGTTGTGTTGAGGTATCGTAGCTACTTTGAGCAAAGTCCTAATAGCTGTCATCAGACAAATACATACCCTATTCTCTAGGCTATTGGCTCAGAGAATTGTTTTTTTGAAAAAATTTTCATCGGGGTATGATACAGGCCGTGGTAAAGAAGGGAAAAGTTTTCGCTGAGAATGTGCCCACACCAATTGTTTCTAAAGGATCTGTTCTGATCAAGGTCGTGAACAGCTGCATTTCTGCAGGTACAGAAATGTCAAATGTTGCCATCACCGGGAAGCCGCTCATCAAGCGAGCAATGGAGCAGCCTGCAGAAGTAATGAAGGCACTCAACTTTGCCAGAGAAAACGGTATCCAGAAAATGGTTGCGCGTATCAAGGGCACCATTGAAGGAGGCAAACCAACAGGTTACTCCATCAGCGGGATCGTTATCGCCGTAGGTGAAGGTGTGACCGGAATCGAACCCGGAATGCACGTCACCGCTGCCGGGGCCGGATTAGCTAACCATGCCGAATTCGTGGATGTACCGGTCAATCTGGTCATGAAAATGCCCGATGGACTCGATTTCAAACGAGCTTCCACAGTCACTCTCGGTGGGATCGCCATGCAAGGTGTTCGACGTGCAGAATTGTCACTGGGTGAAGTTTGCGTAGTTCAGGGAGCCGGGATCCTCGGACTCATCGCACAACAACTGCTTCAAGCTTCCGGAGTGCGAACCATCGTTCTCGATCTCGACCCACACAGACTTGAGATCGCCCGGAATATGGGTGCAGAATACGCGCTGGATCCCACCAAGGAAGATATTGTCAAGAAGGTCGAAGCTATTACGGATGGTCACGGGGCAGATGCCGTGTTATTCACGGCAGCCACCTCATCGAACGAACCGCTTTCCACCGCGTTCAAAATGTGCAAGCGCAAAGGGCGCGTGGTACTTGTAGGCGTATCGGGTATGGAGATCAACCGTGGCGACATCTACAAGAAAGAACTCGACTTCCTGATCTCGACCTCTTATGGTCCGGGGCGATATGATGCCAATTACGAGCAAAAGGGTCTCGATTATCCATTCGCGTATGTGCGATGGACAGAGAACCGTAACATGGAAGAGTACCTGCGCTTGGTGAATAGTGGTGCGGTGAATCTCGACGAGATGATCAACGCTACCTTCCCGATCGAGCAGGTCGAAGAAGCCTACGAACAACTCAAGAACGGTCCGGCACCAAAGCCGATCATCACCATACTCGATTACGGCGAAGAGCTTGATCTGGGACAATTTGAACTGAAGGAAAAACGCATTGACCTGGTCAGCAAACCGGTGGATAAGGACAGAGTGCAGGTAGCGCTCGTTGGAACCGGAAGTTTTGCCACGGGAATGCACCTACCCAACTTGCAAAAGCTGGGTTCCAAGTTTGAATTGCGTGCCGTGTGTAACCGCAAAGGCCAAAAAGCAAAAGCCGTTGCCAACCAGTACAATGCGGCGTACGCATGCAGCGACATCGAAGAGGTGTTAGCCGATAAGGATGTGGATCTGGTCATGATCACCACTCGCCACGACAACCACGGCGAACTTGTGATCCGCAGTTTGAAAGCAGGTAAACATGTATTCGTAGAGAAGCCACTTTGCACAACCCGAGAAGAGCTCGTGGAGATCGAAAAACTCTGCAGCGCTGATGGTGCTCCCATGATCATGGTTGGTTTCAATCGCCGCTTCAGCAAGTACGCATCGGAGATCAAGAAACAGATCTCATCGAGGGTTAACCCGCTTTTTGTTCAGTACCGGATGAACGCCGGATATATCCCATTGGACCATTGGGTTCATGAGAATGGCGGACGTATCGTTGGAGAGGCATGCCACATCATTGACCTGATGTCATACCTGACCGGTTCAAGGATCGTCTCGGTAAGTCAGGAGAATTTGAGCCCTAGCACGGATAAGATCAGCATGCATGACAATCGTAGCATCGTCCTGAAGTACGAAGACGGATCTGTGTGCACGGTTCAGTATTTTGCCGTAGGCAGCAAGAAGTTCCCGAAAGAATACATGGAGGTTCACTACGACGAGAAGACCATCGTCATGGAGGACTACAAGAGCTTAACCGGATATGGTGTAAAGGTCAACGAACTGAAATCACAGATCTCGCAAAAAGGTCAACTCGAAGAGCTCGAGGCACTCGCCAATACACTGAAAAACGGTGGAGAATGGCCAATTGCGTTATGGGATCTGGTTCAGACCACCGATGTGACCTTACAGATCGAGAATCTGTAGTTAGATTTGAATCATGGAAAAAGTATCACGCTGCCCGGTTTGCAATAGCATCTCCCTGACCCGATTGGGGGATCATACATACGAATTCCCGGGCGACGACGTCAAGAACAATCTCATCAGTAAGAAGTACGTCCGACGTTGGATACTTTTTAAGCATATTCTAAAAACCGACGATAAAAGCACGGTCTTCCAAGTTGACATGTGTGGCGATTGTGGTTTCATCTTTTCCAACCCGAGATTCACAGCAGAAGAGATGGAACTCAAATACAAACTGATCGACGAACTGGGTTCGGTCAAAGCGCGAGTTTCCAACTATCCGGAAAAATACCGTGACATGCGCGCAAAGCGGATCTTCGATCTGGTTGATGGTTGCCGAGGTGATCTTGGTTTGACCGGTTCTGCTCGTGTGTTGGATTATGGCGGACAAGGTGGAGTCAACCTTAAATACTTCGATGAGAACGGCTACGCCTGTGAGGTGATCGACTACGAGGAATGGCCTATGCCCGGGAATGTGAAGTATGCCGGACGCACTTTGAACGACGTCCAGGGCAATCCTGAGATCGTCCTTTGCAACCACACCTTGGAACACGTAGTGGATCCCGTGGATTTCGTTTCCGGGATTGCCAATGTCATGAATAATGACTCCTTGTTGTATATCGAGGTTCCTTTAGGGGCCTTCTATCGTGAGTATCAGCGAGTGATGGATATAGAGCCGCTGACTCACGTGAATTTCTTCTCGGAGCAAAGCCTGAAAGAAGTTTGTGATCGCGCCGGATTGAACACACACTACCTTAAAACAGAGTATCAACAGCTTCAGACTGTGAAGTATTGGTGCATCAACATCGTGGTCGGAAAAGCTCCGGCACGGGAAAATATCAAACCGAGATCCACGTCTTCACAACTAGGCAAAAAATGGGGCTACTTCGGTGAAATGGCTGTTGACCGATTAATGAATCGCGTTCGAAAAGCTGCGGGAATGTCATGAATGCACATGATGTGCATTTCTGATCTCCTATCGTAATTCAAATCCCTGTACTTTCGTTATCCCAATAACTGAACCATCATGTGCGGCATTGCAGGTGTAGTTAATTTCAATGGTCTGAACGAAGAACACGAAACCCTTCTGTTCGGTGCGTGTAATGCGATGCAGCATCGTGGTCCGGACAATGAAGGATTCTACATCTCCGACAAATTCGCATTCGGGCAAAGACGCCTTTCCATCATCGATCTTTCCAGCACGGCAAACCAGCCAATGGCTTGCGAAGATGACGAAGTCATCCTAAGTTTCAACGGGGAGATATACAATCACGCTGATATCCGCAAGGAGCTGGAAGGAAAATACAACTTCAAGACTGACCATAGCGACACAGAGGCTCTCCTTTACGCCTTCAAGGAATGGGGCATCGACTGTGTGAAGAAACTCACGGGGATGTTCGCCATTTCCGTGTACGACAAACGCACGGACACCTTGTATCTGGTTCGTGATCCTATAGGGCAAAAACCGCTGTACTACTATCACGACAATGATGATTTTTATTTCAGTTCGGAGATCAATGCCTTTTTCGAAGCGGAGATCTGCACCAAAGAGATCCGCTCGGAATCCATTTATCATTACCTCACCTTTTTGACGGTAGATGCTCCATACACATTCTTCAAAGACATCTTCAAACTCGAAGCCGGAAAGTATATCAAGATCTCACCAAGTGGCATCGAGCATGGTACCTATTGGGATATCAGCGAGCATCTTCGCAACGTGTCAAAAGACCCGGTCGATGAAGCTACTACAAGAACCGAGCAGCTGCTGAGTAATAGCATGGAATATCGGAACATTTCCGATGCTCCAGTGGCACTCGCGTTGAGCGGTGGACTCGACAGCAGCCTGAATCTGCATTATTCCAAGCAATACAACGACAAGATCACTGCCATCAACCTGGACTTCGAAGGGGAAGCATCCTTCAACGAATCGCCGGTAGCCCAAGCGTATTGTGATGAATTGGGAGTAAACCTTCACCGACATGTGGTGGACGAGTCGGAATTCATCGAACTGATTCCGGAATATCTGTCCATTCAAAAAGACCAGCCATTGGGTGATCCCAACTTCGTGCTGATGTATTTGCTCTCTCGCATCTGCCGCGAGCAGAACAACAAAGTACTCTTGGTAGGAGAAGGTGGCGACGAGATCGGCGGATATCCAAAATATTTGGCCTTCGACCAGGAGCGAAAACGGTTGGAGCGCATTCCCGGATTTGGAAAAAGATGGCTGAGTCGCTCAGGAAATTTCAAGTTCAACAAATTCGATCTCTTCCACAAAGGTCGAGTCATTTCCCATGCTCATGTGCACGGATTCACGGAAGCTCAGAAGAAGCGGATGTGGAAAGGGGAGCATTATAATAGCTATGCAATCATTCAGCGGATCATGGATGAGATCCCTGCCGAAACAGAAGATAGCTACCTACGCTCTGTGGTTAACCTGGAATACAAGCTCCGTTTACCGGAACTCATACTGGCACGGATCGACTACCCTTCCATGGCAGCCAGTGTGGAAGCACGCAGTCCGTTTGCCGACCACAAGTTGATCGAATATGCCGCTTCCCTCCCATTCTCGGTCAAGATGAAAGGTGGAGAGCCCAAGCATCTGTTGAAGAAGATCGCGAAGGACAAACTGCCGGATTATGTATTGAATCACCCGAAGGTTGGATTCGGCAAAATGCTCAATGATTTCCTCAATGAACGACTCCCTGGTTGGTTTGAGACTGAAGTTTTGGGCACGGACAGTCCACTCTTCGAATATCTCGAGAAGAAGGAGGTCGAACGATTCTTCAATTATGCCATGAAACAAAAACGCATGAAGTACCAGATCTGGATGCTATATGCCTTGCACAAATGGCTCGAAGAAGTGCGTTGATAACGCAACTGCCTTTTTTGAACGGAAAAATCGAACTTCGCACAGGCAAAATCACCAACTGACTATACATCCATGGCATTAACAGCCGAAGAAGTAGCCGCACAGAAAGAACAGACCAGAAAGCAATGGAATGCAAACCCTTGCGGTCAAGTGGGCGACATCGAATACTCCCCGGAATATTTCGAGAACGTAGAAGAGTATCGCTACAACGGATATGGCGATTGGATGCGAGATTTCTACCGGTACGATGACCATCAGGGAGTCAGACTTCTGGAAGTAGGATTTGGTCAGGGTACCGATCTGGTCCAGTATGCCAAAGGTGGAGCCGAATGCTACGGGGTGGATATCACGGAAAACCATCGGGAATTAGCGATCGCTAACTTCAGCAGCCGTGGATTGAACGCAGAACTGTTTCTGGAGGATGCAGCAGACTTGCACTTCGAGGACGGATATTTCGACAAAGTCGTGAGTTTTGGCGTTCTGCACCATACCCCCGATATCGAACAATGCGTTGATGAAGTGCACCGTGTACTCAAAGACGGAGGCGAATTCGTGATCTCATTATACCATAAGAACAGTGCCTTTTGGTGGTTCACCAAATTCCTCAAAGAAGGTATCTTCAAAGGTAAGTTGCTTACCATTGGGTACTCCGGTTTGAAGGCAACTATAGAGCGCGGTGCTGATGGTAAGGAGATCAAGCCTTACGTCAAGTTGTATACCAGGCGATCCCTGCGCAAACTGCTCAAGGATTTTTCGAAAGTGGAGATCCACGTCAAACATTTGTACGGGAAGAATTTCTGGCCTCTGGGCCGATTGATACCTAAACCCATACTCCGGGCTTTGGAGCCCCGACTGGGTTGGTACGTCATCGCAAGAGCCACTAAATAACAAGCATACGTGTTAGAGAGCATCAGGCGACTTTGGGAACGGGAATTTGTGCAGAATGTGCTGCACACGCTGAGTTCCAAAGGTGTGCTGATCGCAATAGGTCTGATCTCTAACGTGATCATCACTCGTGGTCTCGGTCCCGATGGGAAAGGTATCTACGGATTGGTCATCACTATTATCACCGTTGGGTTGCAATTCGGTCATCTAGGTTTACACTCATCCAACACCTACTTCGTTGCGAAGGACCGATCGATCTGGGGAAGATTATTCGCCAATTCGATCATCATCGCCCTGACGAGCGGATTGATCGTTTCTGGGGTCATGATCGCCATTAACGAATTGGCTCCACAGATCTTCCAACTCGATTCGTCGTTTCAATTCAATTTGATCATCCTCATTGGAACTCCTCTAGCCCTCATGAGTTTGCTCTTCAAGAATCTCCTGATCGGTGTTCAGCACATTAAGCAGAACAACTATTTCGAGATGCTCTCCCGATCGCTGTATGTGATCGCGATCGTGACCTTGTATCTGACGGGAGTGTTGGATGTGGTCACCGTGCTCATTGCTTTCATGTTCGAGCATTTAATGGTCATAATTCTCGAGGGAAGATATATGGCTAGAAAAGCCGACAAACCCATTCGTCCGAATCTCACATTGTTCAAGAATAACTTCAGGTACGGGTTACGCGCTTACGCGGCCATTTTTTTGGCATTTCTTGTAATTCGGTCGGATGTACTGCTCTTGAACTATTACCTGGAAGACAAAAAGGTAGGATATTACTTCACTGCGGTACAATTGATCGATCAGTTCAAAATGCTTGGTGCAGTAGTGGCCGGAGTGCTCATGCCTCGGTTGGCGAGCGCATATTCGATCAAGGAGAAATTCCGGTTGAACTTAAAGGTGCTCCGGACGATGACCCTTGTACTTTCAGTAGCCGGACTCATTGTGATACTCGCAGCTAAACCCATTATTCTGCTGTTGTTTGGGAAGGCTTTCCTTCCAAGTGTCGCTTCTCTGAGAATTTTGGTCGTAGCAATGATCTTCCTCTCACTGGAGACTGTTTTAGGCCAATTCCTAGCGGCAATCGGAATGCCAATGAGACTAGTTTACTTCTGGCTACTGTGCTTCCTCATCAATTTGGTTCTGAACATCATGTGGATACCGATCTACGGAGAGATCGGAGCAGCTTACGCATCGGTCATTTCGTATTTGTCGATCTTCATACTTGTGTTCATTTACAGCTGGAATAAAGTCAAAGCAACCTAGGAATCTATATTTGCACCATGATCGAACTTCATGAGAATATCTATGGTCACAAGAACCGCACATTGTGGTTCACGAACTTCATCACCAAGGAAGAGGAAGTTCTTGAATTTGGCTGTGGAACAGGTGTGATGGTCTCGGCATATCTTCTTCAGGAAGGATATAACATGTATGGTGTTGACCTCGATTGTCCTTCCGTGGAACTCGGACAGAAATTTTATTCGGAGAATGGATTGGATCCAACGAGGTTGATGTGCAAAGACATAGCAGAACTTGAAGATGAACGTTTCGACACGATCATTGCCACAGAAGTTTTTGAGCATATAGAGAAAGATGACATCGATGAGATCGTTCAATTGATCAATAAAAAACTCAAACCGGGAGGCAAACTCATACTAACTGTTCCCAACGGATATGGCTGGTTTGAGCTCGAGAGCTTTATTTGGAAGAAACTCGGTATCGGTTGGATCTTGAATAAGCTATATATCACAAAGTTGATCTACGCATTCAAGGAGCGCATCCTTGGTTTCAAATTCAACAAACTGATCTCCACCATTGCGCACTCTCCTCACGTCCGTCGGTTCACATTGAAGTCTATCCAAGACCTTGTAAAGTCGCACGGTTATGAGATCAAGTCGTACCGCGGAAGTTGCATTTTCGCCGGTAGTTTTTCGGCATTGATCTTCGGAGGTTGGGGGCCATTTACCCGATTCAATATCTGGCTTGGAAAGAGATTCCCTGCGATCTCATCTGGATTTTACATCTGCGCTGTTAAGAAATAGGAAGATGAAATTCCTTTACTTCCGAACGCGTTTTGTTTTTGGCTTGACCGCCGGGGGCAGTGTCACGCACACTTCGGGAGTGGTCAATGCCTTGGCAAAAAAGGGAAGCATTCGAGTGTATTCGAATGACGATCTTCCGGGAGTAAAGTCGGAATATGAGATCCACCGACCACGATCGCCGAAGTTCCTCCCGGTGGCCTTCCGTGAATTCCTGTACAGTCTCGGAGTGATCTTTAAAGTCAAGGTCGATCGAGACACTGATGCCATATATCAACGGTTATCCGGTTACTCCTTTTGCGGAGCATATTTGGCTAAAAAAAGCAAGGTCCCTTTCATTCTGGAGTACAATAGCTCAACCGCATGGGGACTTAGGAACTGGAGCAAGCAGAACTCCTGGAAGAGCTTTTCGGGATTTTTCCTCAACTTGTACAAGTACCTGTTTGAGATCCCGGTAGCCGACCGATTGGAGAATTACAATATCAAGAATGCCTCGGTGATCGTGGTGGTCTCTGAAGAGTTGAAGAGACAGCTGGTGGAACGAGGTGTCGATCCAAATAAGATCGCATTCTACCCTAATGGCGTCGATCCGGAAGTATACAAGCCGGGTATTGACGGCTCCGCGGTTCGCGAAAAACTGGGGATTGATAAGGGTGAGGTGTTGTTCGGATTCATTGGAAGTTTCGGACAATGGCATGGTGTGGATGTACTTGCCGACTCCATATCGCGATATTTCAAAAGACCGGATGCATCTTCAAATTGCAGATTCCTGCTGATCGGAGATGGTTACACGATGCCTCAGGTGAAAGAACATTTGAAAGATCTCGACGATCCCAACAGAGTCATCCTAACCGGGATGATCCCACAATACGAAGCCGTGAATTATCTGTCAGCGTGTGATTACCTCCTGTCACCGCACAAGCCAAACCCCGACGGAACCAAGTTCTTTGGATCGCCCACAAAGTTGTTTGAGTATATGGCGCTTGGGAAAGGCATCATTGCCAGCGAGCTGGAACAGATCGGGCACATCCTGAAGCACGATGAAACCGCATACATGGTGGAACCCGGTGATCCTGACTCCTTGTCGGAAGCAATTTCATGGAGCTTGTTACATCGAACACAAATGGAAGAGTATGGTGTAAAGGCCAGATCCAAAGTACTGGAACGCTATACATGGGATTCACATGTCGAGGAGATCCTTTCTACTTTGGCTTCACAAGATCGAACATGATCCGGAAACCGATCTTATAGTGGCCATTTGACCTCGACCACGACCTCATTTCTCCGATTCGTTACTTGATACGGCGGATTGTACCCTAGATACGAGAATTGTCCAATGGATTGAATACCATTCTGTTGGAGCAGCTTCTGAAGCTTGGTCCTGTACTTGATGATGCTGTCGTTGCTTGCCCAGCCACCAAATCGGATCGCCGCCATGATCTTCTCCTGTTCTTCAACGAAATGAACAGATGTATCCTTCGGCGAAGGCAGATCACTTGCTTTGATGTCTGATGGCACCATGAATTTCATGCGCATCATACTATCGGAATTGGTCATGACGACCGGTGAGGTCATTGCGATCTTTTGCTCCTTGTCGTTTCCTCCAAAGATGTATCCGGCGAGTTTGCGGAATCCCTGTCCCGAGTTTGATCGAAAGTCAGCAGCCGGCATCTCCACATAGGAAAAAAGAGCCGGTTCGTATTTGCGGACTTCGAACGCGCCGTAATCTTTGATCACTTCATACTTATGCTGTTCGGTGCTATTGGTAGATCTCGTGATCAACACTTGACCGACAACGGCCACGGATACGAGAACGATCGCGATTATGAGTAATGTTTTCATTTTATGTTTGATGAGATAACCCCAATTTCATGGAATAAGTTTGATGCGTCCACATATTAGCTATGAACACTCACTTGCAATTCGTTTCGTTTAGTTTTGTGTTCGCTTGACAAACTACTCCGTGAAAGGATTATATCTTCGCACAGTTTATTTTTTAGGTCTGAAATCAGGCGGAAGCGTAACGCATACTTCCGGGGTGATCAATTCCCTGAAAAAAGACGTCGAACTGGACGTGTATTCCAACGACCACCTGCCGGGAGTAACCGCTCCTTATGAGATCATTCCTCCGGTTTGGAAGAAGATTCCTTTCTTCAATGAATTGCGCTATAACTACAAAGTCCTGAAAACCTTGAAGGGCAAGGTGGATCACGATTTCATCTACCAGCGCTACAGCGGGGGTTCATTTGCTGGAGCACGACTGAGTCGCAAACACAATATTCCTTTCGTTCTTGAATTCAATTCGTCGGAAGTTTGGAAACTCCAAAATTGGAGCAGAACGGGTAAACCACTCAAAGACTTCATTAAGCGTTTCATCCAATTACCGATAACGAGAAGGATCGAGCACTATAATCTGAAGACTGCACATAGGATCGTTGTGGTCTCAGATGTCCTTCGACAAAATCTGATCGCAGACGGAGTTAAAGAAGAAAGGATCATCGTCAACCCGAACGGTGTGAATCTGGAGCGATTTGACATTCCGGAAAAACAGAATTCGGTTATCGAGAAGCACGGACTAAAGGACAAATACGTGGTCGGGTTCATCGGCACATTCGGCAAATGGCACGGGGTGCTCGAATTGGCAAAAGCCGCGGTCGGCTTCTATGAGAAACACCCAAACCTCACTTCGAAGATCGAGTTTCTAATTATCGGTACGGGGAAACTGTTTCCGGAGGTAAAAGCGATCGTGGATGCCAGTATACATGCTGCGCATATCCACCTGACAGGAGCTATACCTCAGGAAGAAAGTCCGGCCTATCTCAAGAGCTGTGATATGTTCCTTTCGCCGCATATACCGAATCCCGACGGTACCAAGTTCTTTGGATCTCCAACCAAACTTTTCGAGTACATGGCATGTGGCAAACCCATCGTAGCGAGCGATCTGGACCAGATCGGGGACATACTCACCCACGGTGTCGATGCACATCTGGTGAAACCCGGAGATATCGACGCGCTCATCGAAGCTATACACCACGTGTATTCCGACCAAGCCTATGCCACATCGATCGCACACGGTGCCCGAAAAACGGTGGAGCGCGAATTCACCTGGGATGCACACGTCAAACGAATTCTCGATAGGTTAAATTTGGACTGACGAGATGGATCTCCTTTCAAAAATCAAAATGCTGAGCAAGTTCCCTCCGCACATCATCGTGCAAAAGGTGTGGAATCGCATGGTGGACAAACGCCGCACCGCTGCGTACGTCAGCGAGCTCACTTCGAGTGATCTGAGAAAAGGCAATAATGCCAATATCCATCATCGGTTTTTTGATCTTTCGTCAGTAGAAGAAGGTGCATTTTCCGCCGATGTGGCTTCATACCACCTCAAGATGTTCAAGGCCCACCGATTTGACCTTCTGGGAAGTGGTTGGGTGGAGAACAGCTATGGTGCCGAAGCATTCGGACTGGAGATCCACCAATATCCACGATGCTTTAAACCAACGATCGATGCTGAAGGAGCATGGTTGAAGGAGGTCGTGCTACCGGCACATCTCGATTACGCTCGTTCGATCTGGCGAACGATTCAGGAGATCGACCCGGAATACCAACCGATAGATTGGCAATGCGATTTCAAATCCGGATTCCGATGGGATGCGTTGGTTCCATTTAACAGACAGCGACAACTCATGGCGGGCAAACCGGGAGTTGACCTGAAGGTGCCCTGGGAATTAAGTCGCTTGCAACATCTACCGCAAATGGCAATTTGTGCCAAGCGCACCGGTGAATTGGAATTGTTCGCGAAGGAGTATCTCAGTCAGACGCTCGACTTCATCATGACCAACCCGATCGGAATGGGTGTCAATTTCAATTGCCCAATGGACATCGGGATCCGTGTAGCGAATATGCTACTGGCTTACGACCTGTTCAGTTCATTTATTTCAGCACCGGACTTGAGCACGTTTGAACCGATCCTCTCCGAATACATACACGCTTCTACGCTCCATATCGCACATGACATGGAGTATCGCGAAGGGCTGACTTCGAATCACTACCTTGGGAATATCCTGGGGATCCTATTTGCCGGAGCCTACCTGAAAGGCGAACGAATTGCCGATCAATTCCTGGCATATGGCGTTCAGGAACTGGAGTCTTCCATGGCGAGACAATACTTCGCAGATGGAGGAAACTTTGAGGGCTCTACCTCCTATCATCGCTTGAGTGGAGAAATGATGGCAGCAGGTGCCTTCCTCTGTCTGAACATGGACGATGAACACCGACTCCGTCTGCAGCATTACTCATCGACCGGTTGGAACTATCATGGGAAACTCAAACCTGTAGAACGCCAGTCATTCGATCCGGGTGGCGATATTCTCACGCAGGAATTCTACGACAAGCTCAAACTAAGTGGAAGATTCACCCAATGGATCACCAAACCAGGCGGAAACATCCCTCAGTTTGGAGACAATGACAGTGGGCGATTCATCCGGCTCACTCCGGTGGGGCATTTCATTGCTCCAGGCGACCTCACGAATACGTTTGAGAATATCTCCCAAGCATATGCGGATCACTATGACGAACATTTCTGGGATGAGAATGGACTGGAACATTCTCCATTCGTCAATATGATCCATGGCTTATTCGACCGATCGGAAGAAGCCACTCAAATGATCGAATTCAGTCTGTTCAGTAGTGGTATCATCACTTCTTCCGATGCATATTTCCCGGACAAGGCAATCAGTAAGGTACAAGCCGATCTACCGTACAAACAGGAACAGCTCATTGAGCTTTGGGAAGAGGGAGAAGGCCCGGGGCCGTTGCAGTTCATTCACTTTCCGGAATTCCAACTCAGCGTTCTCAAAGGTGGAGGACTTTATTTGGCCTTGAGCGGAATTTCGAACAAGCATCAGCACCATAGCATGTCGCATGTGCACAATGACAAGCTCCACCTTGAACTGGAGTACCATAGCGAACCGGTACTTCGTGACCCAGGTACTTATTTGTACACGCCGATCCCTTCAAGACGGGAGGAATTCAGGAGTATCAAGGCTCACAATACAGCCGTCATGAAAGGTGAAGAACAAAATACTCCGCTGGAAGGTCGGGCCGGCTTATTCAACATGATCCATCAGGTGCATTATCAATTTGTGAGTATTGACTCGGATCATGTCTGTGCAGAGATCAGCTACAGACACAAGGCACATCGCAGGACTGTTAAAGTGACAACCAGGGGGGTATTGATAACCGACGAATGTACCGAGCCATTCGAAGTGAATTTAAAGCCATTCCCGTTGTACTCACCCGGCTATGGAAAATTGCGTAAAGTAAAGAGCTCTTGAAGAAGGTTCTGATCATATCTTACTATTGGCCTCCCGCAGGTGGAGGCGGAGTCCAGCGATGGCTCAAAATGAGCAAATTCCTACCCGAAACAGGTTGGCAACCAGTCATTTATACTCCATCGAATGGAGAAGCCCCGGTCATCGATGAGTCGCTCCTTGAGGAGATCCACGAGGACGTGGTTGAAGTAAAAACCCCGATCTGGGAGCCATACGACTTGTATAAATTCTTTACCGGGAAAAAGAAGGATCAGCGCGTTTATTCCGGATTTATCAACGATGGCAAAGAAACCTGGAAACAGAAACTGAGTGTGTTTGTTCGAGGGAACCTGTTCATTCCGGACGCGCGTAAGTTTTGGATCAAGCCTTCCATTCGCTTTCTCCGAAAATATCTGAAAGAAAATCCTGTGGACGCGATCATCTCAACGGGACCGCCTCATAGCATGCACATGATCGGGTTAGGTGTCTCTAAGAAATTTGACATTCCCTGGATCGCTGATTTTCGTGACCCCTGGACCAATATTGACTTTTACGACCAGCTCCGGCTGACAGCCATGGGTGATCGAAGACACCACCGCATGGAAGCGGCCGTTTTGAAAAACGCCACTCGTGTGGTGACTGTAACCCCAAGTTGGGCCAAAGATTTTGTGAAGCTGTCAGGACGAGACGACATAACAGTCATCACCAATGGATACGATCCGGCTGATTTCATAGGACGCCAAACTGAGCCCGATGGTAAGTTCAGCATTTGCCATATCGGCTCGATGAATAAGGACCGAAATCCGCACTTACTGTGGAAGATCCTGAAAGAGATGGTAAATGACCAGAGCTTCGCTGAAAAACTCGTGATCCGTTTGGTGGGTCAGGTGGATCACAGCATCCTCCAATCGATCGAGGAGTCGGGCTTAACTCCATTTCTGGAACATATCCCATTCGTACCACACGCGGAAGTGATCGATCATTTGTGCAATTCCTATTTATTGCTGCTCCCGGTGAATAATACCCCGAATAGCATGGGTGTGGTACCGGGGAAACTATTTGAATATATCGGGGCCAAGCGTCCCGTTATCGGTATCGGACCGCTAAAAGGTGATTCCGCTGCGATATTGCAGGACTCGGGCGCCGGCGATATGATCGGATATGAAGACGACGCCAGAATGAGCAACTTGCTATCTGTGCATTGGAATAATTTCAAGACTTCCAAAGGCTGGAAACCTGAGTTCTTTACCGAAAAATACAGCCGCAAAGAATTGGCTGAGAAGTACGCGAAGCTGTTAGAGGATCTCGTCTAAGATCTGAACGATCCGCTCAGTGGCTTTTCCATCCCACAGTGGTGGAACTTCCCCTGTTTTGTATGTGCCGTCGCTGATCGCATCGATATACTCACCCACGATCTCCGGTTCGAAAGGAACCAAAGTATTGGTGCCAAGATCGATCGTACTTGGACGTTCTGTATTCGGACGAAGCGTAAGACATGGCACACGTCGGAAGGTCGTTTCCTCCTGAATCCCACCGCTATCCGTCAAAACGAACTTGCACTTAGCCGTCAAATGCTGGAAGCTGAGATAATCCAAAGGAGGTGTCAGCAGGATCCGTTCATTCTTCTCGACCTCTCCCATCAACCCGTGATTCTCCAAACTCTTTCTCGTACGCGGATGGATCGGGAACACGATCTTGTATCGCTCCGTAGCATAATTGAGCATTTGCAGAAGCTTAAGCAAGTTCTCTTTCGTGTCCACATTAGCCGGACGGTGCATGGTCATCAGCACGAATCCACCTTCTTCCAGATCATACGTCTGCATGACATCGCTGCGCATGATATGGTCGTCAAACGCCACCAGCGTATCGATCATGGTATTTCCCACGAAATGCGTATTGCCGGGAGCGTGCTCGTTGGTAAGATGGTCAATACCACTTTGCTCTGTAACGAAGTACTCATCAGTGATCTGATCCGTGAGGATACGATTGATCTCTTCCGGCATTCCGCGGTCAAAACTTCGAAGTCCGCTCTCGAGGTGAGCTAGTCGAGTATCGGTCTTATTTGCGGCAATAGCAGCAGCCAAAGTCGAATTCACATCACCCGGAACGATCACGATATCGGGCTGCCACTCTTCGAAAAGCTCACTGAGACGTTTGGTGATCTCACCCACTTGCGCTGCCGGGCTCATTCCTTTTACATCCAGATAGATATCCGGTTCGCGCAAACCGAATTGCTCGAAGAATATCTCACTCATGTTCTTGTCGTAATGTTGACCGGTATGAATGAGTTTCATTTCAAACCTGTCGCCATACGTATTGAGCACCCGCTCGAACTGAGTGACCTTGATAAAATTTGGACGAGTTCCTACAACGATCGCTACCTTCTTAGTCATGCTTCTGCTTTCAGGCTGCAAAAGAAATTAATTCTTTGCTAAATACGGCTTCAGGCTAAAACCTATCCAACCAATAACGAGTAGTAGGATCAGGATCGATGATGCCATTGATATCCGCTCTCCTTTGATATAAGTATCCGGCTCGAACTCAAAAACGATCTCGGTATCCTGACCGGCAGGAACCTTCATTCCCCTCAAAAGGTAATTGACTCGGAAGTGCTCGGCAGGTTCACCATTGATATAGGCTTTCCAACCTAAATTCGGTCCGTACCATATTTCAGAGAAAACTGCGAGCTGCTCCTCAGCACTGTTCGCCTTATAGACTAATCGCATCGGACTGTATTCTACCAATTCGATGCCGGTTGTGCTACTGCTATCCTTTATAGGTGGGTTGAATCCTTGCAGTTTATCTCGCCATTCCTCGTGAACGATGGCCTGCTCTGCAGCATTGAAATTCCGCAGCGATCTCAACTCATCGGTGGCACTGTTAACCCACTTGATATCATTCACGAACCACGCATTACCCAATGCCTCCGGATTCACTTGCAATTGTGCATTTTCACCGGTGATCAGGTACTTCGTATTGAGCATATTGATGACATCGATATTCACTCCCGAAACGAAGATTGAATCGATCACATCCTGAATGCGTTGGAGCTTGACCGCACTATATCCACCGACGGTGTTGTAGAAATAACTTCCCGAGCTAGAGCTGAACGTATTCACTCCTTTGCTGATATCAAAGACGCGATAGTATCCTCGTCCACGTGGCTCCATTTGCAAAATGCGCTGGTCCACTGCACGTGGTCGGTAGTTCTGTTTTACAACAGTCTTATTTTCAAAATCGTCGTGGTTCAGGTATTTCCAGTCAACACTTACGATATCAAAAAGCGCGAGTCCACCGATCGCATAGATGACGACCTGCTTTTTGACCTTCCCGTTGATATACATCCAAAGTGTTCCGGCACTCAAGAGAACAAATATGAGCGAACGAATTGAGCTGTTGCGCAGCATTTTCTGTCTGTCATCTGCCAGATCCTGAATGAACTGATTGAAGGAATTCTGATCACCCTGCATCATTTGCAGGAATCGAGCATCCTGCATGTGTTCAAAATTGAAGAAAGATGGTCCAAGTATGATCAGGAACAACACCAGACCGCCGACAAAATAGACTGCATATAGCAGGTTCTTCTTAAGTTCCTCCTTGCTGAATTTGCCGTTCAGGAATTGATGCAATCCCAGGAATCCAAGAACCGGTATCAAAACGGCTACCACACCCATAGCTGAGTTATGTGCTCTGAAGTTGCTGTACTTCGGGAAATGCTCAAAGAAGATCCTCTGAAACGATTCAAAGTATTTTCCCATTGAAAGCATGGACACTATGACCACTGCTGCCAGTAATGCATATTTCAACGCGGTATTTCGCACCGTGAGCAATCCGAGTATGAACAGGAAGAAGACGATGGCTCCATAATACATCGGGCCTGCCACAGACTCTGCCCCTCCCCAGTACATTGGCACGTTGGCTTTCTTGTCTCCGCGTGCGCCAAATAGCTTGCCTGTGGTATAGGAATCGCCAACAGGTTCTCCCGAACTACCACCAACGGCACCGGGGATGAAGGTGGACATAAGATCTCTCGGAGCATAACTCCACATCATGGCGTAACTCCACTGTAATCCTTCCTTATTTACGCTTTGATCCGTGCGCTGACTAGCCTCTTCCTTGAGTTGGGACTTACCCCTCATCGTTTCCTGCGCATATTCCAGGGTGGTCATGATCTTGGAAGCAGACGGACCAACGGCCACGATCCCGCAAACCAGCATGATCGCCGCTGCTTTCAGGTATGGAACCAGCTCACCTTTGTACGCCGCAAAACCCAGGTACACCAGCATGAACAGTCCCATTCCGATCGCGAAATAGTACGTCATCTGATAGTGGTTGGCGGACACATTCAATGCTGCCCCGAGAAGGAATAACGCAGTACCTCCAAGCCATTTTCTTTTTTCAAGCAAAAGGTAGACCCCTGCGATGATCATAGGCAGGTAGGTCAGTGCTCTGAATTTGGAAGTATGTCCGGCATCATAAAGCAAGAGCTGATTCGTGGTGAATGCAAAACACAACGCACCCAAAGATGCCAGCCAGTGGTTGAGCCCCATGACGATCAGCAAAATGTAGAATGACAAACCACCTACGAAGAACCAGCTGATCGGATGAGCCAGCTTGAGCTGAAGAAGGGGTTCCACATAGCTCCGAATGAGGTTGGATTTTTGCGGAGCACTGATCTGGTAAGTCGGCATGCCACCAAACATGGAATTCGTCCAAAGTGCGACTTTGCCACTTTGTTCTTGATAATCCATGGCCTCCTTTTTCATACCGATCCCGGCCGTGATATCGTCCTGATTGATCACTTTACCCTGCAATTGGGGGTAGAAGTAAATTACGCTGACCATCAGAATGACCAATAAGGCCAGAAGATGCGGTTTTGCCTTCGTCAACAATTCTTTCATGTGATTTTGCTTGAAGCGTCAAAGATATCAAAATTGGGATGTTGTAGTACCTGAATACAGATACCCACAATGCCCTTTAAATCTGTTCAGGAATTATACCTTTGAACGCGAAGCATCATGCAGTTTTCATCGATACCGGGTAAAAGAGAGGTCAAAGATCATTTGATCACCGAGATCAGGAGCGGAAGGCTCCCTCACCTGCATTTGTTCCATGGTCGTGAAGGCTCCGGAGAATTGCTCATGGCCCTGGCATTTGCCCAGTATCTGATGTGTGAGAACAGAGGTGAAGAGGATTCATGCGGCACATGTGGTTCCTGTGTAAAGGTGCAAACACTGGCACATCCCGACCTGCATTTGTCGTTTCCGGTGATCAAAGAAAAGACGGCCTTCAGCTCAGATCACATGGCTGAGTGGAGGGAAGCAGTTCTCGAAAACCCCTTCCTGACCAATACCGACTGGATGCGTGTGTTGAAAGCGGAAAACAAACAAGGCATCATCTCTTCAGATGAATGCCGGAAGATCATCCGGGACCTCACCTTGAAATCATTCGAGAACGAGCATAAAGTACTTGTCCTGTGGCTGCCGGAGTATTTCTCCAGAGGTGGTCAGACAGGTAACACGCTCCTGAAATTCCTCGAAGAGCCTACGCCTAATACACACATCATTCTGGTCACCAATGCGATGGATCAGTTGCTGGCAACCATTATCTCACGAGCACAGATCGTGCAAATCCCTGACTTCGAAGACGAAGAGATCAGTTCGTATTTGAGCACAGTGGGAGAAGTAAGTCCGGACAGAGCCAAAGAAGCTGCTTTTCTTGCAGATGGCAACATGAACAAAGCCATCAAATTGAGTTCAGATCAGGAAGTTAGTCCGGCTCAGCAGTTCGAGCGATGGATGAGCTTATGCAAGTCGAGCAAGAACCAACCATTGATGGATTTCAGCGATGAATTAGCGGGACTTGGAAGGGAGCGCTTGAAGGATTTCCTGATCCAGTGCATAGGTATCCTAAGAGAATTCAATGCGCTGCATTACGTTCCCGAACATCGAATGCGAATCCCCGGCGAGCTCACAGATTTTCGCCGAAAATTCGCTTCTTTCATCGATCACGAATGTGTGGCGGAGATGTACGAAAACCTGAATGATGCGGCCTATCACATCGGGCAATATGCCAATGCCAGGATTGAGCTTTTTCAGCTATCTTTGGCACTCAGGCGTAGCCTGCAAAAACAGAATCACAGAAAGAAACAGGGCGTCGCGTCCTGATAAGAGAGAGGACAATAAATGGGTTGTGGAAATTGCGGAACAGGCACCATAGGGAAAGACGGGAAACCTGCCGGTTGCGGTAGCAACGGATCTTGCGGCACAGGAGGCTGCAACGTCCTGAATACATATGATTGGTTAAAGCACATGTCCTTACCTGAGGACTACCAACCATTCAACATCGTCGAGATCCGATTCAAGGGAAGCCGAAAAGAATTTTACAGAAATGAAGAGCATCTCACTTTGATGACGGGTGATCCTGTTGTCGTGGAGAGCGACTTTGGGCATGACCTCGGACATGTTTCACTGTCGGGGGAACTGGTGCGTCTTCAAATGAAGAAGAACCATATTCCGGAAGACAGCAAGGCGATCAAAAAGATCTATCGTATCGCTTCCAAGAATGACCTGGATCGTTACGAAGAGGTCAAGGAAAAGGAACCTTCTACGCTCGAAAGAGCGCGCACGATTGCCATGGGTCTCCATCTGGAGATGAAGATCAGCGATATCGAATTCCAGGGCGATGGGCGCAAAGTCATATTCTACTACACTTCAGAAGGTAGAGTCGACTTTCGTGAATTGATCCGGCGTTACGCCAGTGAATTCAAAACGCGCATTGAGATGCGTCAGGTAAGCTACCGCGAAGAAGCTTCGCGATTAGGTGGCATAGGAAGTTGTGGTCGCGAACTTTGCTGCAGCACCTGGCTCACCGACTACAAAGTTGTCTCGATGAATTCTGCCAAGACGCAGAATTTGAGTATCAATATGCTCAAATTGTCAGGACAGTGCGGACGACTGAAATGCTGTCTGAATTACGAATTGGAGACCTATCAGGATGCGTTGAAGGATTTTCCTTCCACTGACAAGCTCGTTCTTAAAACAGAGCAGGGTAAGGCCTTCCTTCAAAAGACCGATATCCTGAAACGCATGATGTGGTTCAACTATGAGCGCTCATCGGATTGGACTTGTATATCCCTCGATCGTGCCAATGAAGTTCTGGCTTTGAACAAGAAAGGTGAAGTTCCGGAATCCCTGATAGACCTGAGTTTTGCCTTGGAGACCATTGAATCGCTCGAACCCGCTGCGGATCTCATCTCCGATCAAAGTCTGACCCGCCTCGATCACAAAGAAGAGGATCGACGAAAGAAAAGTCGCTCCAACAAGAAGCGTCGCGGACGTGGCAATCCAAATGCACGTGCAGGAAACCGTGGTCAGAAAGCTCAGTCGAATGATCAGGGGCCTCAGAATTCCAATAATTCGGGCAATACCGGATCCAGAAAAAAGAGCAACAACAGGAATCGAAATCGGAACAGAAACCGGAATCGAAAGCCCAAAGATGGTGGTCAATCCTGACCGGTCCGTTCGTTGTGATATGGTACGCGATTGAGGATGGACCGTCCCAACGTGATCTCATCCGCATATTCTAATTCTCCACCAACGGAGATCCCTCTTGCCAGTGAACTGATATTGACATTGGAGTTTGCAAGTTTTTTACTGATGTAGAATTCAGTCGTATCCCCTTCCATGTTCGCATTCAGCGCCAGGATCACCTCAGTGATCTCTCCTTTTCCAACTCGTTTCACGAGCTCGT
>VMBT01000271.1_pt1 | contig 34991 bp, 53 predicted proteins | sample 4404301 | NCBI WGS metagenome assembly VMBT01 (sample SAMN12238535, study PRJNA552566) | marine metagenome | isolation source: Coastal seawater | place: USA: coastal Georgia, Sapelo Island | collected 2008-08/2009-08
GGCTTAGGCGTAGGCTTTGGAATCACAGGAGGCTTCGGCTTGGGCATAGGCTTAGTAATAGGTGGACCTCCACTTGCCTTGTCTATCCAATTTTTAGCTGCTTGGAGGGCGCTACCTCTTGTTATTTTGTCATATACTATTTTACCTTCTTGTGAAATAATGACTGCGCGTTCCTGAGTTATTGTAAATCTTCCCCAGTCGTTCTGAACACGATTTAAGCTCGCGTGGAAAATTTCATATCCCCTGTAAACAGTACGAGATGGAACAGTCGGAAAGAGTCTAGAAATGTCTTTTTCCGATGGCTTAGGAATCACAGGAGGCTTAGGCGTTGGCTTAGGCGTTGGCTTAGGCGTTGGCTTCGGCTTGGGCGTTGGCAATGGTTTTACCATACTGTTTACAAATGCCTTGAGGTCTTTTTTGTAATCATTTGCTGTAGGGAATTTTCTTCCATCATTCATTATTGGTTTCCACATTTCGGGCCAACTATCTAACGGAGCAAGGTAAAATTGGTTATAGAAAGTAGGGTGTATTCCCTTATCCAACATGAATTTTGCAAAGTCGGGGGATCTCAACATCTTCAAATTCTGCTCGCCTAAATTCGCAATCAATTTTTCATGTTGGTCAACATAACTTTGCAATTTAGCGGCTGCTTGATTTGCTAATCTCTTTGCCTCTGCTGCGGCTTCGGCTGCGGCTGCGGCGGCTTCTTCCTCTCGCTTCTTCTGCTCCTCTCGCAACCTCGCTTGTCTTGCCTCTTCCTCTAGTTGGGCCTTCAAAGCAGCCTCCCTCGCCTTTCGAGCTTCGTTGGCCTTCTTCTTGGCGAGCGCGTTAGCCTCGCGCTTTGCTTTGTTCGCTGCGGCTTTTCTCGCCCTTTCTTCGGCTTCTCTCATTGCCGCTTCTGCAGCAATTTTAGCCAGTCTTTCTTTTTCGATTCGTGCTGCCTCTCTTGCGGCGGCTTCTGCTTCTTTTCTCTGTTTTTCTGCTAGTTCTGCCTCTATCCGCTTTTGTTGAGCGATTCTTTGCATCTCAAGTTCCTTTAGTCTTCGGTTCTCTGCTTGGTTCACAGCAGGTTCGGTTGAGACTAAGATTTGGTTTGCAGAGTTACCTGTAATCACATTGTTTTCACTTGCTCTTTGGTTAAGCGTATTGTTTGCCTGCTGTACGAAGTTTGCTGCCCAATCAAGTTCGTCTTGGTCGGCCATTGGATCTGCTAGCGTATCTATTGCTGCATTTCGCACCTCAACGAGTTCGTTTAATGGCATTGCGTTTGTATTCACAGGTGCGAGATTCGGAATCACTTCGTTATTGACTAAGTTGTTAGAGGTAATCGCCCTGGTCGCTTCTCTTAGATCCGCAGATACCATGTTTTGGGCTGCGATTAGATTCATTTCACCGTTTACAACCGATGTAACAATCTTTGCTGCCCTCTGACGGTCATAACCTTCGCTTGTTAGTGCTGCACCTGCGTTTCTAGCATTGCTTAGAATGTAGTTCTTGGCTGCAGATACGGGAATGCCCTCATTGATTGCCCCCTCAACTCTCGTCCTTACAGAGTCAGAAAGCTTCGCTAACGCATTTACTACCGCAGGAGTGTTTGAAATGTCTGTCCAAACCCCGTCTAGACTCATTCTTTTTGTTCCAAGTAGTTTTGATTCTCCCATATCGCTAACGACATTTAATGCGGCATTGAAATTGGATGGTGCAGAATTTTGTTGCAGCCTGTCCATGATGCTCTCCGAAGATACATCGGAGTATGCGTTTTGCAATTGTGCTTGTCTGATCTTGCTTTGTGAGACTTTTCTCGCTGGACCATCTAATTCTTGACTCAACATAAGCGATTCCTTGTAGCCTGTAGGTCTAGGACTTAGGTTCAATTCATCTCTTCCATAGAATCCGTCTTGATTCAAGGCCAATGGCGTTTTAGCATACACCGTTCTCTCTAAATTCTTGACAAGTCTCTCCCTTCTTGACATATACATTGCCTTTGTCATTCTGTTCTCAGCGTATGCCTGCTCAAGTTTTGCTAGGGCCTTTTGCGTGGCTTCAAGTTCGTTCTCTGTAATTTGGGTGTAACTGCGGTTATTGAACATCTATATCACTCCATCAATGAATCCGAAAGATGCTGCAGTAGGTCTGCAACTTCTGAGAGGGGTTCGCTCTTTGCTATCTCAATAGGGCCAATAGAAATCAATGGATCTCTCTTATCCATAGACTCATCTCTTTGGCCGAAGTCGATGATTTCCTCAACCATATTTCTGTAGGCTTCTGTTCTTTGAGAGTACGACATATCTCGGAGAGCGATTATTCTCGCTGTCCCTGGTAAGTAGTCCAATAGTGTTCCAAGTCTAGCAACTTGCTCTAGAACTCGGACTTCATCGTTGTCCAAATAATCTGAGACTGTGTCAATTGCAGACATAAATTCCTCCATCTTAGCAATCTTCTCTGCTGAGATGGCCTTTTGCATGTATATTGACGAGCCTTGGGCCGATATTGCCGCTTCTTGAGCAATTCTAAGGTTGGCAAAGAGATAGTTTTCTATGTCAACATAGACTTGTGATAAGTGATTCACCCACATTCTCACTAAATCAGACTCATTTTCAGATACGACTAATTGTTGGGACTCCCTTATCTCTTTCATTTTTCCACTTAGGAATTCTAGATCTGTCGATAAGGTGGCACCTTGTTTCCTTACTTGTTGAATCTCTGCTTCAATCTGCATGAAGTTGCTCTCACTCTTTTTTAGTTGGTTAAGTGCTGGAGATAATTCTTTTATTACCATCATTCTTTGAGCTGTTAATTCCTTCAATGCCAAATTCATTTCATGCGGGTTTGTGTATGTGGCCTCTAACCTCTGAGTTTGGATTCCAAGCCCACGAATCCTTTGAGCTAGTTCTCCATTGGTTTTTCCTAGTTCTGTTAATTTCTTTGTTGCGTTCGCATGGGTCACACCGTCACCATTTCTATTTGCATTGTTCAATACCGATTGCCAATGCTCTATTTGAGAAATTACGGAGTCGTGTTGCCCCTCTGCGGCTTTGAGTGCGGAGGCGAGTTTGTTGATTTCCTGCCCTGCCTTTTTTGAATGTTCGATTCCCATTGATAGTTGGTTAATTTCAGCCTCAAGAACAGCGATGTTTCTTTGTTTTGCCTCAACATCTGCCTTCATTACTGAAAGCGCCTCATAACTAATGTAGTCCTCCTCAAGATCTGACATTCGATTGACGAGTTTTGACATCATCTGCAACTTACTGTTGTATTCTGACTCCACAGTAGCCATTTCTTGGCCTACTGCGCCAGACATTGAGTTTCTTTGTAGTATCGCGTTGATGATAGGCTCGAATGTTGCAGAGGCAATCTGTATTCTTCCTAGATCCCTAGATGGTAAAACCGACGGTAGTCCGGCTCCGCCTGAGCCGTGAGCCGGAATGTATTGGTTCATAGCCAACAATTCACCTATCTTCCACAGTTTCTCGCCAACAATAACCTTGTATGAACCGTTGACCAAATCCTCTGCTTCTTTCAAAGCCGGAGATATGTCGAATTTAGAGAAGCCTGTCCTTACTTCCAAAGCCTTCGGCAATTGCTTGTAAATTGATTGCCAGAACCCAAAGTAAGGGAATACACCTAACGGCGGCACATTCCCTGGGACATCAATCATTACATCCGATACACTATCTTTCTTCTTCATTTTAACAACCTCTTGTATAATTTATTAGTCATTTTTTCAGCAGGATATGATAAAATGAACAATAATAGCAATGTTGGAAGAGGATTTTCCTTTGCAGTCTCTATAATTGAACCTAGTTTGGGGGTCTTGAAGTGGATTGGCAATGGCAATCTCGTCCTTACTGCGTTTGTCGAGATTGATAGGTTGTTTTCCTCGGCGGTTAATCCCATGTTAGATCCGAACAAGTAATCCGGCTTCGTCAATATGTTGGATTTGGAGAATGCCCCTGGTTTCGTAGCGAAGTTGTTAGGAGTTATTTCCCCATTTCTTATTGCTTGATTGCCCATTATGTTCATTGTTTTCCACCTTCCTCTATTCTAGCTAGGCCAATTCCTGCGAGGACCATTATGAGAAAGAAGGCAGTTGTGCCATTACCCGAAATATCCTTGATTAGACCGAGCGTACTCATTCGTCATCGCCCTCGCTGAAATACTTGTAACCCATGTAAGAACCATACAATACAACACCGCCTGCTGCGATTAGTCCGAGCGTCTTCGTTGCCGAACCAAGTCCCTTTCTGCCAATCTTCGGCTTTTCAATTGAGCCTAGGCCATGGTTAGCGTTGCTCATCAATGTGCCATCGGGCATGAAGTGATAACCAGGGGGCGCTTTCTGCGTGTTTGTTACTCCCGCAGTAGGCGTGTAAGCGAACTCAGGTGGCGTTGGCCTTGGTGCTACCTTTGGAGCTTCCAAGTTGATTCCAGACGGTGTGCTTCCGATTCTTTGAGTGGTAGTCGGTTTTCTCCCTACATGGGACATCCCAGACAGTTCCATTGGCATTTCCACATTCGCAGTAGTTTCTGCGCCCTCTAGTTGTGCGTGTATTCTATTCATCATTTTATCGGAACTCCTTCGGTATGAGTCGGTTCTCCTTTGGCGTTAGATCGTAGTTCTCGACCAAAAGAGGAATGTAAGAGGAAATTCGAACTGACTTTCCGAGTTCGAAAGGATGGATAAGCTCCACAGGGAACCAATCGTGACCGAACATAGGATTCGGACTGAATGTTTTGGTTGCTAGCATTACATGAGAATAAGCACCTTTTGGCCCCCCTGCATCGACTATGAGCAACATCGAAGGGTAGCCTGCCGCGTTCAAGGCACATGCGCACGCTGCTGCGATGTCGTCGCAATCTGCGCCTGACTCCCCTGCTTGAATGTCCCTGATTACTTTTGGTGGAGATTGGAAATACTCGACGGAGTAAGGGTCTTTCTGATAGCGATAAGAGCCTTGGTCGCCATATAGCAACGGTTTTCCGACTTCTTCATTGGAAACATTGTTGTGATGTGTTCCTTGAAAGTACGATACGATGGCTTGTATCTCTCCGAGTTCGTCGTGGTTTCTCAATTTCTTCTTGTTGAACAACCTTCTCGTAAATTGAATTACTTCTGGATCCGCTACATACTTTGAAGCCATTTCTTGTAGGATTCTAATGGTTCTTTCAAAGGCTCTTGGATCTCCGTTGAATGTGAATCTCGCTTGTTGTTGGACTCCACCGGATGTTGATACATCATACGCCTCGTTAGCCCCCCATCTTGCTCTCGCAATAGGGTTTGAAAACGCGGCGAGCCCTTCACCCATGTTAGTCGCATGGGGGTATAGAGGATAAACTCGACCCGTCACACCGTTACGGTTGTTCGAAGTCCGACAGTATCATTTGACCATCTTCAAGGGATATACCTCTGCCTTGGAGGGATTGTTCAAATCGTGTTATTGCTCGACCCATTCTTTCAGCAAATGCGGCTCTATCTGCCTCAAATGTCTCATTCCATATTGCATTGCGCCTTTCTTCTTCCCGCAATCTTCTTTCTTCTTCTCTCGCAATCATCTGCTCGTAAGTGTTATTCATCCTCTCTATGAGGTTGAGTAGTTCCGTTTGCATGTTATCTGCTATTCTCGTAGTGGTATTAACGGCATTTTCCTCGATGACCTCTATCTGTTCGCTTGCAAGCTTCCCCACATTCTCGCCAACACCCTCAACGACCTTCATCAAAGAGTCTAATGTTCTAACAGGGTTTGCTTGCATGGCGGCTTGCTTGCCTGTTTCTGCATCCAAATGAACGATGCCGTCCTTTAGTAAGTCGTGTGAGCCGTCTGCTGTTATGCCATCTGCAATTGGAAGCATCCTTGGCTCGCCCGATTTTCTTCTCCTGATGATTTCCTGTGCTAGTTCTGGGTCGTATCTCGATACTCCGAACTCCATTTCTTGGGAATTCTTCTGTTTGGGGAATCCAAATGTCCACCCATATTCATTAGCCAACTGCCCCATCAGATCCCATAGAACCTTTGCAACTCTCTGTTTTATCGAATCTTCATCCATCGCCTCTTCGGCTGTGACGGGCATTCGACCAGGCATTGTCACCCTTACAGGATGCCCGTCACACCAGTCGCCATATTCTAAACCCTGGTCTGTTTCCTTGACCTTTCTCTTGAAATGCACTTTCCATGTGCCGACTTCTGTCTCTATTTCGGGCGCTGAGAAGGATTGCCACCCCCTAACCACCCTTCCAGATGGTCTTACTCCCATGTTATCGAGTTGTTGTATGCTAAATTGGTGTGCTTTTCCGCCTCTTGGCCCGTTTGTATCAATTGGAAGATTCCAGTCTAGGCGGTGAATGTCGATTACGGATTCAACACCCCCTGGCAGGGGTGCCCAGACCACTTGCTCACGATGAACCCCCATATTAGACTGCAACTTGGTGATGTTGTTTTCCATTTCGACGCTTCTAGACCCTCTCTTGTAGGCTTTGAACCTCAAGCTTACCGAGCCTGGTCTTACTTGTTCCATCTCCTTTTGATGCTCTATGTAATTGTTTGACTGAACGATGTACTGCTCATCAATTAATTTCTTAATCCATCTGCTAGTCGTTGACTTATTGATGCCCAATGTTCGAGTTATGTTCGCAGCGATCTGTCCCTCGTGAATTATGAGGTAGTAAACTGCTGCTTTCTTCGGCAGAGTTTTGCCTGTAGCCCACCAAGTTGCAATCATGGTTGCGGTATCTGATGTCATGTGCAACTTGGCCTCCGGAAATGTGGCGGAAGCAAGTTGGTTCATAATACCTACGAGGCTGATAATGTAAGGTAAATGGATTACAACCTAAGCAACCTTGCATGGTTTAACCCCTTTTCCCTTGTTTTTTTTTACCATATTATCGGCCTTTTTGTCTGAAACAAAAAAAACCAAGGTACTGCAACCTTATTTTTTCAAACCTGTTTAGAGCCAATGTTTGATTTATGGTTGCTGATGTTCGGTTGCAACTTGTGTAAAATGAGAAAATAATATAGAAAATATATACGCAACCTTGCAAGCATAACTGAATGAATGACTTGATACGACAATGACGCTTGACATGGTTCGTGCTGAAAGCGGAACAAGTGTTACTGATTGATGGGGAATCGTTCGATAATGTCTGGGTTGTGCCTGGAGACATCTCAATTCATGTGGTTACGCATGAGGGAGCAACACTAGACATTACGAGAGAACAGGTAAAGTGGGTGAAATACACCGACGAAGTAGCTCAATGGATGACTAGAACACTTGCTATGGGGCTTATGGTTGATACATTCGAGGATGTCCAAGAAATCCTTGAAGAACTTGAAATCAGAGCAAATGAAGTGCAGGAATATGTGAAAAACATACATGAGGGTATGAATGAGGACGGAAATGAGCCACCTCAACAAGAACCTCAACCTACAGGCACAAAATCCCCTTACGAGTGATTATCATGTCTTTTTTTGAACAAAATAGTAACGATTTGAACCAGAAGTGTTTCAGGTGTGTGACACTTCTTACGCATATAGCGGAAGATCCTGTGAAAAATGCACATCTTATCGATGATGTAATAGGCGTGGCAAATGACATAAAGCTCAAACTTGAGGAAAAGGGATTCGAAGGCGACGGTAATCCCGTACCAGAAACAACCCAACTAGATGTAGTGGACTTAATTGCCCTCAAAACTGCATCCGGACTGAAAGACTACTTCGCAAAAAGACTGATGGAAAATAACGACGAGGAGGACATACTATGAGCAACGAACAAATGAAAGCAGAATTGAACAGATATTTCACGGCTGTAGTCGATGAGCAATACCTGAAACAATACCCAGACATAAGCAGCCCAATTGGAACCCCACTATTCTATGACGATAGTGGAGTATTGAATTCAGATTACATATCTGAATTGACTGGTATGACGAAGAATGCTGTCGAGCAATCTTTTGATGCTTGGAGAGAGGCTGGAAACACACCCCCTACTGAAAAACCCGTTTCATCATCGCTTGGTTCGTCAGAAAGTAGGAGAAAGCCACTATCCATGCCGAAAGTAAATCCATTAGAAGTGCAAAGACACGAGCGCCGTTCAGGCAGCATATTGTCTGAGATTAAGGATGACATGAGCGATGCCTTGGAACTTAGAAGAATGGAAAACGAGTTAGCGAGAGAGAATCATGGCTACAATCAGCATTCCCAAGGATTGCCTCAAAGTGATTTAACAGCAATTATCACTGCTTTAGCCCCCTTGTTGAAGCAAGATAGGCCATCAATTGACCCTATGACTATGACTTTGATGAAACAGTTGAATGATCGAACCCAAGATTCAACCGCCCAAATGATTGCTTTATTCAATATGAATCAACAAAACTCGCAACAATACATGACTATGCTCATGGAAACTATGCGTCAGGGAGGGAGTCGTACTGGCTTAGAGGATAGATTGCTTAACCATAGTCTAGATCGGATGCTAAATGGGGGCAATGATAGCCCAGAAGAGTCAATTTGGTCGGAGCTTGTCCGAACTGGACAATTATCTGAGATTGTCCAGGGCGCTGCGGCAGGAATCGCAGGAATCGCTCAAAGACGACCTCCGATGGGAGATAACCCCTATGCAAATCCCCCTCAAGTCCAACAAGCGCAATTAGAGCCACCTACTGAAGCTCCAAACCTGCATCCACAGTTCGAACCGCCTGCACCGCAACCCCAACAATTCTCCTATCAAGAAAAATGCACACATATTATGGACCAAATGATGGCGAATTTGCCTGATGATTGGAAAAATGATGGGAATACAATGCAACTACTGATGAATGTTGTTGAAGTTGCTGTCAAGAGGGCAGAGGACATTCAACCAACAGATCTGCAACAGCAACTCAACTTGGCGGCTAAGGAAACACTACTCGTAGCAAATCTAAGACTCGTGGGAACATCCCTCAACAGAATAGAGAAGGGAGAAGTTCCGGTTGAATTGGCAGCGAATGTTTTGAAACAGCACCCATTATGGGAAATCTTCGCAAATGAAACTGCGGATTCCTTAATTTTCATGGTTAATCAGTACGCAGGAGCAGATTTACCAGATAGCCCCTCCTTGGTCCATGACCTGGAGTATTTGAATCGGCCCACCACAAAGCCGATAATCGATTCCCTTTTGGAAACAGCAAAGGGAGGTATGGTCGAATGAGTATTGAATACTACACTTATGATTTAAAGAAAAGCAGAATGGGGGCTATGTTTGGAGACAAAGTAGCAATTAGAGAAGAATGGGTAAAGAGAACTCGAAGATATGTTGTGAAGCAGGGGTTAGATCTCAATGCTCTTGCAACTTTCATCAAAAAGGGACTCTATGATAGGAGGTGTGAGGGCTTTAACGAAAAGGCACTTGATATTCCTCTATCGGGGGCTCAACAATGGGTTCTGACCTATGTTATTCTTTCCGACTTCGGAGTTCCAGATTGGCTTAGAGACAAAGAAAAGGATGAAAATGTCCCTGCTATGGTGGTTGCTGAACCAGAAGATGAAGATGAGACAGTTGCTCAAGCACTAATCCGACCTGCAGCAAATATGGCCGATGCAACAGTTGATGCCACCGTTGATGCAGGTTCAAAGACACTAGGCGCGGCTGGTGCAACACTAGGCGCGGCTGGTGCAGTTGTTGGGGCTGCTGCTTCTATTGCTTCTGTACCTGTAAAATCACTTTCTGGACTCATAAAGGGTACAGAAGCAGTCGCTCAAGAAACCATTGAGGCTGTAGATGAAGCAATTACTGAGGCTCAAGCAACAGACGCTCAAGCTACATCTCCAGAAGGAGAAGCACCTGCAGAGGAAAGCGAGAGTGTCGAGAGTGGTGAAAGTGGGGAATAATCGTGGAAATAGAGGGCGAAAGCCAAAACTTCGAAGATCCATTGTTCGAAGAACTAGGCCTGCAACCAAGTAATTTTGATTCTGAGAAGAAGAGAACAGAACAATTACGATACGGATTGTTGACTTTCACCCTTATTTTGATGGTTATTGGACCTGCTTTACAGTATTACTATGCAGATATGTTTCTGTATATCCTGGCTGCGGGAATAGCGTTCACAATTGGAACAAACCTAACTATTGGTATTCTCTCCATACGGATTGAGGATAAAGCAGACCTGATGGAAGCTAGAATGGTCGATTTATTGGAGCAATTAAGCACTTCAACCGAACAATTAAGCGAATTTAACGAAGTTTTGGGGAGAGTACCTATTCACACAATGGTTGAATCCATTGAATCAGCGAGGGATGAGTTGGGTCCTGCCCTTACCAACATGCAGGATGTAGGTTGGGGCGAGATAACAGACGCTATCCAGACGACTCTTCGTTGGGTCGATAGGTTAGACATGGATAAGATTCAAGGGATGATTCAACCATTCGTTCTTGAGGCTCCTTCCATCCAAATTTTAGATGATCCATTCGGAGTCGAGGTCGAAGTCAAGGAAGAAGTGGATTTCTTCCCTCCTCCGCCACCATCCCATAGAGGATGAGGCTTCATAATTTCTGAGTTCTCCCACAGTATGTGCAGAACTCTCCGTTAATTCTGCAAACTTCCAATTCTCTGTGAGCCCAACAAAAGATACAGACTGTTTCCAACACATCACCAGTCTGTAATTGCGCCTTTGGGCATGGTCTGACTGCTGAGTATAAATTCTCCACATGTCCTGTGACCGCCTCCCTCTTTCTCCACCCTTACAGTTCCTACCCTTCTAAAGTCTGGATGCTTGAAAACACCCCCAATTACTCTTCTATCTATACCACTTGGAGGAGGTAAAGCCTTGCAAACTTGGTAAATATTCACCTTTTGTCCCATTAGGCATCTGTTTTTTGCCCACTTTCTAGCTTCTGCAATCCATAATGCCGTGGGATCTCTCCTTTTTTTTACATAAGACTCAGGCCCAGTCTTGAGATTGAGTTCTTGAAGTCTCCTTCTCAACATTAGTTCTCGATTCTCGGAACCTATGCCGACTGTTCCTCGAACTACTGCAACGATTTGCTCTATGTGGTCATCTCTCATCAGATTGCCTCCAGTATTGAGTCTATCATTGTCCTCCAAGGGTTGTCGTTTGATAAAATTTCATCTATTGTAATGAGTGTGTAGGGTTTTATCCCTTGGGCTAGTTCTATTTTCGTGCATAAAAGCGAAACTACTAGGTTGTCGTCCTTAGCAACTATTCCAGAAGCTAATAGTGCATCCATATAGTGTTTAGCAATGTTGTCCACATCTGGCCCATTGGCCTTTAATGTGGTTTTAGCAGGGTTGTTTACCCTATGCTTGTACTTTGGACACTCGAACATTGCATGGATCTTGACTTCTAGTGGACCAGAGAGCTTTTCTTTACCTTTCATGGCCTTCTCTGCTAATTTTTTTATTCTCATTGAAGATTCATAGGTCTTTTTCGTGGGGTGAGTCATCACTCCTTTTGATGTTCTTCTGAATCTTGGCCTTGTTGCGGCTACTGGTTGTCCATCTATCTTGATTTCAAACCGACTCAGTCCTCTCCCCCCCATTCTTTGACGACATCGTAAATCATTTCTGCCCAGGACTTCCATCCTCGCTTGTATTTTATTATCATCAATTGGGCTTTTACTGTAACGGGAACATCTCTAGCGACGATATAGCAAGTCTCTATTGGCTCTAGAGTTGGTTGCTCATCATCCCCTGGTTGATGTTCGACTTCCTCTCCCATAGACATGAACAGAAGTGTTTGTCGTTTGACCGTTCCGAAAGCAATATCCGTCAAACCCTCTGTCAAGCACCATGGATGAGGACATGCCATTTCCCATTGGCGCGGCCCTTAAGCGTCCTATTGGTTGGAATTTGCACCATTGGGGCATTGCCTCTGAATTCTATGACCCCAATTCCAAGAAGCAGATGATATATCAGTTCGGAGGGCCGTTCGAGGGGGCTTTGGACAACCCAGATTTGAAAACGAAATTTGTTAATGCAGTATGGCCTTCAACAAAAAGTGGTTCGCATACCGGAATACACATTGGATTGACCCCATACGATGTTTTTTCCGAAGGGAAGAAGGTCGATGTAGTCGAAGTCCCTGACGACCCCATACCTGTTTTAGACAGAGCAAAGAGGTTGCTCCACAGATCCGACTACAATCCAGCAATTAGGAATTGCGAGCATTATGCCAATTATGCACTATCGGGTTCTTGGCGTTCGACTCAGAGCAAAAGAATGTTCTCTGAAGCTATGCAGGTCGCGGGTTTGGCGTTAGTTGCAGCCGTATTTGGCGGTAGTAAGGATTAACCGTCAACACTGAATCCCTTTTCTGTGAATGATAACGGGTTGCCATCAACATTCATTCCCACCAAATCATTTCCAGAGGAAGGAGATTTGATTTCAGCCTTGCCAAAAGTAGGTTTTTGTGAAATCGTCAAAGTCACAGTTCACCCAATGAGCCCTCCAAGGCTTGATGATAATTCAAAGGAATACGAAATTTGGCTTTCTAGAGGAGATGATAGTGATGTGGGCAAGATAATTGCCCCTTCGAATCATCTTTGTTGGTTGGGAGACCATTGGGTTTTGTTTCAAAGCCCGTACAAAATATCGATGGATGAGGGCGTAGGCAAAGATTGGTGCGTCACCGATCCAACAACTCAGAAAGTCACTAGACTTGTTGCTCACTCTGCTGAGGATGCAATTAGAAAGGCCAAAACTGAAAAGCAGGGTTTTGATTCCGATACTTGTTTTGTTGGTGAAGCTTACCTTGCTTCCATTAAGTTAGACGGAATGAAAATGCTTAGGCAAATCGCAAGAGACATTTCAAAGAGACAGCACCCCTTTAGCCCATTATATGGCATGGATGTATCAGAACGCTCCATGCTGATGCTCGATAGCCAGTTAATGTTCCTTCAATCATGGAAAGTGGATAAGTTCGTTTCGGCTGTTGAGGAGGCATTCTTGGATTTGACGGATGGAAATGGTTTTCAATGGTACATGGAAGGCCCGACAGAGCAACATTGCTCTGTTTGCACTCACAAGATTATGTCATGTAAATGCACTAATTTTTGAATAGAGTTCAAACGACAAGACCTCTTGCTATATTTGTGTCTGAGGATTGGAGAAGTCAATACCTTCCGAGCAATACTGCCGCCCAGGAGGAAGCACCATCGGTTTCTCCACCCTCTGACACGCCTGTAATCGAACAGCAAATCCCCGAGGTTCCCGAGGAACCATTGGATGAAAAGACTGTGGCGAATTTGTTAGAAGAAGGCCCTGAATCGCAACTTGCTGTAGTCCTTGATAATCAACAGAGATTAATGATGGCAATAGATCAGATGGCCTCGGGTTTCTCTAGTCAGTTGCAGATACTCGCTAGGAGAATTGACAACTTCGAGAGAATACTTGAGCAGTCGCAAGGCCAACCGACCATGACCAACTTGATGTTTGACGCTCCAGAGGTATTTGAGAAAGTATTGGCAAGGGAAGAAGAAGATGATGTCGAGGAAGATTCTTCCGAACTCTTGCGAGCCGATGTCATGGGCAACTATACTCCAGCCGTTCAACCACCTACGCCTGACTCCGACTTTGAAATTCCTGATGAAGTAAGCCATTTATTGGAATTTGACCCGACATTCCCTGTTTCCATAGAAGCCCAAGTCTCCTTTTTCATGTGGAAAGAGAAAAAGGCGAGTTGGAATGATTTCGTAAAGGCTGCAGGTGGACCAAAGAAAGCAAAAGAAGCACGAGAATTGCTTGAATAGTGTCAATCTCTAAACGGCTGACCCTCATCCTTGGTCATGGCCGAGGACCTAGTCATGCATTGGTTAGGTCGCCTTAGAACGATTTCCAATGGAAGAGTTCCCGATATTGCCCTTCTCAATGTGGCTAGGAGGCTAGGAGGAGTATCGGAAGGAAAACCCTTGAAATCGAACTATTATCGTAATGAAGGTGAAATATCTGACGATGTTCTAGAAAAAATCGTCACTGGCCTTATTGATTCATACAAAGAAAGTAGGGTAGTCCCTGGCGAAAATGTGGGTGTCATAGCGGCACATTCCATTTCCGAGCCAGGAACTCAAATGACAATGAGGACCTTTCACTATGCAGGAGTGGCTAATCAGGTCAACCCATTGGATGCGATGATTAGCGAGCAAAGCATGGTTAGAAGGATTTACACTATGGGTCTGGCTTTAGGAGAGGACATCAGATTCGATAGAGAAAAGTCTGAAAAAATGCGATTTGGCGTTCAAAGAACTAGATTGGGTGATGTTTGCGACATTGATTTCTCCGATTATCAGATTCAAGATGAAATTCTGATTACCTCAAAGCAAAAGCCATCTAAGGATTCTGAGGAGGAATGGCTGAAGCTCAACAAAGACAATAGGTTCATTCTCCCTAGTGAATTAATTGAGGCTTTTCAGACCTTTTTCTTCTTTAATTTCTCAGGAGGTGGGCGTTCAGATCCAGAAGGAATGCCTGGATTAAGGTCAAACATCTCTGTTCAAGAAAACGAAGACGGTTCTGTTTCGGTAAAGATTCCCCATTTCCCTGCTAGGTATAGAACCTCTCTCCTAGAATTACTACACAAATTGGAGATATGCAATAACTGTGCATATCCCATACAGTACATGAAAACACAACATCACAGTCAAAAAATGGAAATCGTTTCTAGAGATGATAAATCGGTGCCTTCCAACGAGGATTACTTGGCGATGGCAAATAGTTTCATAGAATCTGTTGAAAGTGGAGACATAGGCCAGATTATGGTTGTCGAGGACTTAGAAACAAGGAATGAGGGATTTTTGGCCGAAGATTCCGTAGCTGAAGTCCTCTTTGAAAAAATAGTCGAGGCTTCAGACGAGGCAGAGGCAGAGAACTTCGAAGAATTATCGTATGGTTCTCCAGAATGGGCTCTAGGCATTCGTAAACTATGGGCAGTCACTCCTGCCCATTACACATTGGAGTTAGCGGCTCAGACTGATTTCAAATGCTGCAGAAGGTGTGGCCTCGGTTGGCAACTAGCTTCAGCGACTTTGAGGCAAGTTGGAGACATAGACATTGACTATCTAATGTCTGATGAAGTTACAATTACTGATAAAACCAAGATAAAGGATGGTTTTACCAATCTGTATAGTCAATTGACCAAGATCGCAGACTCCCCTCTTGACGATGCTACTTTTGAAGTCGTCAGTAAGGGAGAAGCGAAGGGAAAAATGATACCTTCCGATGTGTACGAAGGAGTTTATCCTGGTTCTGGCCGTACAGGTTCCCTCACCGACTACCCAATACAAACGATGTCCTCTGGAAGAGGAATCGCTGGAGGCATCGAAGGAGAGTATTTCCTGTATATCGTTGGTTCAGATACGAGAGGTTCGTCTGATTTTGTTTCCTCCTTGCTAAGTGGACCCCCTGCTAGAAGCTACTTCAACTCACCAATTGCGAATGGAAAGGGGTTTTCCAAAGATGCGTGGGTGAAAAACACCAGAGCCTCGTTTGGTGGCTACTTTGCGCTTACTGACGGAGATGACAGGTTTGATTTCATGCGCTCGACCTGTGACGATCCAAGGCAGGTTTACCATGCTCTAGGGATAGAGCCTGCTAGAATGGTGCTTTTGGAGAATGTGTATCATATTATCTCCAATAGTGATGCAGACATAGCAGAGTTCGGCATATCAAGTGCTGGCTTACCAGTTCACATGAGCCACTTGAGTTTGCTTATCGACACTCTTTGTAGCGGTACTACGATGAATACCATCAGAAGTCAGTCTTCGATACAAGGAGGGCAGGGTATTGTTTCTAGGAAGGGTTCAATGTCCAAGGAGATGCCAGATGGCTCTTTCGAGAACTATGGTGAAATGCTAGCCATTGCATCATACGAGACAGCGAACAGAGTAGTGATGGATGCTGCCTTGATGGGGGTTGTCGATAGGATTCAATCCATCAAAGGTATTCAGATAGTCGGAAATTTTGAGAAAATAGCATTTCAAGGTGCCCCCCATAGGAGCAAGGGAGAAAATCTTGCATTAGTTGATGAGCTTATGGAAATAAAACTCGAACAGAGTCAAATCGTGCAGAAAATGGACTATAGAGTATCTGAATTGCTAGGAGAGGGGCATTCGATTACAGGAATGATGTCACTAAGGGAGTATGGTCCTCAGTTTGCCCAAACTGAAAAGTTCCAAATCTTGGCTAACGACCCAGAGTTTTCACAATTAAAGGCGGATTTCAAGCGGGTTTCTTCTAGGATTGAAGAAGTCGCAGACATTCTGACGATCTAAATGCCATATATGGCGTTGTCACGAAGTCTTTTCGCTGCGTCGTCATTGGAGGCTTGCTGAGGCTTTGGAGGCTCTGAGGTAGGCTCTGGGGCCTCTTGTGGTTCTTCCTCGCTCTCTGCGTCTTTCTGGGGCTCAATTTCAGTAGTTTCTTCCACTACTTCTTCTTCCTCGTCTGTTTCATCTTCCTTTTCCGTGGTTTCTGGAGATTCTAGCTTGTCCAAGGCTTCTTGTTCCTCTTCATCCCTTGGGAATTCCTTTGTTTCTTCCTTTGGTGTGTTGCTCTCTCCGATGAAATACCTTCCCTCTTTGTATTTCTTCCACAGAGTTGAGATTTCCTCGTTGTCCATGCCAGAATGCTGATGCTTGAATTGGGGCCATGTGATTTCGTCTGACATCAGAATGACCTCCTTAGTTGTTTGATGATCTCTTGAATCATGTCTTTGCCTTCTTGAGTGAGTGCCTTTGCCATGTGTGTGTGGTAATCTCGCTTTGCTTTGATTTCTTGTAGTGATTCAACTAGGGCTTCACTCACTTTGTCTGTCTCCTCGAATAACTTGAGGACATCAGTCTCTAAGATGGCCTCTCCGCTAAACATATCTGCTAATTCTTCCTTGGCATCTAGTATTTCTTCGACTGGGTTGTACTCTTCCTCTTCTTCATCTTCGCCATATATTAGGTTATGGACTACATCTAGTGCCGCCGTCTTCGCATCTTCTTTCAATTCCTTGTAATTCTGCCAAGTTTCGCTTGCTTGGTCTAGACTCAAACCGTTTTCGGAGCAAAATTTTCGCCATTCGTTCCAGTTCATGCCTTATTGTAGTGAGGATTGTCGTTTGAATGCTACTGAGAGTTCGGGTCGGCAAAAAAGGGTAGGCCGAACCAAGAGTTCGGGTCGGCAAAAGGGGGGAGCCCCCCCGAAGGAGGGCTAATACGATTCCAAGGCTTGTTTGAGTGCGAGGTTGAAGTTAGATCCTCTGCCCACACCTTTACGGGACAATACCTCGAAAGCTGGATGCTCCTCGGATATGTTCCTTGTAGCCTCGCCCTGGACAGTTATCTCGAAAACGCCGTCAACTACTTTGAATTGAGCCAATAGGTAGGCATCCAATGTGCCTTGGCCGCTTTCCTCAAGTAGTTTCTTCATCTTGTTTTGCGTTGTGTTCCAAAGTCCTAGATTTTGGAAGTGTCCTTGGCTAGCGGCATAACCCATGCATCTAGGCATAGGTGCTACCGTTTGAATCGTATGGTCAGTATTATCCCACATACACCAAATTGTAGTCTGGGGAGTTTTGTTGTGTCTTCTCGTTGTGGAATACCAAGATCTTAGAACCAGGAGGAATTACAAGTTCCTCTTGAGTCCTGCCTTCGTAAGCCACCTTTCCTCTTGCTTGCCACAATCCAGAGATTGTGATGTATCTTTCTTGCTTTGCTGCTTCTGCTGTTGCTTCTATTATTGCATTTATGTCGGGGTCATCCCCGAATTCTCCCGCCTCGATGCGGGCTCTTATTTCGTCTTGTACGGTTGCCATGGTCAGTTGGGGCTCAAACCCCCTCATTAATTCTTGGTGCTAGCAAATACTTGATATTCGCCCCATCGGGAAGATTGGCCGTAATTTCCAACGGGCCATGCGTTCCACCAGGAGTATAGAATCTCAAAGATATGTCCACAGCCTTTGCACCGTGTAATTGAGTGAACAACGGTTTCAAATTCTTCCCGTCGTAAGTCATTTTGGTGTGTATTGGGTATTCTTTTGTCGTTTCGCCCTCATCGCATTCGAAATTGTAATCCCATTTTTCGCCTTTTCCATTTGATGCGAATATCTTGATTTTCCTTCCGTCGATTCCAAAATCTATCAAATTGGACTTCCTTTCTGTGCCTGTCAGCGCCGTCCTCAGAAAATCTGAGGGAACATCGAAGACTTGGGCATAGTCGAGTTCAGTAAAATCTGGCGACCTTGGTTCGTGAAATGATTTAGGGTCAAGCGATTTCATCTGAGTATTCTGATACTCCGTCGATATTGTATATTCGCTATTTGCATCAACTTCAATTGTTATTGTATCATTCATACCTGCTGTTTTCACAGCAAATAACAAGTCTTTCAAATTGTCAACTGCAATCTCCTGTTCCGTTGTTTCATAGTTCTGAAATGCCTCTGCAGGCCATGTAAGCTCCACGAGAGATACATGACTACCATCAACTACCTTAGTCGTAATTTTGTCCTTTTTAATCCTGAAAAGGGTCTGTAATTCAACGACTCCGATTATCTTCGCCACCGATTCAAGTTGTTTTCTTGTCAATTTCAATTTAGTTGACCCATTTCGGGCCTCTATTTCTGTGTTTACTTTTGCCATGGTCAGTATTTATCTCTTGTAGTTTAGAGTTCCGTCTTGGACTGATGCATTCCCTCCTACTGAGGAGTACGCTCTGTCTAAGACCTTCAAATTGTTTCTATCAACCCATGTGCTGCTGAATCTCTTGTGCAGCATCTTCGCTAATCCTGTTGGATCGCCTGAGAAATCCGATAGCCTCTCTGCATCCCTGTCCAATTCATAGATATTGTGCAGTTTGCATACTTCTGTGCTTGCTGCTCCTGGAAGCTTGAATGCCTGTATCAGTTCCTCGAATGTCATCCCTGCGAAGGGGTAGTTGTCGTCTTGTAATCTTTCTTTCAGGAATTCAGTAGCCCAAGGTTGGTCGTAGTTCACTCTGTCCCTACCCACATTGATGAAGCGCCCATGATCTGTGCAGAATATCTTCTTCATCATCGCATTGAGCCTCCAACTCGTCGCATCGACGGATTTAGCCCCAAGCAAAGCAGCGATTGGTGCGGCATTCATGCCTCCAGCCCCTAGTAGGAAAACTGGCCTCTCGTTGTTTCTAACTTCGGACATCATATCGATTGCGTCAAACCACAGCGCGGTGGTTGATGGTCTGATTCCTCTTTGTTTTGGCTTTTGACCGCCTTTCTTCAATGAGTCATAGACTCTTCCTTTTGCTTGAGCGAGATTGGATCCGAAGCATACCTCTTGGTCCTCATCCAGTTCGTACATATCGATGTGTCTTGCGACATCATCAGGGGTTCTCCCATGCACTACTGGTACAGTCACGGATATTTCCGACTTCATGTAGTCAAACCATTCCTTCGAGGTTATCTGCCTTTGCAGCGTTTCCTCATTCGTCAGCCCATCCTGTCTAGGGATGGGGAAATCTGCCGATATTATGGTATCATTCGGGCCAAATCCAACTTCTTTGTGCCTTTGAACCAATCCATTTACATCGAAGTCCTTCGCTAGCGTTGGATCCATCAGAAGCTCAAAGCCCCCAGAATCCTTCGCTACCAGGTTCCCCTCTGAAAAATTGTCAAAGTGCCATCCTTCCGTCAATTTGTCTGTCAGTGTGACTAACACGCTGTCGGTCACATCTGCTATGTTCCAATTTTTACTTCCCATCATCGCTGTTTGCTCTGATGTATAATTTTGAAATTTACTTATTGCCATGGTCAGTTTATGTTAGAATCTTGTTTACAATTTTATTCACGCAAAACGGACACTTTTTGTCCAAATCTAGGCATTCTTCGTTCATACACGGATTACCGTCATTTGAGAATTCAAAGTGGGGTCTGTCCACCAATTTATCTTGTTTGGGGTTCCATCTTTTCTTGATTGTGATTCTTCCAGAAGGAAAGGGATGCTCGCACCCCTTACATTTCCAATATGGTTTTTCACCGTAATTTACTCTTTCATATTGCATGGTCAGTCGATCTTCTCGTACTCTCTTATCTTAGAAAGAGGTACGGAAGTCACTATTTCTCCAGTTTCTTTGTGTCTGAATTTTTGTTTGGGCAGGAATGTAGGATTGTCGTCACTCATATATCCCCACACCATATTTTTTCTATAATTCCATTGGCTTTGTATTTAGAATCCAATTTCACAGCCTCACTTTGGGACATTCTCAGAATGTAATTCCTCCAGTGATTTGTGTTGAATCTTTGAATTATTTCCACATCACTCATCGTCGTCATCCGTCCTTGTAACTTCCACTTCTAGTTTGAAGTTTTCTGAATCGAACTGCCTTCTATTTAATGAGAAGGCGAGTCCAGAAAGGAATTCGACAGGGTACATGTCCCTGCCCATTCGTATTATGAACTCGGCGTTCAGCTTATTCTTCAATTTCTCCATGTCTTCTAAAATGAATCCATCAACAATGTCAGCGAAGGAATCGCCCCATACTAATTCCTTGACTGGCTCTATGCCTGGGACTATGTTCACCAATCCCTCGAAGGGTTGGTGTTCGCTCTTTGCGTCTGCATTTATTCCTCCTCCTGGTATGTCTAAAGCCCAATATCCCATCAGGATTCCTCCTTTAGCCATGCTCTTACATCTTCAATATTCTTACTATTATGATATAATTTTGCCATGGTCAGTTTGTTGCTTATTCCGGCACGATTTGGTATCGTACCCCTTTTATCCAAGTAGTTTCTAACTGCTCCTTGTTTGTGCAGAATCCTCCCATTGGGCGTAGGTTATTCTCTGGATTTATCCATGCACGATTGCATTCTGAGCAATGGCGATACCACCCACTCAAAAAGTCAACTGTCCATGTGGTCATGTGAGTTTTGCCTCCGCATCTGCAAATGGGGTCAACCGTCATTCGAGTCGTCCTCTATTGAGATTTCTGAAAATCCGAATCGGTCACACATCCAGTATTCTAGTCCTTTCTGAACTATGTCTCCAACGGACATTGAATGCATGTTTATTGTCTCATATCCATTTTTTCGCTTTATCAATGGCAGTAGTGGCTTGATTAGCCCATCCTTCACCATATCCATGTGGGAACCACCGTATGCATTAGAAATTGCAAATGATTCCTCTAAGCTGTCTGTGTTAATTTCTGCTACAGCCCTGAAATACTGGAAGTATTCTGGCTTCCAGTTTTCGCTTCCCTTGAATGATAGTTGCAAATGTGCTTCCCATGCAGGATATTTCTTCGCTGCATTGTCCCAACCGCCATCAGGGCCGTTGACGAAAGCAACCATCTCATCAGTCTTGTGAAGTTGATACAGGGTTATTTTCTGTTCTTCGTTTTCGTTTGCCATGGTCAGTATTTGAGTTTCCAAGTGTTATTGACATGCATTCTGCGAAATCTAGAACTTCTAGAGAGATTTCTTCCGATGTCCTTTGCGGAACAACCGTGTTTGTATCTCTCATTGACTAGATCTGCTAGTTGGGCCGATGTAAGGGGACCTCTTTCCCTCAAAAGCTCGACAATGTATGCCTCTGCTCTCTTGTTTAGCGCCATCCTTTCCGCTTCCTGGGCTTATGGCCCATACTTTGTAAGCGGTTTTGACATTTGGACTTCTCTGCTTTTGTGTGTTGAAGGTATTCTCTTCCACAAGCTAAACACTTTGCCATGGTCAGTTTAGAGATTCCTTGTATTCAGCCCAAAGGCTTGAAATTTCTTCTTTCGGCTTGCCCTTGTGCTTAGACCTGAATTGAGGCCATGTAAGTTTCTCGGCCTCTTTTGGCGCAGAGGAAGGGGAGGGTTCACCTTCCTCCCCTTCACTCTTTGCCTCATCGTCCGACGGATCTAGTTGCGTAGCCACGCTGTCGGATTTGAGTTCTAATTCTGGTTCAGGTTCAGCGTCTATTGCTACTGAGCCTCCCTTTTCAAGCGCGATAAGTCGCTTTTTGATTTGCTTTATCTCTATGGTCAGTTTGCGGATTTTCTCCTTGTCCTTCTCTTCGTCAGGGACTCTGAGTAAATCTGCTCTTTGTACTTTCAATTGCACTAAACGGGCGTGGTCGCTATCTGTCCAACTCATCTCGCTCATATTTGCAGAGGCGGGATAGTCGTTTCAATGTTGGGTCGCTGTAGCGGGTTTCTTAATCGGCCAATACTTGGTCATTTTCTGCCTACAATGCTTGCAGAATCCTTTGCCGTCGGCCATGACTTCCATTCTCCAATTCCTCGTGGATTCGGAGAGTGGCCTCCCCTTTCTATCGAACTCCCAACAGCCACACCTTGTTTCTGTATCGTTGCTCATCTGAGCCTCGTTGTCGGTTATGTCGTTTTTATCTTTCTCTAACATGGTCAGTTTTCACAGTAATTCTAGTATTTCCGGCACATAAACACCCATAGCGACATTAGCCTGAGCATTCATTATGAAGCTAACTCCATCGTTGATTGGTGCGGCTGGATCTGCAGCCCTTATTGCCTCGAAATATCTCATCCTTGTGTGTTCTTCCGTCACGGCTTCGCCAAATTCAGGAACTAGGTTGATGCAATAGAAGTGTTGTGTGTATTGTGCTTCCATATACTCGCACAACCTGAACCCCTCTGCATTGTATGTCTTACCGTTGTGTTTGAAATTTTGTCCAGTCATCCATACCTCGGGAGGAAGAACCTCCAACATTTCCTGATACCTGAACTCGTCAATCTCCTTGAATGGTTTGTTGTATCTTTCTTCTAGGACATCAGCGATGAGATTCAAGGCTTCCTCGAAATCCATCAATTCCCCTCCTGTTTCCTCTATTACCTCTGCAATTGGCTTTTTGCCGTATTGTGTAACACCGTCATTAACTATAGCTTCGATGTTACTCTTTCCTTTCTTGTAAATTACTTGTATTTCTGCCATGGTCAGTATTATTCTGCTTCCTCTTTCCATTCGCTTTGTCCATCAACTATAACGCGATGTCCTTTTTCAAGCATCCATTCCTCACAATGGTCAAAGCAGCATTCATCTCTGTATTCATAGAAGGCTTGAACAATCTGTTGTTCGGTGTGTAGTGCCTTCTGTAATCGCTTGATTTCTTCTAAGAGAAGTGGAGCGTCTGCCATCAGACTTCCGTTTGCTAATATTTGCTCTGGCGTTTGGTTTAGTTCGTGCATTTTGCATATACTTGTGCTTTCTGCTTCTGGAGTCATTATTTCGGGCGCATAGATGTACGCCTCATCATGTAACCATAATTCAAGGTCCCATGGACCTTCTGTATGTCCTTCGTATTTTGTTAAATCTATTGTCATGGTCAGATTTGAGGGGGTTGCTCTAACTCCCATGTCGAGAGTTCGGGGTTCCACTTCCAAAGGTAGCCATCCCATTGCACGAACCAAGACCCGTTCATCTGGAACGGATCTGAGTTAGTCATCATTTGATTAGCAAAGGGCATTGGTGCGTTTGGTAGCAGGTTCACTTGTTGCGCCCCTGGTGTTCGTATCAATTGTGGCATCATGCACCAGACGAAGACCGCAGCATATCCCATCCAGAAGATAGGTGCCTCAATCTGTTCCGGTAGCTTCAGCCCACTTATGTCTAGTTCAACGAATCTAGCATACCAGTAGCCCCCTGCAACGAGAGCCATCAGTATGCCAAACAACCGCCTCATGGTCAGTAGCATGGACACGCCATGCGTCTTTGTCGTTTGAAATTACTCGGCATCGAGAATTTCGTAATGGTCGCCCCAAGTGTTCACATTTTCCATGTGTTTTGGAGAAAGCGTTTCGTGATTGCCAGGACACGCCGTAGGCGGTCCTTCGATTAGTTTCTGTATGTTTTTCTTTTTGATGCTGATTGTTGAAATTGTTCCACAAAACCTGCATCTTGCCTTCATTCAGGTCCCATTCCCTGTTTTTCTCTCAGTTGCCATAGATTGTGGGAATAGTTCCCCCCATTCAGACTCTTTACCTTAGTTATCCCTGTTTTCTCAAATCTTGGATCTTTAGCCAATATGTTTCCTAACACATTCATTGTCGTACCGTGTCTGGTTGTATTATTGATGTGTTCAAATATGGCTCCGGTTGAAGCCTCTTCATTTTTCTCAAGATACTTTTCCACTAGGTTTCTTAGCCTAGTCGTTCTGCTTGCTCTAATCTTCTTTGGTCTGGTCATGGTCAGTCGCTATCATCGTCACGGCAGAAATCTTTAGTGATTTCGGCCACGATTATAGCATTCTTTCTTCTTTGTATGTGTTCTTCGATGGATTTCCTCTTTCCATCGTACTTCTTCGAGATTATCCTTGCAGGACCGTGGTCCTTCACAGGAGTCTTGGTGTATCTAGCCTTATCCTCCTCTGAAAGAGGGGATTCGATGATTCCTGCATAGTATGTGCTGAATACCCCCTTTTCCCATTGGGTGGGGGTCAGTTTCCAAGAACCAGGAGTGTAGGGTTTAGGAAATTCCTTCTTCTCATCCCCTGTGAGTCCTTTGATGACATACACATGGGTACAGTCAGGGTGTTCGCACCAACCTGTTGCATACGGCATCCTGTGATGACCATGGTTGCATCTGCCACCACGATTCAGAGGCATTCCCGCCTCGTGCCATTTTGCGTGTTTGTCGGTTTCGACGAATCTCTTTTCGATGGCTATTGCTTGTTTCAGCCCTTCACCATCTGCGTCTATCAGACGATCCACTTCCCATTCCTTGCAGAACGGACACCACATGCAGGAGCTTTTCTGGACAGGTGAGCCATCACCTCGATAATCCCAACCCAAATGGTCGAGCATGTCCAGACATTCCTCTCTGTTCATCTCCAATCCCTGCAAAGGGTAGTTGTATTCGTGACCCTTTATCTTGTTCTCGGAGTGGTTTGCGGTGAATCTGTCGGTTCTTCCGCCCTCATCCTTCTCGATTCCTAGGCTCCAATGCTTGGTGCATACCGTAGCATCACCAAATCTCTCGTCTGCCCATTTCTGCTGAACCTCGCCCTTGAACCTCATGCTGCAGATGTGGCTTGCTCCTGGCATTAGCGGGAGCATTCCACCATCCAACAACCATTCGGATATTGTATAGGGCTCGTTTCTCAGTACATACATCTCTCTTTCATCTTCTGGAAGTGATTTCCATTGCTTCTGCTGGAGTGCTTCGTTGGTTTCCTTGTGGAAGTATCTCTCCAAGTGGTGTCTCACCACTACGAGTTCCACACCGAAAACGGCACATCTAGCCTTTGCGTATTCTATGTTTTCATAAGTTTCAGGCCATTCGCTCCCAGGATCCGAAAAGACAGCCGCCTCGAAAGGAGGGAATAGTTCGTCGAGCTTCGCTCGGCTCATTCCCAAGTGTTTCGCGGCTTTGTCTCTCTCAAGGTGCATTGCGAGCAGTGCGGTTGAATCCACACCACCCCCAAAGGCCAATAATTTCACTTCTTTTGTTTCCATGGTCAGTCGTTCAGCCCATTGCCTGTGCGAGAATGTCTCTCATTACAGGCGGGCATACTGCATTTCCTATTCCAGTCAAAGCCTGTCCTCTTTTCATATCAGGGATCTTGTACGAATCTGGAAATCCCATCGCCCTAGCAAGTTCCCTTACTGTAAGTTGGCGAGATTGGTCTCCATCGACCAGTTTCCAATGGTCTTGAGTCGTTATTGTCCTAATTGGCTCGTGTAAAGGAACCCCCCTATGCCCAGTCGTCATCTGAGATAGGAATGTCCTCCCACATTTCTCTCTGCCAGCCTTGAATCGGACCTTATCGCCCTTACAAGCCTCGGATATGGGGATCCAGCCTTTGTCTGTGTCTTCTAATATATCTCCAATAGCAGGCAATTCGCTTGGTTTCTCGAAATTCAAGTTGGGCTTCTCACCCATCCTCGCTACAACATATACTCTGTCCCTGTTTTGAGGAACCCCATGATGGGATGCTCTCAGTATGTGTTCTTCCACTTCATAGCCAAAGCTCTCAAATGCTTTCAGCCAAACGGGGTAAGCATCCCATCTTGTGAAAAACGGGACATTCTCAACCACAACCCATTCGGGCCTCTTCACATCAACTGCTTGTGTTGTCGCCCAGGGCAGTACCCTTTGGTCGTCGTGATAAGGTCGGCGTTTTGGTTGACTTGCTGCGCTGAATGGAGGACATACTGGCGACGATAAGACGAAGTCGCAATCTGGGACATCGTCTATGTAGTTCGTCAATGTTACATCTTCACATGCATGTTTGGTCGTAGGATGATTCATTTCGTGAATCCTTATTGCGTCCTCGTTATGGTTTCCTGCCCATAATATGTCGTGGCCTGCCATCTTTGCACCCTCGGATGAACCTCCGAGGCCGCAGAATTGATCTATTCCTTTTCTTCTTGCCATGGTCAGTCTCAGGATAGGTCTTCCTTATCCTCAAAGAATTCTTCGAGTATCGTGTATAGGTCATACGGGTTCCCATTATGCCAAATCGTGCCTGTAATCGGCCACTCTAGTTCGTCATTCTCTATCATCTCAGCTAATTCAGGAGTACATTCTATGACAAGCCTCACTTTTCCATTGTAGTTTAGGCCCTTCACCTTTTCAGGCTCAGTTGCCCTGCCTTCCATAATTTTCCATTCATTTGCTTCTTGCAGGCCTCTGATGAGATCTGCAGTTCTTTCCTTGTGAATCTCGTCCGATTCTCTTTTTCCGAGGTCTATGAAATCGACCCCTTCTTCTAATTCTGAATATTTTTTGTCTTCCATGGTCAGTCACCGAACATCTAAGTCCGGTTTTTATTGCTCTTAACAATTCCTCACGAGTCGTGAGAACCATACAGGTGCTTTATCTTTCGAAGTGTCTCGAATCTCATCGTACCTGCCTTGATTCTGCCTTCCTTGTGCTTGAGGAAGCATTTTCCTATGTGTTCCGTGTAAGACGGAGGAATTGCCTCTTTCAGATTGGTCCATTGGGTTATGTGCTTGATTCCCATTGCCTTCTTCGCAACGAGAATGTTAGGAGGAGTCCATCCTCCCTCGACTGCCCTGCCTGTCTTGCTACAAGTCCCTTTGACATGGTCTCCGAGACTACCATAGATTCCCCATGGCTTGGGCTTGCCTTTTGGCCCAATAGGCCAAGATTCTGTTTCGTGGTTGCACAATAGGGACTCGATAGGGAAAGATGACTCAAACATACGGTGTCTTTGCACACCTAGTCCGAATGAGCTACCGCAAAGAATGGTGTTGACCATCTTCGGGTTCTTACCCTTCCTGCCTGAGTTCTCCCATGGAATCATCCATGCCTCAACCACATTCTCAATCACATACGGAACTCCCACATTCATTAGGAAAAACCGTATTAGTGGCATTAAATCGACATCGCTTGGGTCATTTCCCTGCGCTATCGCAAGGTGCTTCGTCCTCGAATGGTATTGACATGGAGGGGATGCGTGGATCAAGTCGAATTGCTGAAACCACCCAATGGGGGTTTCCTGGATGAAATCGATTATATCCGCCTTAATGAAATTGTACGGATATTCCTTCTTGGTAACGATGTCTATTCCAGTTATCTCAACATTTCCAAACGCCCTCTCGTAGCCTACTGCCCCTCCACCGGAGCAGCAAAACAAATCGAGAACCTTCATTGGTTTGTCTATATTCCAATTGAATAGCTTGTCTTTCGTATCGTAATGCATGATGAGTCGTAGCTACATTGTAGCTTATGATTGTTTCATGGTCAGTATTACTCATTCCAGTTAGATTTCTCTATATATCCAGTTTCCTCTAGGTAATCGAGTTCAGATGCGCCGATTATCTCCTCTCTTAGTTCTTCCACAGTCATATTGAGGAAATCCTTTGTCGCCTTGTAGCCAAAATTGACTAGGGGCTCTCCATGTCGCAATATACCACCAGTGTAAATGTTGTAGTATTGCTCCTTGACGACCTCATACGGGTCAATATCCCCTGGGCTTAAGTCCTCTTGATTGATATTGAGTACAATATCTCCGTCTGGCTCTCCTGCTACTCTAAATTCTTCTCCTAAGATGAAATTCTGTGTGTAGTGAATTCTTTTGGCGAATTCCTTTGTCCCTTCTGATGTGAGAACGATATATCCGTCCTCTATCCCAAGTCCTAATCTCCACTCCAAACCCCCTAAATCGACAGGGGATCTATCAACTACTATTTCGATACCTTCTGGTAACTTTGCTGTAATATCTCTTGTTTCTTGTCTTACCATGGTCAGTCCACCCTCATAGGTCGAAGTCGAAATCGTAGTTCGACCACAAAGCAAATCCGTGGTTGTTGAATCCGTCTTCGTTTATCAGGTTGTAATCAATCAATTCTTGCTTCTTTCCACAGAGGTATTCATACATACCTCGGACATTCTTCATTCCGAATCCATCACCTCCATTGTTTAGCCATTGGCGGATAAATAAATCTGCAATTGTCCATTTCTCGTCATTTACGCTATGATATAGTTCGTTTCTCATTTCCTCTTGCGTTTCTTTGTCGCAATTGGAAATTAGTTTTTCAATAATTTCTTCTTTTGTTGCCATGGTCAGTATTCACAGATCCTCAAAGACAACTTCATTGTCTCTTAGGTAAATTATCTGCTTTATCTTCTCCTTTTCTGCTTCGCCCTTGATGTAATTCAGATGAGCCTCTAGTCTTCCTTTGTGGGGCAATACCCCGTAACTGCCCTCTGCATCACCTTCTCTAACGAATAGGATGCTTGTCTTGCATTTCTTCTTGAACCATTGCTTTTCTTCGAACTCCGTCACTAGATTTGTTACTATGTGGTCAAGCTTCTCAAAGGTCACTTCCGCTTCCTCGCCTTCCCAATTCGTGTAAGTCAATTTCTGGGCATTCGCCCATTCGTGGATTTCTCTTCCAGTTTCCTTTTCTAGCCAATCGTAGTCATTACAACCGCCAGTTCCCCTGTTCGTAGCCACTCCAACCCTCTTTCCGTTGAAATAGACGGATGCAGAGAAGCAAAGTGTTTCCTCGCTTAGTTCATCGTGTATCTTTACATTCTTTACTGTAATTGCCATGGTCAGTCTCACACAAATTCGTAGCCAGTTCTTGTCCAGCCTTGAATGTTGTAACCCACGCCCGCATATTCAAAGCGGGTTTTCTTTCCTATTTTTATTACTGTGAAAATCGCATCCTCTGGCAGATTTCCGACTCGATTCTTGAATCGGATCTTGTCGCCATCCTCTAGCTTCTTCGGCTTCGGCTTCGCGTTGTTCTCTCTGCATTTCTGTCTCCATTCGAGTGCGTTTTCATTATCTGTGTCGTCTAGCATATCCAAGATTTTATTCGGGCATTCGTAAAAATACGGATGCATGACCTCTGTCATTTCCTTATGCACGACCATTCTATCTCTTGGGTAATACTTCCAGCATATCACTAAACCAACGATGCCGTATGGCGTTTGGTAAGCAGCGTAAATTATGTTCGACCAGTCGAACCCGTCGCCCCTTTTGCTTGTGTGCTTCAGTATTTTCCATTCCTTTCCTTCTGCGTCTGTTTGGTCTTGATATTCCAAGACTACTTGTTTTGGTTTCTTGTTGTAAGGTACATAACTTCCTGTTGAACCCATGGTCAGTATTACCAGTATTTCTCTATGAGATTCTTTTCTGCGATGAATGGGAGCAATCTGAACCACTTGTCCATCTTGCCCACGATCCTCTCTCCTGTGCTTCCGCTTGGCCTGTATTTCACGAATGAGTCGTACAGTAGTTCTTCTTCTGCGTTGATGCATAGTGTGAATGACAGGTTGTAGGGGATTCTGGCTGCTTCGTCGCTTGCCAAACCCTGTGTTCCTGATTGTGCGCCTCTAGGTGCTAGTTCCCATCTCCTGGGCTCAGGCCAGAGCATCTTCTTTGGGAAATTCCCCCAAAGGTCAGTAGGCTTCTTCGGTCTTCTGTATTCGTAGTTCCCACCACTCCACGCAGAAAAATGCGTTGTCAATGTTGGTGCCTTCCATAGTTTCCTCAGCATAGCCCTTGGGTTCTCCATCGCCCAATATACCGGATTTATTTCTTGTATCAAATCGTAAGTGTGTTGTACGAGTTGCAGAGCGTTGTCTGCAGCCTCGCTTTTCGGGACTCTTGGCTCAGTAGCACTCCAATGGTGCATACAAGAGGCAATCGAGAAGCATTGACAGGGTGGGCTCGCAAGCACGATGTCCCAATCTGTCCCTACATCCTCAATCGTCAAATCCATGATGTCCATAGTGATGTCTGCGCCCATATCCTCATCTATGTCCACAGTCATAACATGATGGCCTCGGTCTTCGAATGCCTTTGTCCAGCCCTTTCTCCCACTAAACAAGTCCAGAATCTTCAGCTTCTTGTCGTGTTCAGCAAATTTCAATTCATCTGGACCCTTCTTCCTGCTACCGAGTACGGATAACACGAACTGCTCTCTGCAGTTGTAGTTCAGCCATACTCCTTCTCCTTCGTCGCTTAGTCTAATCGCGTATTTACCGCGTATCTTCTCATTACAACACACGCATACCTTTCTTTCTTTCATAAGTGCGTTTGATATTATCATGGTCAGTCTCCGACATCTTAGATCGGAGTTGATTGTTCTTAATCATATATGAAGCGATGCTGAAATCGCAACCGTTTCCTCTTTTGGTGCTTGTATTTCAAAGTCCAACGCAGGATGCCTTCTGTAAGATTCGCTATCCTTGTCGTTGTCCCATTTCAACCAGCCACCAACATAGTTGCATGTCCATCCTCCGAAGTAATTGTTCACATCCTCCCAGAATAGTGACTCTGGGTAAACGGACAACATATCAGAAACCCTGTGGTAGTAGGTTTTTCCATGTGAGCCTCGTGGCTCATTTGGCACTAACAGGGATCTGCGAGTAGTCCATTCATCAATGATAATGGTGTTTTCATGGTACCCATTGGTACGGCCAAGGACTGGAATCAGAGGAGCATTGCCTTCTGGCTCCCAATCAGACTCAGATAGTTCCTCACCATCGTTGGTGATTATCTTAATCCCGTCGATTCCTCCTGAATCTCCGCCACCCGAATATTCGACTGTGATTTTCTTCCAGCCGAGCGCGTCCATTATCGCAAAGCCTCTCTCAGCCTTGTCTTCAATGGTCGGGTAGTAGTAATGTCCGTCATCCAAGTTATTTTGAAGGCTCTCCAACTTGCGCCTTATGTCCCTCAATGCGTCTTCTAGGATTTGTTCCTCGGTGTATCGTGCAATGTTCCTATCCATATATTCCTTCTTTCTTTGCTTGGATTCATACGGGTATTGCAGTTCACCACCGTAAGTCGCCTCTGCTTCCATAGGTTCTGCGTTTTCGTGTTCTTCTATAGATTCTTGAATCTCTCTTTCTGCCACCTCGGTCAATAATGCGTGGTACTCTTGGAAAGATTCTGTTTCCATCAGACCTGCATCGTCCAAGGCTAGCCATTCTTTTATGTTCATATCTTCAATAATCAATTCTCTCCTTTCGTAAGGGAGTTTTTCTATTTGTTCAATATTAATTGCCATGGTCAGTAGTTACCACTCATAGGTAGCCCAATGAGGGTGTACTTTCGCGTCTGCGTCGAAAAGAAGGAGTATTGCCCCTTCTTCGTATGCCGCTTTCATAATTGGCCTTAGCCACTCAGGACAAGACCTTGTCTCGGGTTCACCTACCCAAACTACAAATCCATATTTGAATTGCGAAACTGTAAAGTCTCCCCAATCTGGAGATGTGTTCGGCATGTGGCCTGTCGATAGGTCTAACATTTTATTAAATTCTATTTTTGTTATTTCCCTTTGTTCTGCTTCGTGCGCCAAATGCCCCGCCAACGCTAATTCTTGATAGCTTCGTTCAGCCCACTCTTGTATTTTCTCACCTGAGATTTTATCATTTGCCATGGTCAGTTCATTCTTCTTCTTCTCCAAACATAGCCCATGTCGAGGTGACTGGGTCGCCGTCCTCTTGTCCCTTGGTGTGAATATCCACTACAAGGCCTTCGTCGGCCCTGTGTATTCTTACAACTAATGGTTTTGTGGCTTCGGTGTGTTCTGGAACTTCAATCCAGATAGTGTCTTCATCGGATGGGTCAAATAGGAAATTTTGCGAATTTGCCCTATGTTGTGTTAATGTTTCATCATATACTTCTCTATATTGTTCATTTGCCATGGTCAGTAGTTCAAAGCTTGATGAAAGCGAACCAATATGTTCCGGTTCCGTTGCTTCCAACGCTTTTCTTCGTTCTTGTCCCAACTAGGGGTTGCTCTGGAAGTGCCTGTAGCATCTCGGAAACGCTGATTGACAGGTCGTTGTACTTGAAGATGAGAACACCCTTCGGCTTCAAGCACCGCATGATCTCGTTAAATCCTCTTCTTACATCGTCCTTCCAACCGTGTCCGAGTTTTCCGTATTTCTTTAGCATTATACCCCCTTTTGCCTCTAGGATGTGAGGAATGTCCCATACTACGAGGTGAAATGTCTCATCCTCGAAGAACATGTCCCGATAGTCGCCTATCACATCGGGCTTGACAGACCATCCTGGCTGAAGCTCGATTGTTCCTGGTTCCTCCTCTCTAATATCCATGTAAATTGCATTTGGGTGCTTTTTGTCAAACCATATCGAACGGGCACCACAGCAAAGATCTGCGAGAACCTTGCCATCGAGGTTAACTTGGACTCTCCAATACCCCTTGTCTAAGCCCGTCTTGTGGACTCTTCCCTTTCCCTTTAGTGTCTGTAGTGCATTTCTTACCTTGTGCTTCCATTCTGGTGCGCTTTTCCAACCTGTCGTACATAATTCGTCGTCGATTAGTTCCTTGTGTGCTTCCTCGACGAAATTGTATATCACTTCGATGTGATGCAAACCATCTGGAACGCACTTCATGTTCGTTTCAGTCAATTTTCTTTGCAATGTCATATTTGTTGCCATGGTCAGTTTTATTCTTCAATCAAATCGGCCATAGTCGCCTTGAAGGCCGCTTTGTGTTCTGTTTCGTTTAGTATTTCTTTTGTCAATTCATATCCAGATGGAGTTCCTTCCCATGCTCCTTCGGCCCATTCTTTTGCGCCACCGTCGCTAGAAATTTTGATTTCCTCCCCTAAGTGATGCTTGGCAAGCAACAAGGTTGCTGTAACCAATCCGTCGTATTCCTTTCTATTAGTCTTGCAGAAGTTGAATACCAAAACCTCGTCCTTTCTCCAAGGATGCTGCTTCGGTTTCCTTTCTAGGACGAATGTCTCATGCCCTCCGTCATAACGAATCTTATTTTTCGTTATACTAAGGTCGTTCCAATTGCCGTGTGTGTCATTTTGCTTTGCCCTCTCAAGTATTGGGCTACCTTCTAGCAATTTCTTTGCATCTGCCATTAGGCCATTCCATTTTTCTTCGGATATTTCTTTTTCTTTTTTCATATACCAATAATGCGTATATCCCATGGTCAGTATTACTTTGGATCTCTGAACCTTTCTTCCATTAACCAGGGGATTGTGTTCTCTCCCTCGTTTGGGTCAAAAAGGTCGCCTTCGCTGTCTGTGGCGTTCTTTAGCAACTGTAGGCTATTGCACCAATTCTCAGGCTTCTCTTCCAAGTATTCTTTCAATTCTATTGCGCGTGATTCGCTTAGTATGTATTCAGTATCTCTTTGGTATGTGATGAGTACCTTTGGGCCACCCTTAAGCTCGACCCAATTTTGCAGGAATACTGCTAGGGGTCCGTTGTAAATTGGAACCCAATGCTTCACCATATCAGCGCCGCACTTCTTACAATTGTATTCTGCCTTTTCTGCGTTCAACCACAATCTCTCATAGGAGTGTTTGCGGAAATCATACAGGTTATTCTCGTCGTACCCACTCCAAGGATGTTCCTTTACATGTTCTTTCATCCAATATGGATTTCTGCTCACTTCGCTTTTCCATACTCTGTACCTATATTCTGTGTCTCCGTGTGCTGTATGCTCTGATTTCTCGGCTCTGTGGTTCGCAGCGATGAAAGAATCGAAATAATTTCTTCTCTTTTCCACGCTGTTATGTGCTTTGACAAGCATTTCGTCGCACATCCTCAAGAAATAAGATGCTGCACCTTCCTCATATCCGTCGTGATGGATATAGAAGACTTCATTTTCTATTTCGTATGTTGCCCTTGTTGACATGGTCAGTCATTCATATTTTGAATTGTGCTAGTATTTCTTCTTGTGAATCTGGTTCTATGTCGGCCCAGTTTGCAGCGATCCTCAAGATTAGCTCGATTTGCCTCTTCGTGAAGATTACATCGTGAACTTCATACTCGTCACGCTTCTTCTCCTTCATTGCGTTCAATTCTCGAATAGGCAGATGTCGTTCTGTCTTGTTGTGTCTCGCGTAGCTCAGAGTCAAATTTGGCGGCAACTCCTGTATTGGCTTGAGTCTGAAATCGCTCATAGGATTGTCTGCGAGAAACACATAGTAGTGCTGTGGTAAATCCCACTTCTCGTCCGGATCCTTGATTCTGACTCTGTGCATGTAGCACTCCAAGTGTTCTTGGGCGAAGAAGCAGAACGGGTGTTGCCCCACTTCCAGCGCCTCGTCATATTGCTCTCCTAGAACCTGCATCACCTTCTCAGCAAGTTCCTTGTTGACTTCATCTGACATAGCACTCAGTCCCTACTTCTGAGAAACTGAGTGGCTATGGGTATTTCTGCTTGTCCTGCTCGATGACCCACCAAAGGAGTCACTTCCGCTTCGTAAGCACTACACCGTATCACTCTGCATAATGTTCCTGATTCCAGGAATCCTAGGTCTTTCACCAGTATTACAACTTCATTCTTTGTAAATGGGGCCTTCTTTACCCCTTTCTTTCTAATTCTAAGTCCTACCATGGTCAGTTTATTCCTCTTCGAACGACCACCCGCAGACATCGCAGATGTCGAGTCGTGGATCGTCGTTCTTCGGATGTCCTTCCTTGTATTTGACTCGCCTAATGCTGGCTCCGCAAATGCACTTCACGGAAAAGGTAGTCAAAATCAACCAACTCTTTCGATTTTTATTGGTCTGACTCTTGTTTTACCTGTTTTGGTCTTAGGCTTGCCTTCAAGGACGA
>VMBT01000272.1_pt1 | contig 34953 bp, 37 predicted proteins | sample 4404301 | NCBI WGS metagenome assembly VMBT01 (sample SAMN12238535, study PRJNA552566) | marine metagenome | isolation source: Coastal seawater | place: USA: coastal Georgia, Sapelo Island | collected 2008-08/2009-08
TTTCAATTCCCGCCTTACATTCTTTAAAAGAAAAACCATGGTCAAGATGACAGCAAATAGGAGTCTTAGTTTGATCAGCAAGATATCTAAACATTTTACCTAATATCGAAATAGGTGTGAACGCTCTGCAAGATGGTCCTGCTTGAAGAATAATTGGAATGCCTGTTTCATCTGCTGCCTCAGTGTATGCAAGAGCATCCTCCCAAGTAATTACAACTAGTCCAGCTACAGCATAGTTATTTTTGTTTGCTCTCTTAAGTAACGTTTTTAAATTAACTGCTGTCATTATTTATATTTTGCAATCATATCTTTAATGCCTGGGATAGTTTCTACTTGATAAGCATGTTCAGGTTGAAAATACTGAACTAAAGATCTTTGAGATAATCCTCCCAGGATAGTAAAATAATACATTTCATAACCTGGTGCTACAACACAGGGGTGATACCCTGTTCTAATTGCAATTGTTGATCCATCAACTATATGCTCTGCCTTTCCAACCTTTTCATCAACTTGTTGAAATAATTGAAAACCAAATCCGTTATTAGGACGAAATCGATAGTTATATGTTTCGTCATGTCGTGTTTCATCTGGAAGTCTGTCCGTATCATGTTTGTGAGGAGGAAAACCTGACCAGCCACCCTGCCCTACTGTATAAAGCTCATTACATAGTAACCTTCCTACTTTATCATGATGTTTAGCACCAAGAATATGTTTAATTTTTCGGTGCGTTTTAGTATCGTCTGACCCATATTGCACCATATCAATTTCATCAACTCTGACAGCAAATGGTTCAAAAGTTTTATCAAACTTGGCTCCAGCTATAAATATTTCGGAGTCATTTAAAGCTACAAAAGAAGCTTTAGTACTTGATGGAACATATACTCCTTCTGGTTCACCGTCCCATACATCAATTGTTCTTGTTCCCAAGTTCTTTACTTCGTATCCTTCTACATTAACATCAATAGTACCTGTGGCAGGGACAATGCAAGTTTCATAACCTGGCGTTACATATTCAAAGCTTTGATCTTTTTTTAACTTTATAATATTAAAATAATTTAGTGGGACATGATTATCATCTAGATCAACTATTGGTTTATTCTTATTATCAAACGGTGGTATGTGCATTTTTATCTCCTTTATTAATTTTATTAGTATTCATAAATTCCAAAACTTCGTCTAAATCTGGCATTGCTGGAGCGCAGCCAACTCTAGTTACTACTATTGCCGCTGCAGCAGAACCAATTTCTATAGCTTTTTCAAGATCATAATTTTTTAGAAGAGCTCCGATTAATGATCCCATAAAAGAGTCACCCGCTCCTGTTGGCTTCAGAGGTTTAACTGGAAAAATTCCTTTTATAATCTCTAAATTTTGTGAAAAAGTTATTGATCCTTTTTCTCCCATTTTAAAAATCACTAAATCACATTTTGATGATAGTTTTTTAGCGTAATTTAATCCCTCATCATAATTTCCAGATAATATAGCAAATTCATCATCATTACCGATAACACCAGAACAATAATCACATGCAAGATTATACACATCTTTAGCTTTTTCAGCCGACTCCCAAGTATAAGGTCGATAATCTATATCCATAATAACAGGGATGTTATGTTCTTTAGCTAATTTTAATGCATACAAAACTGCATCTCTAGATGGTTGAGCAGCAAGAGAGGTTCCTGTGATTAATATACATTCATAATTGTGAATTTTTGCATTTTCAATATCACTTTTATTCAAGAATAAATCAGCAGCTTTGTGTCTATAAATAATTGATTGATGATCTTCTATGGTTGTCTCAACTATTGCAAAAGAAATTCTAGATTCATTATCTTCTAATTTGATTAAATCTCTATTCACACCGTAATGATCCAATTGATTTAAAGCAAATTTACCTAAAGCATCATTTGACACTCTAGTAAGTAAGGAGCATGAGCCACCATATTTTACAAGTTGAACTCCCATATTAGCAGATGAACCACCTAAATGAGTCACATAAGTATTTGCATTTTCAGTTTTAGTTCCAGGTGGATCTGGATAAATATCAACACCAGCTCTACCGATAAGTAAAAAATTATTATTTTGAATTTTTGAAATTAAAAATTCCAAAGACATATAATTATGGCTATTTATTTTTCATATCAACAAAACCCGCCTCATATTCAAAGGGGTCTATCGCATCTATGCATCCAATATTGATGCCCACACCATTAGGATCAGTTCTTCTATTGTGATGTGTATAAACACCACACGTTTTGCAAAAAAAATGTTCTGCTTTCATTGTATTGAATTGATATGTTGATAGATTGTCCTCACCTTTAATAATTCTTATTGCATCTTTTGGAATTAAATTCATTTTTGCATTTTTTCTTTTACAAATTGAACAATTGCATTGTTTGATATTTTCTAAATCCGTTTCAACTTCAAGTTCAACAGCACCGCAATGACAATTAAGTTTGTATTTCATAGTTCAATCCTTTTTGGCGCGCCCGAAATGATTCGAACATTTGACCTACCGCTTAGAAGGCGGTTGCTCTATCCACTGAGCTACGGGCGCTTTTAAAGCCCTTTATCATACTATAAATGAATTCAAAAGATTAATGTGTCCAAGGCTCTTTTCTATTCATATCAAAATTAGATGCGTAGTTCTTGGGTTTAATTTTTCTATCTTTGGGTTCTATAACAATAAATTGTTGGTTATTTTTTTTTGACCATTCAATCGCTTGTTCTTTAGTATCAAAAAACATTTTAATTTGTTCTTTAGTGTCTAACGAACTGTTCCACCCCATTAAAGAGTCTTTGATTTTATCTTTCTCTACAACATATTCTGCAAGCCATTTTTTGGTTTTGCCCAAACCAGATTGCATTGATGATTTAGAAGGTTTGTATATTTTTATAGTCAAAATTTATTTCCCAATTAAAAATAATTATCTGCAAAATTATTATATAAATTTCCAGAAGAATAAATATTATTTTTGAACTTTTTTGTCTCAAAAATTACTTTTGTTAGGAAAAATTCACCTAATTGTATTTTTGAGATATAGAAATCATCTTCTTGTTGATTAGATTTTTCTTTAGAAATTTTTATAAATTGAAGCCAAGTATACCCTACTGCAACTAGAGCAAATAAATTTAAAAAATCCATAGCATGAGCATTGATTTCTTTAATATCATTTTTATCAATCTTTTTTATATAACTGATACAATCTTTTAAATCTAATAATGAAGGTTGAAATAACTCTATATATTTTTTCATATTTTGATGATCATTGTTTTCAGTTATAAATTTCTCAATTTCATCTACATACTGATTTATAATTTGACCTTCATGAATATTAAATTTTCTACCTATTAAATCTAGAGCTTGAATTCCATTAGTGCCCTCATATATGGGGGTTATTCTTGCGTCACGAACTAATTGCTCCATACCATGATCAGTTATATAGCCGTGTCCACCATAAATTTGTAAAGCATTATTAGTTATCTCTAGAGCCTTATCAGTTGCAAAAGATTTAAGAATAGGAGTTAATAAAGCAATTAAATTTTCGGAGGACTGAACCTCATCTTTGCTTTGATCAGAGTCAATTAAGTCAAAAGCATTACCAGCCTTAAGCATCAACCCTCTTATCCCATCATTCACCGATTTCATGAACATTAAATTTTTTCTTATTTCTGGATGAACAAGAATTGGATCTGCAATATTATCACTATCAGGTAACTTTCCTTGAACACGTTCTTTTGCATAGTGTAATGATGATTGATAAGCAGTTTCTGATAATCCAATACCTTGAATACCAACAAATAGTCTTGCTCCATTCATCATAATAAACATAGCTTTCATGCCTTTATTTAAATCACCAACAAGCCAACCTTTGGCATCTTCATAATGCATTACGCACGTTGGGCTTGCTTTAATACCCATTTTTTTTTCGATTGAGCCACACTTAACATTATTTTTAACATCAAGAGTTCCATCATTTGTTGGAATTATCTTTGGAACTAAAAAAAGACTGATACCCTTAATGCCTTCAGGCGCATTTGGGGTTCTTGCTAAAACTAAATGAATTACATTTTCACTTAAATCATGCTCACCACAAGTAATAAATATTTTAGTTCCAGTAATATTATAGGATCCATCATCGTTAGGTTTAGCCATTGTTTTACTGAGACCTAGATCAGTGCCACATTGTGGTTCAGTTAAATTCATTGTTCCAGTCCATTTACCTGAAGTTAAATGAGGTAAATAAATTTGTTTTAATTCCTCAGTTGCACTTTTTTCAATGGCGTCAATTGCATTTGCTGTCAATCCTGGATAAAGGCCAAAAGACATGTTGGTAGAACTTATCATTTCATCCAAGAACATATTCATTATGTAAGGAAGATCTTGACCTCCATATTTTTCTTTAACTTTGATACCTTGCCATCCATTTTCTGAAAATACTTTATACGCCTCTTTAAAGCCTTTTGGCGCAATCACTTTACCATTATCAAATACACATCCTTCAGTGTCTCCAGTAACATTTAAGGGTAAAAGTGTTTCTTCACACATTTTTGAAGCTTCCTCAAGTATCATCATTAAATCATCAACTTGTAAACTTCTCTTATTCAAAATCTTATCATCTTTAAGGTTTAAGAAATCTTCTATTAAAAATTTATATTCTCTTAAAGGCGTCTTATAAACTTGCATAACTATTCTACTCTTTCTAAAACTGTGGCAATGCCTTGTCCAAGACCTATACACTGTGTTGCTAGAGCATATTTTTTATTTTTTTTAACCATTAATGAGGCAGCTTTAGCAGTTATTCTAGTTCCTGTTGCACCCAAGGGGTGACCTAAAGCAATTGCTCCACCCTCCATATTAACAATGTCTGGGTTTATGTTAAGCTCTTGTATGCAAGCAATTGATTGAGAAGCAAAAGCTTCGTTTAATTCAACAACATCAATATCATCAATAGTTAAATTAGCTCTATTGAGAGCTTTTCTTGAGGCATTAATCGGTCCAAGTCCCATTAATTCAGGTGGGCAACCTTGAACAGCTGTAGATTTAATTCTTGCTAAAATTGGAAGCTTATTTGCTTTTGCGTATTCTTCTTCACATATTAGCGTTGCGGCTGCACCATCTGTTAAAGGCGATGCTGTTCCTGCAGTTATGGTACCGTTTTCATCAAAAACTAATTTTAAATTGTCTAAAATTTCTTGAGATGTATTAGGTCTTATGCCTCCATCCTCTGAGACTTGAATATCATTTTTTTTAATAATTGTAATTTCATCATGAAAACTTTTTGAAGTTTGTGCTTTTGCAGCATTAGCGTGACTTTTGATGGCAAACTCTTGTTGTTCTTTTCTAGATAGATTGAATTTCTTAGCAACATTTTCTGCCGTTAAGCCCATTGATAAATATACATTAGGTTGCTCAAGCATCAAATCAGGATGAGGTGAATAATTTAATCCATTGATAGGCACAAAAGTCATCGACTCGATACCACAACAAATAAAAACTTTTCCAGCATTCATTGCGATAGATCCAGCAGCACTATGAATTGCTTGCATAGAAGACCCACACCATCTATTTATTGTCATTCCTGCAACGTGCTCTGGCATATCGGTCATAAAAGATACGATTTTAGCAATGTTATAACCTTGAGCTCCCTCTGGATAGGCACATCCTGCAATGATGTCTTCGATATCATCTTTTTTTATATTTGTTGTTTTGATTAGATCATTAATAACTTGTGATAAAATATCTTCAGGTCTGATCGTTGCTAGCAAACCTTTGTTGGCAATCGTAAATGGTGATCTTTTAAATCCTACAATTACAGCATTCATTAAAAATCCATTAAAGAGTGAATTTTTATTCCTCTTTCCTGAAGTTTTTTGTCTCCATTTAAATCAGGAAGATTAATAATAAAACCTGCCCCGACTATATTCTTATTATCAAACATCTCAATTAGATCAACCGCTGCTAAAGCAGTACCTCCAGTAGCAAGAAGATCATCAATAATTAGTAAATTTTTATGATTATCTAGAGCGTCTTTATGTATATGCATTTCTGTTGACCCATATTCTAGGGTGTAGGAAACTTTAAACGTTTCCCCAGGAAGTTTATCAGGTTTTCTGAGTGGGACAAAGGCTGCATTGATATTATATGCAATAGCTCCAGCCATAATAAAGCCTCTCGATTCAATACTAAGAACAGCATCTATAGGGGTATCTTTCCAAGGCTCTGTCATTTCATCAACTACCTGCTTGAAATGGCCAGCATCTTGTAAAAGAGTGGTAATATCCCTGAATTGAATTCCTTTAACAGGATAGTCTAGTATAGTTCTTACAAATTCTTTCATTTAAAATTAATCATTTCTTGATAGTTAAATAGTGTAATTGGTGCAAAATTTGAAGAGCAATCATATGTTTTTGTATATGGAAATTTTTCATATGCCTCAGCAATTTGTCCATTAGTTCCAAGGCTTTCCTCAAATAATTTAATCAAAAGCTTATTTGGATTTGCATGTGGGGCTATAGATCTTATGTACTTGATATTATTTTCTATATTTTCTAAATTTTTTTTGCACATCAAATAGGTAGCAGTTGCCATAGATCTGGATACGCCACACCAACAATGAATGACAATATCATCATTAACATCCCATTCATTTGTAAACAGTTCAATGGAATTAATATGAGATTGATTTGGAGGTAGTTGAGGAATTTCTTCAGTATTAAGTCTAAAAATATGATTTTCAGGGCTAACCTTTACAATATCATCAAAGCCAAGCTTAAGGTGTTTTTGAACAGATTGAGGCGTTTCAGGCTCATAACCTGGATCTATTACAGAAATTAAATATTTAGGTTTTACGCTATCACAAACTGAAAGCAAATCATGAAGGGAGCACACTATTATCATAATAAAAAAGGGTGGTTATAAACCACCCTTATAACATTAAAAGAGATTATTAATTCTCAATAGCATCAGCTAAAATTGAATTAGCCTCATCATTTAAATCATTTAAGGTAGACATTATATCGTCCCCATTAATGATTGCAGCATAAGCTTTTTCAATTTCTCCTCTAACAGAATAGTAGGCAGGCACAGAAGGTTCACCCTTTCCATACTTAATTAAACCAAGTGATCTGTCATACTGAGGAAGATCATTTCTCTTAGCAACAATCAGTGGATGATCTGCTGAGGAAGATCTAACAAAACCATAGCCACTTTCAGTAGACCATACAGCTGAGTTTTCTGTATTTGAAATGTATTTCATCCATTGGTAGGCAGCAACCATTCTGTCAACATCTCCCGTGTTACCCATTATCAGACCACCTCCGTATAAATTCATTACTGGCTCTGAGGTTGTGTGAGGAACAGCAGAAATTTCCCAATTTCCATTGTAGCCATCTTCAATTGCGCTTTGAAAATATGTAATTCCTGAAGTTGACCCTAACGCAAATAAATTAGATCCAAGACCAAGATATTGTTGATCAGCATATTTATCTCTTGTTACTTGCGCACAACCTTTATTTGCCATACCTTGAATGAATTCCATTGCTGCGACAGCAGCTGGTCCATTTAGAATATATTGTCCCGCATCATAATCAAATACATCACCACCATGAGCAAAAACCCAAGCAGCAAAGTTACTAGCATCAGTATCTATTTCATAACCAAGGCTTGGAGTATCTCCAACTTTTCCACTAAAATTACTATTTGTAGCTGCGCAAGCTGCTTCAGCAAATTCTGCAGGAGTTTTTGGTTCCGATAAACCTAATTCATTAAGCCAATCTTTGTTATAATAAACAACTTCTATTGATTTTCCTACTTCATGCAGTAACTTTGGATTACCATCAAAATAACCAGAAAAACCAACAGTCCAGTTAGCTCCCCAATCATCTATATCGTCTTGCGTTACCCCCCATTTTGCACTGTTTGCAAGCATAGTTTGATCCATTGCAGCGCCAATTTGATACATATCGGCAGCAGCATTACCATATCCTCTTGCTACATCAGCTTGGTCTGGAGTTCCAGCAGATGTCATCATTGCAGACTGTACTTTGCCGTAATGACCTTTGTATGTAATGTTAACTTTAATCCCAGTTTCTGCTTCAAATCTCTCAGCTCTAGCTTTCATTGCTTCAAGACGTTCATCAGAATACTGTACCCAAAACTCAACTGTTTGACCTTTTGGATTAGCGTTCTCAATATCTGCAGCAGTTATTGCCGATAATTGAGAAGAAAATAAAAATGTTGCTAATAAAACAACCTTAATAAATAATTTATAAATCATAATCACACCCCTAAGATAAGAATAACTTATTAATAATAAAATACTACGATTCTATTACTAATTCATTACAGAAAATTGTTAACAATTATTGCTTGAGTCCAAAATTTGATATGCTCTCTAAAAATAGTCGTTGAGTAAAGAAATAAAGAAGCAAAACAGGGAAAATAGATATTAAAGAAGCCGCCATAAGTAAATTATATTGTGTTCCAGCTTCCCTTATAAAACTATAAATTGATACAGTAACAGGGAACCAATCTTCTTTTGTTAAAATTAGTAATGGCCAAGCAAATGAATTCCAAGCAAGAATAAAAGCAAATAAAGACACAGTCACAATGATCGGCATGCTCATAGGTATAACAACTTTTCTTAAAAAATAGAAATGAGATGCCCCGTCCATCCTAGCAGCATCCCATAATTCATTAGGAATTTTTTTTATATATTGTCTTAAAAGAAAAATAATAAAAATATTTCCAAAAAATGGAACAGTTAAGCCTTGCAATGAATTCATCCAAGATGGTCCAAAAGGAAGAGGAAATATATTGCCCCTGATAATCAAAAGATGCGGAAGAAGTGCAATGATCTCTGGTATCATTAGGGATAGTAACAAAGAATAAAAAATTACATCTCTAAAAGGAAATTGAATCTTTGCAAATGCATAAGCTGCAGGAATACTGGTGCAGAGAACGCCAATTACAATTAAGCCACTTATAATAATACTATTAATCGTATATTGTTGAAAATTATTGGACGTCCAAACCTCAATATAGTTTTCAAATCTTGGAACTTTGGGAAGTAAATATTGGTTGGAAGCCTCACCTGGTGTCATTAATGAAACACTGATCATGTACAATAATGGATAAACAGATAAAAACATCATCACAAATAAGATGATGTAAGGTACAATTAGTTCTTTTTTTTGAAAACTAATCATAATTCAATCGTTTTCTAAAAATTACATACTGAGAAATTGCTAAAACATTTAAAATGATAAATAAAACAACTCCTTCAGCAGCAGCGTAACCAAACTTTACTCGATCCCAAAAATGATCAAAAATTTCAATTGTCACGACATCCATCGTCTCTCCTGCTGATGAAGTCTTCATCACCATGATGTGATTAAATGCCTGAAAAGAATTTATAAAACCAGTTAACAATAAAAAGAAAATTATTGGCATTAATAACGGTACAGTAATTTTGATAAAAGTTTGCCATCTTGATGCTCCTTCAGCTTTAGCAGCTTCATACAAGTCAGAAGGTATAATAGATAAACCTGCTAATAAAATTATTGCATAGTAACCTGTATAAGACCAGACTCCGTATAAAATAGAAGTCAATAATGCTAGACTGGGCCCTGCAAAAAAACCATCTATTTTTACACCGAATAATATTTCAGTAATTTTTCTTTTATCAAACAACCATAACTGAGGATCATAACCAAATAACCCAATAAATTCGTTTAAAATTGAATTTTCTGCTTTTCCGAAGATAATAAAGAATACTGCTCCCCCCATTACGGCAGGGGTAATATAGGGAAATAAAAGTATCATTTGAAAAAACTGTTTTCCTTTTAATTTTTGATACAACGCAAAAGCTATTAATAAACCTAAACCAACTTCTGTAGTAATTGCAAAAAAAGAATAATAAAAAATATAAATAAGAGAATTAAGAAAATCTTCATCCCCTGTTTGCATCATGGTAGCCCAACTGACATTGATAAGATAAAGGCTTATCACCAATAAAAGTATCGAAATAATAAAACAATAAATTCTACGCTTCATTCTATCTTTAAATTCTGACCAGACCCAATATGATGCAATCATAATTAGTAAGCCAAGAATAAAAATCCAAAAAGAACCAATATCACCTAAAATTTTTTGATAATTTTCAAACCCAAGAAATCTACCTTTGAAAACTTTCCATTTATGAACACTCATGTACATTCCAAAAAAAACAGGAAAAATTCCAAAGAGTCCAATTATGAGGAAAGCAGGAAATATAAATAGATAACCATTAATTTGTTCTGAATATTTATTAAAAAATTTAGACATTTATTTTTATTTCATCATCAAAAAAGATATTACCATTGTTTTGAGGTATTAGAAATATACCCATATTTATATGATCATACGTTTTTTTTAATAAATTTGGTAAATTCATAGTAATATTAGATGTTTTTGGCTTTAGATTAGTTGCAGAACACCTAGGTATTTCTTCTGAAACAAAAAAATTAATATCATTGATTGTAATTGTTTTTCCAATCAATTCTCTTTCACTCCAAGCTCCCCCACCTGAGGCATAAATATTAGCTCGAAATCTTTGATACTCTATTTTCATGTTTATCTTTTTTTCAAAGTCTTTGATACTATCTTTATTTATTAACGAGATTGAGTTATCAGGCATTGTATCAAAAAAAGGATTTTTTTTATCTACCAAAAAATTAATTTTCTTATCTTTTTTAATTAAGTCTTTAATTGTATTTGCAATTAAAATTTGATCACTGTTTGTGTGTGGATTAATCGAAATTATTTCTTTTGTGCTGTCTCTCAAGGTTAATTTTTCATTACTATAAATAAAATTTAATTTATTTAATTCTGGAGTATTTTTTAGAGTCAAAAAATTATTTAACTTTCTTGATTTTGGATTTTCAATAATATGCTCTAATTCATGCAATTCTTGATTTTGCACAAATGCAAATATTCTATCATTTTCAATTCCTTTATTCTTAATAATTTTAAATGAATTGGCCTCATTAAAAGATAAAGATTTTACAGGACAATAAAATAAATTTTCAATTTTTAACAAAACAAATATTTATAAATTATTTTTCTATTTATGAGCAAGTAAATAGTTATCTAAAAATGAATCAAGCCAAATAGAAACTGATTTATTATACTTGAACCTGAGATAGAGTTGATAAAATAAATTTTGTGATCCATTGAGGAACAAAACTTTTGGTTTTTTGATTAATATAAGAAAAAGCCATCTTAGGTGAACAAACAAATTTACCTCTGGATGGAACTGTAGAGCATAGCAATTTTCATATCGGAAAGCTTGATTTTTAAATACATCACCTCTAGCTAAAAGATGGCAACCTTGCGGAACCTCAAAACCTTCAGTATGAAATTGATAAAAAATGTTTTGATTTCTAAAAATATGATCTCCTTCTCCAACGGGTTTTATTTCATAAAAGCCTATTTCAGCAAGATCATTTTCATTTTTTACAACATCACATCCTAAATATTTAGCAAGAATTTGCGCCCCAAGACATATTCCTAAAAAAGGTATTTTTGACTGAATAACCTTTTTCATCCACTTTATCTCATCCTTAATAAACTGATCGTCATCATTTACACTCATTGGTCCACCAAAAATAACAATAGCTGAATACTTTGACAAATCTGTAGGAAGTTTATCACCTAATGGAGGGCGAACAATTTCTTCCAAATATCCTCTTTCTCTAAATTTATTCCCAACATCCCCTGCTACAGATGTTTTTTGATGAAGAACATAGAGAACTTTTTTCACAATTAAATTTTAAGACAAATTAAAAATATTACAAATATAAATTTTAAGAATAGCTATTTAATCTTAGTAATATTTTTATTCAAATAATGGTTGTAATTCCATAGAATTGACATCCACAAGTCCTTTGTTTGTTATTCTAAAATTAGGAATAACTGATAAAGGTAATAGGTTAAAACCCATATAAGGTAGAGTGCAACCTGCTTTCACCCATGATTTTTTAAATTCTATATTCTCATCTGCAACATCTGTAGCTTTTTTATCTGATAATAAACCTGCTATTGGTAATTGAACTTCTGCAATTAATTTTTTATTTTCAATGATAACAATTCCCCCCTGAGTTTCATTAATTCTATCTACAGCACATTGCATATCCTCAGCATTTAATCCAGCCACGATAATATTATGAGCATCATGTCCTACACTACTTGCAACTGCACCTTTTTTTAAATTAAAATCTTTTAAAAAACCATGAGCAAAATCACCAACTTTATTATGTCTTTCAATCACACATAGGTGACATAAATTATGCTTTGTCAAAACCTCAGACCAGTCAGTCTTCAATTCATTAATTTGTATTTGTTCTTTGAAAGTAACAATTCCAGGTAATTGCGTTCTGATTACATTAATTTTAAATGCTTTTTCTTTTGGAATATCTGGTATCATTTGAATATTGTCAGGTATATGGACAGTGTTGTAAGCTTTAGAGGGATATTTATATCTTTGATTAGTTAGTTGCTCATCTAGGCTGGAAGTAATTTTGTTATTCTCAACTGCTAAATGGCCACCTAACCAAGTATTCAGAACCTTAAGATTTTCATCTAACATTACAATATCAGCTCTTCTGCTATGCCCAAGTCCTCCGTAATCTCTATCAATGTTATATCTTGTAGCAGGATGTAAGGATCCCATCGACCATGCAGTAGTTTTATTTACACCTAAATCATTTGCTTGTCGTACAACCCAATCTAGGCCAAAATTAAATAAATCATCAGCATCTCTATCATCAGTACATACACAAATTCTTTTAGTACTAGCTTCAAATTCTGTAATTACTTTTATTGCTTCCTTAATGCTGTTCCATGGCGTTTTAGGATTACCTCCACGTAAAAAAATCCATAAACCAGCATCTAGTAGATCGTTAGTAAATAATTTTTCTTCTGCCTCATGAGTGTCAGTCACTCCGCTTGCCGCGTAAGCAGCTACAAACTCTCTTCCAAAAACATGGCCACTAATTGGCATATTTCTTTTTAAAGTCTCTGCAATAATAGAATGAGGTAAGTCATCAGCATTACAAACAGAAACAAAATCCATTTTTTCACCAAGACCAATTATCTCTGGCCATTTATCATACAATTTAGATGCTTTGATTGCATCAAGACTGCCCCCTGCCGTCTCCAAGGTATCATTTGTTGCAGGTATTGTACTTGGCAAAGTTAGAAATATTGATAATGGTGCCTGCCTGCAATCTTCAAGCATCCATTCGATACCTTCTGCGTCACTGACATTTCCAATTTCATGAGAATCACAAAATATAGTAGTTGTTCCATTTAAAAGTGCTGCTTCAGCATATGCACAACCTGTCATCATACTACTTTCTATATGCATATGTGGATCAATTAATCCTGGCGCTAAAATATTCTTTTGAACATCATAAATCTTTAAATCTGATTTATTAAATATATTTAAACTTTCATTATTGCCCTTAACACAAGCAATTCTTCCATTAGATATCCAAATTTCTTTATCCTCTAAAATACGATTTGTATAAGTTGATAAAATCCTTGCATTAGATAAAATTAAATCTGGAATTTTCTTACCTGAGGCAACATTCGCTAATACTTTAGTACAATCTGATAAAGGAGGAACAGAGAATCTATTAATCACCATAAAATCTTATCATAAAGTTTATTTCATTAAAATATTTACAATAAATTATTAGAATTTATAAACAATCTATGGAACTTACTGTCTATTTATCTGGAGAAATTCATACAAATTGGAGAGAAGAAATAATTGAAAAATGCAACCAATTAAATTTACCTATTGATTTTTTATCTCCCGTTACAAATCATGAATTGTCTGATGATGTTGGTGTAAAAATTTTAGGTGAAGAAGATAATAAATTTTGGCATGATCATAAATCAGCTAAAATAAATTCAATCAGAACAAAAAATGCCATAGAACAATCTGATATTGTAATTGTTCGTTTTGGAGAGAAATATAAGCAATGGAATGCAGCATTTGATGCAGGCTATGCGATAGGTCTATCAAAAAGTTTGATAGTGTTGCATAATGATGAGCATCAACATGCCTTGAAAGAAATTGATGCTTCTGCTTCAGCTGTTGCAAAAACAGTAGATGAAGTTGTAAAAATATTACAATACAGCTCTACAAAGAAAATTTAAGAAGTAGCATAGTTTGATGCAGCATGAGGAGAGCTCGCTTTGTCATGCTCTGCAATTGACTTATCGTCAAAATCACCAGTTGGTTTTTCATCCATTCTAAAATTATTATATTCATCTACGCCTCTTGCAAGTATCATAGAAATCGGTGGGCCTTTTGTTTGTTTGACATGTGTTGGTAAATATCTAACAGCAATCCCTATTCTTGGAGAATTAGTTTTATTAGGACCAGAGCCATGAGCAAGCAAACAATGATGTAAAGCAGCTTGGCCTTTTTCTAAAATTACTGGAACAACATCTTTATCATTTATTTCCAAATTAATTTCCTGCCCTCTAGTTAAGTCGCTGTTTTTATCAAATGTTTCTGTATGCTCAATTTTTTGATGAAGATGTGATTTAGGAAGATAGTTCATACATCCATTTTCTAAATTCACATCGGTAATAGCAATCCAACCAGTAACTAGTTCATAAGGATCTAGTCCCCAATAATTAGCATCTTGATGCCAATTAATATGTTTTATTCCGTTAGCTGGTTTTATAAATATATCTGCAGATTGTATTAATATATTTGGACCTATAACCTCCTCAACTGCGTCCAATAATTTTGGAGCAACACATAAATCATAAATCCAATCAGCCAACAAATGAGCCTGTAAATTCCATGGATGCTTAATGTTCGATGGCGGATTATTATGAAGAGCATTAAGTTTTTTTGCTGATAAATTTATTTTATCATTTTCCAGAACATTAATAGGCAGATAATATCCATTTTCATTATAAAATTTTTTTAATTTGCCCATTCAAATAAATTATTTTTTATTTTTATGATGTAAAATTCTTCCAATGGTATTCATTAACAATTGTGCAGCTAAAGTAGAAGTTGAATTTGTAACATCATAATCTGGAGCTACCTCAACTAGATCTAGGCCAACTACTGATCCTTGCTTGATAATTCCATCAATTAATTCAAGTACTTCATAATAATAAAAACCACCATGACTTGGTGTCCCTGTTCCAGATGCAATTGATGGATCAAATGCATCTATATCTATCGTAATATAATATCTTTTACGTTTGGGTATTTCATCTAAGATTTTATTTAGACCCATTTGTCTTACATGGCGCACAGAAAAGATTTTAGAGCCTTTTTCTCTAGCATCCACATACCCTTCTTTCGCTGTTGATGAGACATTTCTAATTCCAATTTGTGTCATCCCAGATACATATCCTTTTTCTGAAGCTCTCCTCATTGGATTACCGTGACCATATTTGACCCCATGTCTTTCATCAACAAAATCTAAATGAGCATCTATTTGTATTAAGTGAAAAGGCTCTTCATTTTCAAAAGCATCAATACAAGGAATATTTATCGAATGATCTCCACCCATGACAACTGGGATTGCGTTAGCAGCTAAAATTTTTTTAACTCCAAATTTTATATTTGAATGACTTTTAGTTGTATCAGTATGAATAATATCTGCATCACCTATATCTACAATTCTTGTTGAGTCTGAAGGAAGATAGGTAACATCATCCTCAAAATCATATGCGCCTGCATGACCAAAAGAAAATAATGTTGAAGCTTCTCTTATACCTCTTGGACCCATTCTTGAGCCCGTGCGAAATTGACTACCAAAATCAAATGGAGCACCCATAACTGCTACATCTGCATTAATCTGATCCCAATCACTTACATAAGGGTATTTACCAAAAGTGCATATGCCCACAAAAGGTAAATTTAATCTACCTTCATCATAGTTGTTTGCCATAATATTAATTTATATCATTAATTAATCATGAAATTAAATAACTATTATTGTTAATGAGCGAATTAATGGTCGGGGAGAAAGGATTCGAACCTTCGACCCCCTGGTCCCAAACCAGGTGCGCTACCAGGCTGCGCTACTCCCCGAGAAATTGTTGTTATATTCATAAAATTTTGAAAAACAATTAATTAGTTTGAATTTTTATGTGATTATACATATATTTGAATCAGGGGTGCTTAAATGCTGAGATTTATACCCTTTTAACCTGATCTGGATAATGCCAGCGGAGGAAAAAATGCGTTTAGTAATAATTATAACCTTAATATATATTTTTAGTAGCTCTCTTAGAGCTGAAAAACTCACTGTTTACACTTACGACTCTTTTGTATCTGAGTGGGGGCCTGGACCAATAGTTGAAAAAATATTTGAAGATAAATACGAAATTGATTTGCAGTTTATTGCTGTAGATAGTGCTGCTACACTTTTAAATAAGATTATATTGGAAGGAGAAAATACTAAAGCAGATTTAGTGTTAGGTTTAGATATGAACTTATTTAATGCTGCAGAAAAATCTGAACTTTTTGTTTCTCATAATCTGAAAAACATTAATAATAAACTGACCCTACCCTTAAATTGGGAAAGTGATATTTTTGTTCCTTATAATTATGGATATTTTGCTTTTGTTTATAATAATAAAACACTTAAAAATCCCCCACTTTCAATGGAAGATTTAATTAATAAAACTGATGCAAGAATAGTAATTCAAGATCCTAGAACTTCTACTCCTGGATTAGGATTATTAACTTGGATGAAAGCTCTTTATGGTGATAGTGCTCAAAACAAATGGTCACAATTAAATAAAAAAATAATTTCTGTTACTAAAGGTTGGACCGATGCCTATTATAATTTTTTTATGGCCGGTGAGGCTGATATGGTACTTAGCTATTCAACATCTCCAGCAGCACATATCATGTTTGAAGAAAATTATGATATTTCTGCTTCTACTTTTAAAGAGGGAAATTATATATCTGTTGAGTTTGCAGGGATATTAAACTCATCAAAAAATAAGCAGATGGCAAATAAATTTTTAGATTTCATGATTTCAGATGATTTTCAAAAAGTAATACCTGGAACAAACATTATGTATCCTGTAACAGATGTAGAAATGCCTGAGGCTTTTAATAAACTAGAAATACCCAAGTTGTTGCAGTTAGATCCAAAAGATATAAATGATAACAAAGATGCATGGATCAATGAATGGCTTAATGCTTCTTAACAAAATTGTACTTTAGATATAATTTAATTGTATTAAGTTTTTTTATCTTAATACTTTCTTTTCCTATTCTAGGGATTTTATCTAAAATTAGTTATGATTTTTATGAAATAATTAATTTTTTAAAAAATAATTATACTAGACGAATTATATTTTTTTCTTTCTACCAGGCTTTTTTATCAGCATTAATTAGTTGTCTGTTGGCTATTCCTTTTGCGCTATCTTTAAACCGCCGTAAAGATTTGATGATTGTAAAAATAATAATTTCTCTTTGTGGTTTTGCCTTTGTAATTCCAAGTATTTTAATTGTTTTTTCAGTAATAAAAATTTTTGGATACAATGGATTTTTAAATACTTATTTTGATTTTTACAACATAGCGAACATTGATAGCATATACGGACTAAAAGGTATTTTAATTGCTCATATTTTACTCAATACACCTTTTGCAACAAGATTATTTTTTCAAAATTTGAATAATATTCCTTATAAATATTATGAAATTTCAAGATCTCTAAATATTAGTGTTATTGGGAATATATTAAAACTGGAAGTTCCTGTTATTAAGCAGAATTTATTTGCAATATTTGCAATAATTTTTTCATTATGTTTTTTAAGCTTTGCAATTGTAATGGCCCTTGGTGGCAATCCACAAAACTCAACTTTAGAAGTAGCTATCTATCAATATGCTTTATTTGATCTAAATTTTAATAAGGCAATTATTTTAAGTTTTATACAAATAATAATTTGTATCATTTTTGTTTCAATCGGGTTTTATAAATTCAAAGGTTCAAATTTTTTTCAAATAGATTATCAAGCGAACCTGCATCCTCATAAAGATTTATTTATTTTAAAGTTTATTGATTTTATTATAATTTTTTCATCTACCATTTTCTTATTTTCTCCAATTTTCTTTATTTTTTTAGAGGCATTGAAAAGTAATTTTTCTGATATAATCTTTGATTATTATTTTATAAAAGCATTTTTTAACTCAATATTTATTTCCTTTATAACAGGTATCTTAGTAAGTTTTATTGGCTTAATAACTTCAGTCATTTTGGTTATAAATTATAAAAATATTTTAATTCAACAAATTATATTTTTATTTAGCTCAATAATTATAATAATTTCTCCAATTATATTTAGTCTTGGTTATTTTATTTATTTTCAATCTTATATTTATATAGAGATTGTAAAATTTTTTATCGTTATTTTAATAAATGCAATTTTTTTATTGCCATTTTCAATTTTAATCTTTTTCAATAACTTAAAAAATATTTATCTTACATTTGAAGATTACAAAGAAACTTATAGGTTAGGCATTATTAATTATTTTAGAATAATTTCTCCTTTATTTAAAAATAATTTTATTTATATTTTTGCATTTTCTACTGTCATCACACTTGGAGATTTTACTATAATATCATTTTTTAGAAGCGAGAGCTTTGAAACATTACCCTCTTACTTATATAAATTAATCTCTTCGTATAGATTTAATGAAGCTTCATTTATTGCTGGTATAATTTTGTTAATCAGTATGATAATTTATTTTATTATTGATAACTTTAATTACCAGGGTAGGCCTGCCATAAGGACGTGAACATATATACTAGCAATATATCCAATAAATATAACTGGTGTCCATTTAAGATGACCAAAGAAAGTATAATAACCTCTTGCCTGGCCCATTAAAGCCACGCCTGCAGCTGAACCAATTGACAATAAGCTTCCACCAACTCCAGTAGTAAGTGTAACTAATAACCACTGATCGATTGACATTTCAGGTCTCATTGTAATAACAGCAAACATGACTGGAATATTATCTACAATCGCAGATAAAACTCCAACAATTGAGTTAGCTATTGTAGGTCCTAAACCTTCATAAAGTATTTCAGATACTAATGATAAGTATCCTATAAAACCAAGACCTCCTACACTTAAAATTACACCAAAGAAAAACAATAAAGTATCCCATTCTGCTCTTGATATCTTTTTAAAGAAGTCAAATTTATTATCTTCATTTTCTGGATTGAAAGTAATCTTTAAGTAGTAAGAGTATAAACCAAGAAGACCAAGACCAAACATCATGCCGAGCATAGGAGGCAGATGAAGTATGTTATGGAAGTTTACAGCACTAAAAATTGTGAACAGACCGAGGAATATAATCATTCTTCCTCCTCTTTTCATATAAACTCTATCAGAGCTAACTGCTGGGCTTTCATTTGGAATAAAAAAATACATAATTGCTGCAGGGATCACATAATTAACAACAGAAGGTATGAAAATGTTAAAGAAAGTAAAAAACTCTACAATACCTGCTTGCCAAACCATCAGCGTGGTAATGTCTCCAAAAGGGCTATAAGCACCGCCTGCATTTGCAGCAACAACTATATTAATACAACCAATTGAAATAAATTTAGCATTACCTTTACCACATGCCATAACAACAGAACACATAACAAGCGCGGTTGTTAGATTATCAGCAATGGGAGATAAAAAAAATGTTATAATTCCAGTAAAGATAAATAACTGTCTAAAACTGTAACCGCGAGAAGTTAAATGGTATCTAACAACATCAAATACTTTTCTCTCCTCAAGTGCATTAATGTAAGTCATCGCCACTAACAGAAATAGAAATAATTCAGCAAATTCTAAAATGTTGTGCTCTAGGGCGTATTCAATTTCTTTTCCGTAAGATTTGTCACCAGAAAAGTAAAAAGCTATAATTCCCCAAATAATAGCTGCCGAAAGAATAACAGGTTTTGATTTTCGTAAATGACTAAACTCTTCTGCCATTACTACCGCATATGCTACAAAAAAGACTGCTAAACTTAGAAAACCAACGTAAGAAGTAGTAAGATTTATTTCCATAATTTTAAAGTAAAGTTAATAACTGTTTTTTCAATCCCGTAGTCGTATAAATTATTGTGCATTGCTTCGTCAATAAAAAGTGATTTTTTTTCTACTTTTGCCCTCTCATAGAGTGCAAGGCTATGAGAATGTGGGACCACTTCATCTTTTTTGCCACTTATGATTAATAAAGGAGACTTTATGCTAATAATTTTTTTATAATTATCAAACTTATCTTTCACTAATAATTTAGTGGGGTAAATTCTATATCTTTTTTTAGCAACATCTGCAATTGAGGTAAAAGGAGCCTCAAGTACAGTCAGACAAAAATCATATTTTAAATTTAGTTCAACAGCAACCCCAGTTCCAAGTGACTCACCATAATTAACAATATCCGCACAATTATGATGAGTGTTATTTAAAATCCACTCAATAGTAGCTGTTCCATCAAGATATAAATTTTTCTCTGAGGGATCTCCATCGTTACCGCTAAAACCTCTCCAAGATACAATTAAAGTTGAAAAGCCTGAATCATTGTATTTTTTGATACGATACGCCCTTTCACCAATATCAAAAGAATTACCATGAAAATATACTAAAATTGGTCTATTTTTTTTTCCTTTGTAATGCCAGGCTAATAAATTTACATTATCATCAGTTTTAATAGTAATTTCGTTAATATTTTCTAAACCATAGTCTTCAGGTCTTCTTGGTCTTGAGGATTTATTAAACAAAATTTTTCTTTGAAAAAAATAGAGTGCTGCCCCAAAAAATAGGTATAGAAAAACGACTAAAAATATGTAAATCATTATTAATATTTAGAGAATTTAGATGACTACATCAATACAAGTATATGACCCTATGAGCGCTTATAATAGCGCAATAAATAAACTAGAAAAAAATGGCATAAGGGCTACTAAACAAAGAAGAGTTTTAGCCAAGTTGATATTTGAAAAAGGGAAGAGACATATTTCTGCAGAAAATTTATTTGACGAAGTTAAAAAAGAAGAAAGAAAAATTTCAATGGCCACAGTTTATAACACTCTTAAACAATTTACATCATTGGGGTTAATAAGAGAGATTGTCGTAGATCAAAACAAATCGCTATATTGTAATAATAATCAAAGTCATTACCACCTCTACATTGAAGATGAAGGGAAGGTAATTGATATCCCAACTAAAAATATCGATTTAAATATTCCATCCATACCTGCATGTTTGCAATTACATAACATAGATGTGATAGTTAGAATTAGAACACTTAAAGATAATAAAAGTTAGTTTTAATGAATGTAAAAAAGTTGTGGTCTCCTGCTGCAACATCAAACAATATTGATAAATTTAAAAATCAGCTAGGCAAAAATAAAAATATTTCATCTTACAATGATCTACACGAATGGAGCGTTAGTAATAAAGAAGAGTTTTGGGATAATGTTTGGGATTTTACAAAGATCATAGGAGATAAAAAAGGTGATATATTTAAAGAGGGTAAAAATTTTATTGAAAGTATTTTTTTCAATGACTCCTCATTAAATTATGCAGAAAATTGTCTTCAAGAAAAAGATAATCATGAAGCTATTATTTTTTACAATGAGCAAAAACAAAATAAAAAAATAAGCTGGGATCAATTAAAGAATGACGTTTTTAAAATTGCTTATTTTTATAAAAGCCAAAACATAAATAAAAATGACAGAATAGCAGCTGTACTTCCAAATATCCCTGAAACTGTAATTTCGTTTTTAGCATGTGCACAAATTGGAGCAATTTGGTCATCATGCTCATCTGATTTTGGGCCACGGGCTGTAATTGATAGATTTAAGCAAATTAGTCCAAAAATTTTAATAATTACTGATCATTATTTTTATAATAATAAAAAAATCGATACTCTTAAAAATATTAGATCAATTATTGATGAAATACCCTCGATTGAAAAAATTGTTGTCGTTCCGTACGGAAATAAAGAAATATTAATTACAGATTTTGAATATATTAATTGGAATACAATTATAAAAAATAAAAATAAATATGAAATTTTTGAAAAATTTCCATTTAACCATCCTTTATATATTTTATTTTCAAGTGGAACTACGGGAGTGCCAAAATGTATTGTGCATGGCGCAGGGGGATCTTTAATTCAGCATAAAAAAGAACATCAATTACACTCTAATATAATACGCAAAGATAAAGTTTTTTATTTTACAACATGTGGTTGGATGATGTGGAATTGGTTAATTTCAAGTCTAGCTTCTAAAGCTTCAATTATATTATATGATGGCTCACCTTTTTTTCCTTCAATTGATTATCTATTTCAAATTGCTGAAAAAGAACAAATTACTTTTTTTGGCACTGGGGCAAAATACATTGATTATCTTAAACAAAATAAAATTAATATTAATAAAAAGTATAAACTAAAAAAACTTAAAACAATCGCTTCAACTGGCTCCCCTCTTGTTCAAGAGTCTTTTCAATACGTTTATGAAAAAATAAAAGCTAATGTCCATTTAGCTTCTATAAGTGGAGGAACTGACATTGTGTCATGTTTTGTTTTAGGGAACCCATCTGCAAGTGTTTATGCTGGAGAAATACAATGTGCTGGATTAGGAATGGATATAGATATTTTTGATGAAAATGGAAAATCTATTAATAATGAAAAAGGTGAATTAGTATGTAAGTCACCATTTCCTTCCAAACCAATTTATTTCTGGAATGATAAAAATAACAAGAAGTATTTAGAAACTTATTTTGATAAGTATAAAGATATTTGGCATCACGGGGACTATTGTGAAAAGACTCAAAATGAAGGTTACGTAATTTACGGAAGATCTGATGCAACATTAAATGCAGGAGGAGTTAGATTTGGAACCGCTGAACTGTATAGAGTTGTTGAAAACTTAAATGATATTATGGAATGTGTAGCAGTAGAACATAATATACAAACTGATACAGAAGTAATTCTTTTTATTAAAATGAAAAATAAAATGCAATTTGATGAAACATTAAATCAAACTATAAGGTTTGAAATAAAATCAAATCTCTCACCAAAACATGTTCCAAGTAAAATTTTTCAAGTTAATGATATTCCTAAAACAAAAAGTGGTAAGATAGTTGAATTAACTATTAAAAGTATAATAAATGGAAAAGATGTTAAAAACAAAAATGCCTTGGCAAATCCTGATTGCTTAAAAGAGTATCAGAATATATATCAAGAACTGAACAAAGGATAATTTATGCCGAAACAAATTGTAGTTACTAAATTAGGTGGTGCAGATGTTTTAGAATATCAAGACTATAAACTACCATCTATATTAAAAAATAAAGATGTAAGAATAAAACATACAGCTATAGGTCTTAACTACATTGATACTTATCACCGATCAGGTATTTATCCAGTTCCATTTGACTTACCTTTTTGTCTCGGTATGGAAGCAGCAGGTGAAATAATAGAAGTTGGAAATGAAGTTTCTAACTTTAAAGTTGGTGATAGAGTTGCTTATGCAACTCCGCCAATAGGAGCGTATTGCGAAATAAGGGATTTTCCTGAGGAAAAATTAATAGCTATTCCAGATTTTATAAGTGATGATCAGGCTGCTTCAGTTCTATTACAAGGAATGACAGTAGAATATTTATTTGAACGACTTTACAAAATTAAAAAAAATGAGACTATACTTTTTCATGCTGCAGCAGGAGGAGTTGGACTAATAGCTAGTCAGTGGGCAAGATCAGTTGGCTGTAAAATGATTGGCACAGTAAGTACAAAAGAAAAAGCATCATTAGCAAAAGAACATGGATGTGAATTTATTATTAATTACAAAGAGGAAAAGGTGTCTGATAAAGTAATGGAAATTACTAATAATCAAGGTGTTCCTGTTGTTTATGATGGTGTTGGCAAAGATACTTTTGATGAATCTATTAAATGTCTTTCAACAAGAGGTTTAATGGTGTCTTTTGGTCAATCATCAGGAATGGTTGAAAAAATTGACATGCACAAAACGTTTAATCCTAAAAGTTTATTTTACACAAGACCAAGCCTGATGGGTTACACTCTTAATAGAGAAGAACTAATAAATTGTTCAAACAAAGTTTTTGATAAAATTAAAAATGGAGATGTCAAAACTAATATATTTAAAAAATTTAAGTTAAATCAAGCTAGGGAAGCTCATCAAACACTGCAATCACGTGAGAGTTTCGGTTCAATAATTTTAGAACCGTAGATGGCGACCCCTAGGAGAATCGAACTCCTCTTTTCAGGATGAAAACCTGATGTCCTAACCGATAGACGAAGGGGTCTTCTGAAGGGTTATATACATATTAAACTTAATTTTTCAAATTATTTAATCAATTTTCATAGCATCTTTAATTATTAATTGAGGTCCATTCTCTCTTGAAAATTTATCAGGCGTGACAGTACATCCAAAATATAAATTAAAATTTCTATAGTTCTCGAGATAATCACCAAGCATTGTTCCAACAGAATTAAAACAAATTCCTTTAATTTTTTCACCCAAATCATTTTCGAAAAATATTAAAATATGCTTATCTTTAATGATTTTTATTGAGTCAATTTTTAGATCACTAACAATAAAATGTGGCTCAGGGTTACCCTTTCCAAAAGGTTGTAGTTTCTCAAGAGAAGATAGAAGCATATGATTAATATCGTTTACAGAAATAATTAGGTCATAATTTATAATCTTTTCAAATAATTTCTTTTCAAATTTCTCAAAACTCTCTTCAAGAAATTTTTTAAAACTATTTAATTTTTTATAATCTATTTTTAAACCAGCAGCCATAGCGTGGCCACCTCCCTCTAAAATTATTTTATTTTGTTTCGCATTAAGAATAATATTACCTAAATCAATTCCTTGTATAGATCTTGCGGATCCAACCCCATTGGAATTTAGGAAAGATATAACTATAACTGGTTTATTTAATTGATCTAATAATTTACTAGCAACAATTCCTAAAACACCCTGATGCCAGTTTTCACCATAAACCAGAATATATTTAGAATCTTTTTGGGTTATAGCCTGTTTAGTTGCTTCTTCTAAAATTTGTCTTTCAATGAGTTTTCTTTTTTCATTTAATAAAAAGAGTTTTCTACTTATTGTCTCAATTTGCTCTACATCATTAGTAATTAAAAGTTTTGAAGCTAGTGATGAGTCATCTATTCTGCTTGCAGCATTAATTTGTGGTCCCACAATAAATCCAAGATCTTGAGAGGATGGTGAGGAATTGAGTTTTGAATTATCAATTAGTTTTGAGATACCCTTATGGTGTCTCTGATGAATAAGCTCCAACCCTTTCATAACGAATAATCGATTATACTTTTGCAAATCAACTACATCACATACTGTTCCCAATGCTACTAAATCCAAATATGATAGAAGATTTGGTTCTTTTTGTTTTATTGTGTCATGCTCTCTTAATTCTTTTCTTAGCGCCATCAAAAATAAAAAAGTAACCCCAACCGCTGCCATCTGTTTGAAATCACTTTCATCATCAAATCTATTAGGATTGATAATTGAATGCACTTTAGGTAATTCAAATTCACTCAAATGATGATCAATAACAACAACATCCATTTTTTTAAATTCACTATTATCAATGACGTTATTTGCTGTTGTTCCACAATCAAGAGTAAATAATAAATCAACACTATTTGATAACATTTCTCTCATTAGATTAATGTTTGGTCCGTATCCATCTTCCAATCGATTAGGTATCTTCAAAACTATTGAAGCATTGTAATGTTTGAGAAATTTAAATAATATACTGGCTGAAGTTGACCCATCAACATCATAATCAGCAATTATTCCAATCTTTTGATTCTTGAGAATTGCTTCAGTAACTCTTTTGACAGCGGTATCCATATCCTTTATCTGTGTAGGATCAGGGATATGATTATTAATGTTTGGATTTAAATAAAAATCAATATCTTCATCTTTTATATCTCGTATAGATAGAAGTTTGGCTACTATTAATGATAACTCAAACTTTTGGGATAGTGACAGGGCATTTCTTTCATCAAATTTTTTTAATTTCCATTTGTTCTCAAATAATGAGTTAGACTGCTCAATTTTAGTAATTATGCTATTCAATTGGAATTATTGATATATTCTCATCGACAAACTCAAGTTCCCCAATTTTTTTTACTGAATTGAGTAGCTCGGACATTTTAATTTTATGAGTTGTGATTAAAATAGGTATATTATTTTCTTTGCTATCAGGAATTTGAAGAATTTTTTCTACTGAGATATTATACTCGTTTAAATAACTTGTAATTTTAGATAAAACACCAGATTGGTCAATCACTCTTATTCTTAAGTAGAACTTAGACTCAATATTTGATGAATCAAACTTTTGATATTCTATTAATTGACCAGTTTTATAACCAATTGATCTAAATTCACTATTGCTTGCAATCTCAAATATGTCTGAGAGAATAGAACTTGCAGTAGGTAATCCTCCTGCCCCCTCTCCTTCAAGATACAAATTTTGAAGTTGATCTGTTTCAATGTTGATCGCATTCAAAGCATTGTTTGCATTTGCTAAGGGTTTATCTAATGAAATTAATTTTGGTTTTGTAGAACTATAAATTTTATTATCAATGACACATGTTTCAGATATTAGTTTAATTCTATAACCCAACTGCTTCGCAAAATTTATATCTTCAATAGTTATATTTTGGATTCCTTCTATTTCGTTTAAATTAAAATCAATTTCTCCACCAAAAGCAATAGAGCTTAATAAAGTCAGTTTATGTGCCGCATCATAACCACCAATATCTAATTTAGACTCGTGATCTGATGTAAAACCTTTTTGTTTTGCATCTTCTAATACATCGTTAAATGATTTATTTTGGTATTCCATTGTAGTTAAAATATAATTTGTTGTACCATTAAGAATTCCTGAAATTTTTTTTACCTTATTCAAAAATATATTATTTTTTAATGTTTTAATTATAGGAATGCCTCCTGCTACTGCTGCCTCAAAAAGCAAAGAAACTTTATTTTTTTCAGCAATTTTAAAAAGTTCCTTTCCATGTAGAGCTAACATTGCTTTATTGCCTGTAACAACATGAATTTTTTGATTTAAAGCTGATTTTACTAAATCATAGCTGATACCTTTTTCATAACCAATTAACTCAATTAAAATATCAGGCTTTGCATCATTAATATTGAGCAAATCTATTGGAGTCTCTACCCATTTATATTTTTTAATATCAAAGCTTCTTTCTTTATTCTTATTTTTTGCTGACAGACCGATGATTTCTAGATTTAAATGAGATTTTGTTTCTACATATGAAGAATTTTCTTCTATCAAATTTACTACCGATGAGCCTACATTTCCTAAGCCAGCAATACATATTTTTAATTTTTTCATAAATTATTTCGTTTATTTTCTATACAAGTATCAATTTCGTTTTTATCATTTGAAGATAATTCACACAAATCAAATAATTCTTCATCAGTTAACTTTAAATCTTTAAAATTTGGCACAGAGTCAATGTCAGGGTAACTACAAGATAGTAAAGTTACAAATATAAAACTTTTTAAAAGTTTCATGTTAGTAAAGCTAAATTTTCCTCAAAATCATTGCTTACATTAAAAGATTGTACAGCTTGACCTGCAGCTCCTTTGACAAGATTATCTATAAGACTAACTATAATTATTTTTGTAGAATCATAATGATCAAAAATTTTTAATATACAATTATTGGTATTTTGAATCGAAAAAAAATCTGCTCTTTGGTCATCATTTATAAATTTTATAAATTCATTATTAACTGAAATATCTTTCACACAATTTATCACATCCGTTTTATTAATACCTGGCTTTAAATCACAGTATATTGTTGATAACATACCTCTAAAATTAGGTAAAATATGAGGGTTAAATGAAAACAAAACATCTGATGATTTTGAATGTTTCATTAATTCTTGTTTAATTTCACAAATATGTCGGTGAGAATTAGTATTATAATTATAAAAATTATAATCATCTGCATTTTGAATATTTTTCAAATCAAACTTTTTCCCAGCTCCACTATACCCTGATTTAGAGTCAATAATTATATTTTTTGAGTCAATAATTTCATTTTGTAATAAAGGGATTAACGGAATAAGAACAGAGGTTGGATAACAACCAGGAACTGCTATATTTTTTTTATTTACTAAAGAATTTCGATAAATTTCAACAAGTCCATATTGAAATTCATTAAGTAAATTTGATGCTGAGTGTTTTTCATTATAATTTTTTTCATATACATCAATATCATCTAGTCTAAAATCAGCAGATAGATCAATAATTTGAATTTTATCGTAAAATGATTTTACATATTTATGTGATATTCCATGCGGTAGCGCCATAAAGACTGTATCAGCTTTAGAATAATCAAATGTTTCATTAAGTTGGGTAACAGAATTATCATAAACTTTGATAGTTGGATCGATGTCTTTAAGCAATGTGTTAGGATTATTTTCTGTGCCAAAAAAAACAATATTTACGTTTGGATGTTTAGATAATATTTTAACTAACTCTAAACCCACAAAGCCAGTTGAGCCAAGTATGGCTACTGATACTTTTTTTGTCATAATAAAACTTATCTTTTAGAGAATTGATAACTTCTTCTTGCTTTTGCTAAACCAGATTTTTTTCTTTCAACAACTCTTGAGTCTCTTGTAATAAATCCAACTTTTTTAAGTGCTGGCCTTAAGGACGAATCATAAATACTCAAAGCTTTGCTAATACCATGTCTTATTGCTCCCGCTTGACCTGACAGACCACCGCCTTTGACAGTAGCCATAATTTCATAACCACCTTCTCCATCTACAACATTAAGGGGTTGATTAACTATCATTTGCAATACAGGTCTAGCAAAATATTTGTCTAAAGATTTTCCATTAACGGATATTTTGCCATCGCCTCTTTTTAGCCAAACCCTAGCTATTGAATTTTTTCTTTTTCCAGTTGCATAAGCTCTCTCCTTATTATCTAAAGTAGGCTTAACAATATTTTCTGAATTTGTTTCTAAGTTTTCCATATTTATCTTTTTGAATTTTTTAAATTAAATTTATTAAAATCAACTTTCTTTGGTTGTTGAGCTTCATGAGAATGATTTTCCCCCGCATATATTTTACAATTGGATAATTGTTTTTTACCTAAAGGTCCTGAAGGGATCATTCTTTTAATAGCTAGCTTAATAATATCACTTGATTTTTCTTTAGCTTTCATTTTTTCAGGATTGGTTTCTTTTATTCCACCAGGGTATCCTGTATGTCGGTAATAAATCTTATCTTTTGCTTTTTTACCTGTAAGATGAACATGATCGGCATTAATTATAATTAAATTATCACCACAATCTTGATTAGGTGTGTAGTTTGGTTTATTTTTTCCTCTTAAAACATTTGCTGAGTATGCAGCAAGTCTACCTAAAACGGCATCTTTTGCATCAATGAGGATCCAATCTTTTTTGATTTCTTCCTTTTTTAAGCTGAATGTTTTCATTTCGATGCTCCACTTACAGATAAGGCAAATTTAAGTCAATATAATAATAAAAAAAACCCTCCGAAAAGGAGGGTTTTTCAAATAATTTTAAGAATCTTGACTAAGCGTCTTTAGTAGCTACTTGCCAGATAATTAGACCAAATAGTATTTTATTTACAAAGTCTGCTAAGTTATAAATGATGTTTAATGAAGCATCATCAACGCTTCCTAGCATGTATCCGAAAACATATCCTAGTGGGTAAATAGCCCAGCCAATTAAGACGATAATTCTAAGAGCATTAAATGCAGATTTGATACCTTCTTTGGCTTCAGCAGCTTGACTTGCCTCACCTCTGAAAATCTCCCAAATGATCACAGCCCATCCAATCATACCAATGATGAAGCCAAGAAGAGCAGAAATAATTTGTGCTTCTCCTAAATAACCACCGATTAGCATAACTAAAGTTCCGATTAATAATCTCCAAAAAGAACCAGCTGATACTGATGCTCCAACTGCTTTTAGAATAATGTAGAATTCTATCATTAACAGCGGTACAGTAATTAACCAGTCAATATATCTATAAACAATTGGAGTAGCTTGTTCAGCAACCCAGAAATCTCTCATATAATCATAATGAATAGCTGCCACTAAAGTTACCAAACCTGCAACAGTTAGTGAAAGTCTCCATTCTTTTTTTACAGCCATACCTTCATAAAAAAAGAATACAGTTGATGCAACCATTGCTGCATAAACTATCCAAAAAGATACGCCTACAAAATCTCCTGATTGTAAAAAGTATGTCATACTATAAACTCCTATATGTAGTTTTTAATTTGTTATGCTTTATAATTTAAAAAAAACATTTTTAAATAGTAAAAATAAATAATTGTTGATTAAACTCATTTTAGATAATTATTATAAATAATTGATATATATAGTTTTTTTATGGTATTAAATTTCTTAATTTATCTAATATTTTAATTAATTTTTGGTTATCGTAATTAACTTTTACATCATCCTGATTCGAACTAATAGCCGATTCATTGGTAAATTGTTTTTCCAATTTTTTTGATGAAATGATTTTATTAACCAAATCAAGTGAATAATTGTGCCTTCCTTCTTCAAATAAAATATTTTTAATGTTTGATAATTTTTTTATGTGAGTTTGATTAAAGTAGCGAGTTCCACCTTTTGTTCTAATTGAAAGACCCTCAATTCTTAATTTATTGGTTTTAGGATCTACAGAGTCCCAATGCCGTATAACATGTTCCTTTAAATTTAAAATTTTAGATACTTCACTGATGTTATAATACTGTTTATTTTTATGCATTAAGTGAGTTTAAGTATTTGAGTACGTTTTTACTTGCTTTAAAGGAAACTACTTTTCTCTCACCAATCATAACCTCTTCTTTAGTTTTTGGATTTCTGCCAATTCTACTTTTTTTGTTTTTAATACTAAAAGTACCAAAATTATGGATTTTCACTTTACCTGATATTTGAAGCCCCTCAATAATAATATCCAAAATATCACCAACTAAATCGATACAATCTTTTTTTGGTAAACCAAATTCATTGTGTATGGAGTCTGCTATGTGAAATCTTGTAATATTTTCTAAATTTGTCATAGATCTCTAAAATTATTTATTATCTTTAGATTTAAATCATTATCTATAAAATCAAAACACTTTTTGATTGCGCAGCTAAAGGCAAATGGTGATGCACTACCATGACTTTTCATTGATATACCATTCAATCCAATTAATGTTGCACCATTGTATATTTCAGGATTAATTTGGTCTTTAAATATCTTAAGATCATTTTCCAATAATTTAAATGCTAAATTATTTTTAATTGATTTCTTAAATATATCCTTCAAATTTGATGTTATAAATTCTGATAAACCCTCAGCAGTTTTTAAAATGATGTTACCTGTAAATCCATCTGAGAGTAAAATATCACATTCTCCAGCAGTTATTTTATTTGGCTCAACAAAACCAACAAAGTTATTTTTTAAAAAACTGTTTGATATTAAGTCATGAGCCTCTTGAAGAAATTCCAAACCTTTATTATTTTCCGTACCAATATTTATGATGCCAATTTTTGGCACTCTTTTTGGATCAATTATAGAAAAATATGAATAACCCATAAGAGCAAATTGAAACAAATTTGATGGATCAACTTGAACATTAGCACCTAAATCCAACATTAATGAAAAAGATTTTTTATTTGGTATATCTGAGCAAATAGCTGGCCTATCAATACCTTTTATCATACCTAATAGTAATCTTGATAAAATCATTAAAGCAGCTGTATTTCCAGCTGAAACAAACCCAGAATTTGGATTGTCTCTAACATATTCTAAACCTTTATAGATACTGCTATCTTTGCGCGATCTTAATATTGTGTTAGGTTTATCTTCATCCAAAACATTTTCAGCACAATCTACAATGTCATAATTTGTAATTTTTAATTTATTTGCATTAATTACTTCTTTAATGTTTTCTTTGTTTCCAAAAAATAATAACTTTACATTCTGATGATTCGTTGAAAAAATTTCTGAACCTTTTAAGGTTTTAAAAGGACTGTTTTCACCACCCATTGCATCAATAGCAATAGTTAGCTGTCTAGTGGACATTAAAATTAGTCTTTAGATTTAGTTTTTTGTTTTAAGATTTGACGACCATTATACATCCCAGTAGACATATCTATTCTATGAGACAATCTAGGCTCTCCAGAGTCCTTATCCTCAATAATATTAAGTCTTGATAGAGAGTCATGTGACCTTCTCATATTTCTCTTTGATGGAGAAGTTTTTCTCTTTGGTACAGCCATAATAGATCCTCCAATTAGACATATTTAGACATAATGCAAGGAAAAATATTACAATTTCAACAAATTATGTTTTGTTTTATATTAAAATACGATTGTACAATTCTTTTAAATTTGAAGAGATTTGATCAATATTTTCTTTAGGTAAAGTATCAATTTTATACAAATATTCATTTATGTCTAATTCTTTATTATTTTCAAAAACTGCATCCAGTATCTTCAATCTATAATAAAATTTTTTAACATATTTTTTTACATATTTGCCAATAGACATATCACCAATACCTTGTTCTCTAAAATGTTGATCTAAATCTCTAACAAAACTATCTATAATTTCTTGACTTATAATTTTGCTATCTGATGTATTTTTGTCTTTTAATTTTTTTAAATAAAATATTGTAACAATAGTAAATATTTCAAAAACATCATTAAAATTTAAATTTTCATCACTAATCTGATTTTTTATAAAAATATTAGAGTGATTTACTATTTCTTTGTAAAAAGTTAATGATTGATCATTGAGATTATTTTTTTTTAAATTAAAGTACTTAAAAAACATAAAATGAGACTATTAAAATTACTATTATTCTTTAATTTGTTCTTTGCAATAGCAAGTTGTGCTGATCCAAAGCTAATTTATTCAGGTAAAATAATTAATCAAAAAAATTTAGAAAATCTAAATACATCAAATAAAGAAGAATTACTCAAAAATTTAGGTCAGCCAAGTTTTATTGATCCAATTGAAAATAAGTTTTTTTATTATTCTGAAAAAATTAAAGAAAATAATTTTTTTTCAAAAGAAAATGAATACAGTTATATTTTTGTCTTTGCATTTGATAGCAATGATAGAGTCATTGAAAGAAAAGTATTAAACCTTAATGAATTGCAAAAAACTAAAATGAATAAGATTGAAACTGAAAACAATATTATTCAAAGAGGTTTAATAGAAAAAATATTTGGGGGTGTAGGGACTCAGAAAGTCCCTATCACAGATTAATTATTCTTATAGTGCTATTGAAGCTAAAAGTAATAAAGCTACAATGTTTGTAATTTTAATCATTGGGTTAACTGCAGGTCCAGCCGTATCTTTATACGGATCACCTACAGTATCTCCAGTAACAGCTGCCTTATGAGCCTCGCTACCTTTGCCACCATGATTTCCATCTTCAATATATTTTTTGGCATTATCCCATGCTCCACCACCAGCAGTCATGCTAATAGCTACAAACAGTCCAGTTATGATAACGCCCAATAATAATGCACCTAAACAAGATAAAGCTGCTGATTGACCAGCTATGAGAAGTATCACAAAATATACTACTATAGGTGATAATACTGGAAGCATTGAAGGAACAATCATTTCTCTGATTGCTGATTTAGTTAGTATATCAACACATTTGCCGTACTCTGGCTTACCTGTTCCTTCCATAATTCCAGGAATATCTTTGAACTGTCTTCTTACTTCTATTACAACTGAACCTGCAGCACGCCCAACGGCAGTCATGCTCATTGCACCAAAAAGAAATGGAAGCAAACCTCCTATTAACAAACCAACAACTACATAAGGGTTTGAAAGATCAAAAGAAACATCAACACCATACAAAGAACTACTAGGATCTTTTGCAAAATGCTCTAAATCTTCTGTATAAGCTGCAAATAAAACTAGAGCGCCTAAACCTGCTGAACCAATAGCGTAGCCTTTAGTTACTGCTTTAGTTGTATTACCCACTGCATCTAATGCATCTGTAGTTTTTCTTACATTATCATCTAATTCTGACATTTCTGCAATTCCACCTGCATTATCTGTTACAGGACCATAAGCATCCAGTGCAACAACCATTCCAGCTAGAGCTAGCATCGTAGTAACTGCAATTGCAATGCCGAATAAACCCGCTAGTGAATGTGTTATTATTATACCGGCTACTATTATTATCGCTGGTAAGGCAGTTGCTTCCAAGCTAATCGCAAGTCCTTGAATAACATTAGTACCATGACCAGTTGTAGATGCTTGAGCAATACTTTGAACAGGTCTGTAGTTGGTTCCAGTATAATATTCAGTGACCCAAATAATTAAGCCAGTAATAATTAATCCCAGCAAACCACAATAAAAAAGAGACATTCCTGAGAAAGATTTATCTTCTACAGTAAAGATAGAACCTAGGCCAATTACATGATCAGTAATGAAATATAGAAGTATTGCAGATAAAATTGCTGATACAGTGAAGCCCTTATAAAGAGCAGCCATTATATTTTCACTTTTACCCAACTTTACAAAATAAGTTCCAATAATGCTTGCTAGTGTGCAGACACCTGCAATAGCAAGAGGATACATCATCATAGAAGACATATCAGAGAAAAATATTGAAGAAAGAACCATTGTTGCAACTACAGTTACTACATAAGTTTCAAATAAGTCAGCAGCCATACCTGCACAATCTCCGACGTTGTCACCCACGTTATCGGCAATTACCGCAGGGTTTCTTGGATCATCTTCAGGAATTCCAGCTTCAACTTTACCAACTAAGTCAGCTCCTACATCAGCACCTTTTG
>VMBT01000273.1_pt1 | contig 34856 bp, 36 predicted proteins | sample 4404301 | NCBI WGS metagenome assembly VMBT01 (sample SAMN12238535, study PRJNA552566) | marine metagenome | isolation source: Coastal seawater | place: USA: coastal Georgia, Sapelo Island | collected 2008-08/2009-08
TAAAAAAGCAAGAAAAAAATCTCATGAGCATCAAGATATACTAAATAAAATTAGTGATTTTTATGGGGTACAACCTCGGTTTATAGTTGCTCTTTGGGGTATTGAGACTGATTTTGGACGGTTAACTGGGGGGTTTTCAGTAATTTCAGCATTGTCAACATTAGCTTTTGAGGGTAGGCGTCATGAATATTTTAAAAGAGAATTACTAAATGCTCTTACTATTATTAATGATGGCCATATTTCAATGAATAAAATGACTGGCTCATGGGCTGGTGCTATGGGGCAGTGCCAATTTATGCCTTCAAGTTTCTTAAATTATGCTAGTGATTGGAATAAGGACGGGAATAAAGATATTTGGAATTCTAAACCAGACGTATTTGCATCTGCCGCCAATTACTTAAAAAGGGTAGGGTGGTCTAATAAAATTACCTGGGGAAGAAAGGTGTATTTAGGTAACTATAATAACAAAGTGAAAAAGAATACATATACACTGCTAAAAAATTGGTCTTCTTATGGGATACTCAACGAAAACAAAGAAAAATTACCACAAGTTAATATAAAAGCTCGCCTTGTAATACCAGATAATTACGGTAAGTATGGTTACCTAGTATATAAAAATTTTGATGCTCTTTTAAATTGGAATAGATCAAATTATTTTGCAATAGCAGTTGGCAAACTATCTGATACGATATATTAATTTAGTTATAAACCGTAGATTTTTAAATTTTTTAAGTGCATTATATATATAAATGTTTAAAAAACTTTTTATTTTGATTTTGATTAGCCTTACTCAAGCTTGTACATCTGGAATTGAAGTTGCTGCAAATTTAGGAAAAAAATACTTAGTACCCAAAGATGATAAAGTAATCGCAAACCCAGTATACAAAGTTGGTAACAAGTATAATATTAAAGGCAAATACTATTTTCCCAAGAAAGATTTAACATATAACAAAACCGGCATTGCTTCATGGTACGGACCAAAATTCCATGGCAAACTTACTGCTAATGGTGAAATCTATAATCAATTTGCATTAACTGCCGCACATAAAACTTTACCACTTCCTAGTGCTGTGAGAGTAACGAATTTAGAAAATAATAAATCAATTGTTTTACGTATAAATGATCGAGGACCTTTTGTTAATGATAGAATAATAGATTTGTCATCTAAAGCGGCAGATATTTTGGGATTAAAGAGAAAAGGAACTGGTTTAGTTAGAGTTACTATACTTAAGGATAAAAGTTTAATACTTGAAAAACTAGCTAAAAACGGAGAATTTCCTGAGATTGCAGATTTACCAAAAGCAGAAGCTCCAATAATAATAAAACCTAGTAATAATATTGTTAAAATAGAAGGCTCAAAAAGATACAATACAAAAAAAAGAATAAATTACGATTTAAATAACGAACAAAAAGAATATAAAATCTATATTAAACTTGCCTCATTTAATTCACGTAAAAATGCTGAATTAATGAGAGATAAAGTTTCATATTTAGAAAAGGTAAAAATTTATAAAATTTTTAACGCAGGTACTACTTTTTATCAGGTTAAAGCTGGTCCTTTTTTAAATGTGGAAAAAGTTGACTCATTGCATTCAATGCTTCTGGAAAAAGGTATGCAAGGTGCCAAAATTACTATTGAACAATAAAAATAAGGAATTTTATGCTAATGAAATTAAATAAAATTTATTTTATATTTAATATTTTATTTTATTTTATTTTTGGATTGTCTGCGTTAAGCAATGCACAAATTCTTGATATAACCACACCAGCAAAACAAGTTGTGATATATGATCACGAAGCTGATGAAATATTGTTTGAAAAAAATTCTAACGATCTTATGAAACCTGCCTCTATGGCAAAGGTTATGACTTCATATATTGTTTTTGATAAGATAAAAGATAAATCACTAAAAATGTCGGATACTTTTTTAGTGTCTGAAAAAGCTTGGAAAATGGGTGGTTCTAGATCTTTTTTAGAACTCAACAGCAATGTTAGCATTAGAGATTTGTTATTAGGTTTAATAGTTCAATCAGGCAATGATGCAGCTGTTGTTTTAGCAGAGGGTATTTCTGGAGACGAAGAAGCTTTTGCTAGGGAAATGAATAGGTATGCAAAGTTATTAGGTATGCAAAATACTTATTTTGCGAATTCTACAGGGTGGCCACATCCTGATCTTCAAACTACTGCACAGGACCTTGCTATTCTCTCCAAAAAATTAATTGAAGATTTTCCCAACCTCTACAAACTTTTTGAAGAAAAAATTTTCACTTATAACAATATAAAACAATCTAATAGGAATCCTTTGCTTTATACAATGAGTGGAGCTGATGGGTTAAAAACAGGACATACTATGGAATCAGGTTATGGTTTAATTGGTTCTGTTAAAAGAAATGATAGAAGAGTTACTATTGTTATTAATGGTTTAAATAGTAAAAAACAGAGAACGTTTGAGAGCAAAAGATTATTTAATATTGTTTTTCGAGAAACAAAGCTTTTATCCTTGTTTAACAATCAGAATAGTTTAGTTAAAGCAGACGTTTGGTTAGGAAATGAACCCAAAGTTGATTTAATTGCTGAAAAACCGTTTAAAAAAATAATCACTCCTTTTGAATACAATAAAACAAAAATTCAACTAGAATGGATGAACCCATTACCAGCTCCAATAAACAAAGGGCAAACTTTGGGTTCTATTCTTATTTCCATTCCTGGGAAACCAGCAATCAAAGAAAACTTAATTTCCACAAAAGATATAGATAAAATGCCATCATTTTTAAGAATTAAATCAATAGTAAAATTCCTACTTTATGGAGAAATTGTTGAAAATTAACTTAAACTCTCAAAAAGGTTTATTTATCACATTTGAGGGTGGAGAAGGAGTTGGCAAAACTACACAAATAGATCTTCTCAAAGATTACTTTGAACAAAATAAATTTAAAGTAATAACTACTCGAGAACCAGGTGGAACTGAAGAAGGCGAAAAAATTAGAAAGTTTCTTGTATCGGGACCAAATAACTCTTGGGATCCTTATTCTGAAGCCTTAATTTTTAATGCGATAAGACGTGAGCATATAAACAAAGTAATAAAGCCAGCAATTGCTAATGGTAAAATTGTTTTATGTGACAGATTTATAGATTCAACTATAGTTTATCAGGGCATTGCAGGAAAAGTTGATCAATCATCTTTATTACAATTACATAATACATACTGTTATAATCTTTATCCTTCATTAACATTTTTTTTAAACCTTGACCCTTTAGTTGGCTTAAAAAGAGCAAAAGAAAGGCTAAATCAAAATGAGAGTAGGTTTGAAGACCTTGGTATTGATTATCATACAATGATTTATCAAGGTTTCGTCAGCCAGCAAAAAAAATATCCAGAAAGAATTATTAATATAGATGCTAGCTTAAGTAAAAATTTAATCTCAAAAAGTATTAATTCTTTTTTTATCTAAATAAAATATATTCCATGAATAAATTTACAAATAATAATTTTTATTTAAGTAAAGATCTTCAAGACAGAATTTTATCGAATATTAACTCAAGATCAACAAATTCCGTTATTTTGGCTGGACCTAAAGGCTTAGGTAAATATAATTTTATACTTCAATTATCAAAGTATTTACTATGTAAATCTGAAACTGAAGAAGATAAACTTAATATAAATTTTACTTTTAATAATATTATCAAAAATAAATCATTTCATCTTTTTGATAATAACAGTCATCCAGACTTTTACAATTTAACTAAATCCGAGGAAAAGGATAATAAAAATATACCAATTGAGAGGGTCAGAGAGTTAAAATCATTTTTTTTCAAAACTTTCTCAGTTTCAAACGTTAAAATAGCAGTTATTAATCCCATAGAAGATTTAAGTATTAATTCATGTAATTTAATACTTAAAACTCTAGAGGAATTGCCAGAAAAATCTTATGTGTTCATCTTATCTAATGAGCCATTTAAAATTCCTGAAACTATTAAATCTAGATGTGCTTATTTTTATGCAAATAGAATGAGTGAGACTAACTTAATTCGATTTATTGACAATAATTATTCAGGTGTATCAGAAGAAGAAAAAGCTTTTTTAATGAATGTTTCTTTGGGCTCACCAGAAGTAATTAATGAAATAATGGATAAAAAAATATATGATTTTTACCAAAGTTTGCTTGAGGATCTTATTTTATCTAAATCATTTTTAAATTTCAAAGACAATAATATTCTTTTAATAAATTCAAAAGATCAGGAATCTCTGAAAAATCTTCTCAATATAGTTATCAATGATCTGATTAAAAAATCATTATTTTTTATAATAGAAAATAAATACCCTGAATTCACCCTAGACAAAGAAAAGAAGTTTATTCAACAAATTGTTCAAAGAAACAATCATTCTAATCTTATTGACTTATATTCTATGTTTAATAAAAACATGAATGCAGCTGAAACATTGAATTTGAATAAATCTGATATTTTAATTGATTCATTCAAAGATTTATGCGGTATATAAATTCAAAAGGTTAATGAGTATGTCTTCTAAATTTTATATTACAACTCCAATTTATTACGTTAATGATGTTCCTCATATTGGTCACGCTTATACAACATTAGCCTGTGATGTCATGGCTAGGTTTAAGAGGTTAGATGATTTTGAAGTTTTCTTTTTAACTGGCACTGATGAGCATGGACAAAAAGTTGAAACTGCTGCAAAAAATAAGCAATTAAATCCAAAAGATTTTGTTGATGAAGTATCAGTAAATTTTAGAAATTTACTCGACTGCATGCATTTTTCTAATGACGATTTTATAAGAACAACCGAAAAAAGACATTTTGAGTCATGTCAAAAAATTTGGAATAAACTCGTCGAAAATGGAAATATATATTTAGGAAAATATTCTGGTTGGTATGCAGTAAGAGATGAAGCTTTTTTTCTAGAATCTGAAATTGTAGATGGCAAAGCACCATCAGGGGCACCCGTAGAGTGGGTTGAAGAGCCGTCATATTTTTTTAATTTATCTAAGTGGCAAGAAAAATTACTTAAATATTATGAAGAAAATAAAGATTTTATTTGTCCGAACAGTCGAAGAAATGAAGTTATTAACTTTGTTAAAGGTGGCCTAAAAGACCTTTCAGTTAGTAGGACAAGCTTTTCATGGGGAATTAAAGTGCCTAATGATGATAAACATATCATGTATGTATGGTTAGATGCTTTAACTAATTATATTTCGGCTTGTGATTATTCAAATAATGAAAACAATATGAATGATTCTAAATTCTGGCCCGCTGACATTCATATGGTTGGCAAAGATATTATAAGGTTTCACGCTGTTTACTGGCCTGCTTTTTTAATGGCGGCTGATTTACCTTTACCTAAAAAAGTTTTTGCTCATGGTTGGTGGACAAATGAAGGTAATAAAATTTCAAAATCACTTGGAAACGTAATCAACCCTTTTGATTTAGTTGAAGAATATGGCGTTGATCAAATAAGATATTTTCTTATGAGAGAGGTTCCATTTGGAAACGATGGAGATTTTTCCAAAACACAATTAATTAACCGAATAAATAGTGATTTAGCTAATAGTTATGGTAATTTATTCCAAAGAGTTGTTTCTATGATTTTTAAAAATTGTAATGAAACTATTCCTTTAAAGCCAACAGACTTAAACAAAGAGGATATTGTTTTAATTAATTCATTAAAAGATAATATTAACGATTATAGAGACTTAATAGATAATCAAAAGTTTGATCAATTCTTAAAAAATATTTGGTTAATTATATCTAGTGCTAATAAATATATAGACGAACAAGCGCCATGGACTCTGAAAAAAACCAATTTTAAAAGAATGGAAGTTGTACTATTTACTATTATAGAAACTTTAAGGCAGGTATCTATTTTACTTCAGCCATTTATGCCTAAAACAACAACATCCGTTTTAGATCAAATTAAAATTCCTTTGAATGAAAGGCAAATTAAAAACCTTGATGATATTTACAAAGGTGGTGAAAAAATTGAGATGCCTCAACCATTATTCCCACGTATTTAAAAAAAATGAGCTATTTAATAGACACACATGCACATTTAGACTTTCCAGAGCTATATGACAGGCTTGATGATGTTATAGATGCCTCATATCAAAATAACGTTAACAAGATTGTAACAATTTCGACAAATCTTAATAAAATTGAAAAAATAAAAAGTTTATCAAGTAATAACAAAGATGTCTTTTTTACTGTTGGAACACACCCTAATGAAGTTCTAAAAGATGATAATAATTCGAATTACGATTTATTTAGTATGATTTCTAATGATAAGAAGTGTGTTGGAATAGGGGAGTGTGGTTTAGATTATCATTATGGGAAAGATAGCAAAGATGAGCAAAAAAAATCTTTTATAACGCAAATCAACGTTGCAAGAGACACAAACCTCCCTTTAATTATACATGCCCGTGATGCAGATATAGATATGATAACAATCTTAGAAGATGAGTTTAAAAAAGGAAGTTTTAAAGCCATTCTTCATTGTTTTAGTTCTGGAAGAGATTTAGCACAATGTGGTTTAGATTTAGGCTTTTATATATCATTTTCAGGAATAGTAACATTTAAATCCGCAAAAACTATACAAAATATAGCTAAAATTGTTCCATCTGATAAGATTTTAGTAGAGACAGATGCTCCTTACTTGGCACCAACACCATTAAGAGGTACAGTTAATGAACCAAAAAACTGTTATTATACAGCCAAGTTTTTGTCAGAATTACGAGAGTGTGACTATGAGAGCTTTACAAATCAGTTATACAAAAATTCTATTACTATTTTTAATAAGATTACTACATGACTAACAATTTAAAAATAACAGTTCTTGGTACAGGAACATCTGTTGGGATACCAGCTTTAGGGAAATTAGGGTGGGGCAAGTGTGATCCATCTAATCCTAAGAACAAAAGACAAAGATGTTCCTTGTTAGTACAAAATAAGGATACAAATATTTTAATAGACGCAGGCCCTGATATAAAAAATCAGCTTATCGAACATAATATACAGAAACTAGATGCTGTTTTTATAACACACCAACATTCTGATCATATTTCTGGTTTAGATGAATTAAGACCTTTTTATTTTTACAATAATGAAAAAATCAAAATATATACAAACAAAGAAACATCTCTTTTTTTATTAGAACGTTTTAATTATTTATTTGATAAGTCACCTTCAAGCCAATCTTATTTTAAACCACCGTTAGAAATGCATCTAATAGATTATTTCGAAGAAATATTTATTAATAATGTATTAATTAAAACAATTAAACAAAATCACGGCGCAATTGATACGCTTGGATTTGTTTTTAATAATAATTTTGCTTATTGCACTGATGTAGTTGATTTTCCTAAAAAAAGCTTTGATAACTTACTTAATTTGAAAGTCTTAATCATTACAGGATTAAGAGAAACACCTCATATGGCTCACGCACATTTTGATTTGTCATTTAAATGGATTTCTAATCTCAAACCAGAAGTAGCTTATCTTACTCATTTAAGTCCTGAATCTGATCATGAAACTGTTACAAAATTATGTCCGCCTGGTGTATGGCCAGCATATGACGGTTTAGTTATCAATATTTAATACATAATATATATTATGCGACAAATATATAAAATATATATAATAAACAATCTGTTACCCTACCTAAATATATCTTATATAAAACAATAATAGGTATAAAAGGAAAAAGTTTTTAAGAATAAATATGAATATATAATTACAGTTGACGTTTATATTTATCAAAGTGAATTGAAAATTCTTTAAATAATTCAGTATTAGATTTGATCTCATTAACCATATGATCATTTGACCAACAAACAGATGATGCCATTTTAGTAACAATTAACTTACCTATTGGCGAATTTATTGTTTTCTGTATATCAATAATGTTATTCATAGCTTAAAAAATCCTTTAACATGTCTAATATATCTATATTATAAACAATAATATTAAATTTTTATTACAATATTTATATTTAATTCTATGAATTATTTAAATCGTTTAACAAATTGTTATTATTATATTTTTTATTTTAAATTTATTTTGAAACATGGAGTGTATATATGACTATTAAACCTTATGGATCAACTTCTGGAAGATCTCATGGTGAACCTGGCTATAAAATAAGACCAAAATCAAAAACTGTAGATGCTCATTGCCATCTTCACGTGCAAGAAGCAGCAGATATGGTTCAAGGTTTGTTTGATCAACAAGACATTCCTGCATTTAGACATGCAAATCAAATAACTACTAATCAAAATATTCAGCAAATTAAAGACAGGTTTATGGACCTTACAAATGTCGAAACAAGGCTAAAAAAAATGGACTCTCAAGGTATTGATACACAAGTCCTCATACCTGTTCCCTTTCAACATTATTGTAATGTAAAAAGCCAAGTAGCTTTCAAAGCCATAGAAACAATTAATAATAAACTATCTGAAACAGCTAATAACCGTAAAGATAGATTTGTAGCTTTAGGCACATTACCAATGCAGAATGGTGATATTGCAGTAAAAGAAATGGAAAGATGTGTTAATGAACTTGATATCAGAGGATTTCAAATTATCACATTCCAAGATGGCAAAGAGCTATCACATCCTTCATATGATGGAATTTGGGAAACAGCTACAAAGTTAGATGTGCCAATTTTCCTTCACCCTAATGGTTATCCAGAAGGCGAGAGACTAAAAGATCATTATTTTATTAATATTATTGGCAATCCAATGGATACGACAGCAGCACTGCATCATTTAATTTTTGATGGAACAATGGAAAAAAATCCAAATCTAAAAATCTTTGTTGCCCATGGAGGTGGATACCTTCCTGCATACTCTGCTAGAATTGACCATGCATGGGGTGCAAGGCCCGATTGTAGAGGCTATAATCTTAAGCATAAACCTTCTGATTACCTAAAAAGAATGTATTTTGATACTGTAGTTTTCTCATTTGACCAATTAAAGTACCTTATTGATAAATATGGTGCTGATCATATCGTCATGGGAACTGATTATCCATACGACATGGCAGAAGATGACCCTATAGAACATGTTATGGGCACTGAAGGTTTAACCAATGATCAAATTGAAATGATAACAGGAGGCAATGCTTGCTCCCTATTCAAAATAAAATAAGACTTTTACTTTGAAAGACAAATTAATCATTGGTGGTTACCAAGGAACTAAATCATTACATACAAAATCTATTGAATATTTTATCAATGAAATAAGTGGTAATTTTGACATAGATTTTACCATGGATATTACAAATAAAGGAGAAAAAGCCTCTAGTTTGATTCCAAAAACACAACAGGAAGAGCTACATATTTCATATTTGTTATCAAGCTATTTTGAAAAAATATTACCTGAGATTAAAATTTTAGACTTACCCTATTTTTTTAATAATAGAAGCCAAGCTTATGAATTATTAAAATTCGATTTCTTTGACTATATAGATAAAAAATTAAAGGAGAAAAACTTAAAATTATTAGGTTTTTGGGACAATGGTATCAGACATATTAGCTCGAAAATTAGATTGATAAAATCACTATCTGATTGCAAAGAGCAAATAATAAGGACTACCCCTAGCCCTCTCCATATTGATATTTTCAAAAAATTAGGTTTTAAACCAAAACCACTTGATGTCAGAGATTTTAAATTAGCAATAGAAAATGATGAAATTGATGCCCAAGAGAACCCTTTAACTAACTATTGGAATTTTGGTGTTTATAAAAAACAGAAATTTGTATCCTTAACTTCACATATTTTTGGATTTTGTTTATTTGTTATTAATTATAATTATTTTGATAAACTATCTAATTCACAAAAGGAATTTGTGATTAATAAATCTAAAAGTGCTACTGAATTTCAGCGACAATTAGCTATACAAGAAGATGAAACTCTTATTAATAAAATGAAATTAGCTAAAATAAAAATTGAAAAAATAGATGAAGAAAATTTAATTGATTTTAAAAATATAACTCAAACTTTTCATCAGGATTACTTTAAAAATTACCCTCATATGCAAAGATATGTTACGACCTCTTGAAATTATTTAACAGGCCTTAAAAAATCAAAGTCAGCTCCCTTATCTGCTTGAAGAACACTTTCATGAAAGATTTTATTATATCCCCTTCTTTTAACATCTGTATTAATTTTTTTATTCTTCTTTCTTTTATTTATTTCTTCATCAGATAATTTTAGCTCTAATAATCTATTTTTAACATCTAGCTTAATAATATCTCCACTTTCTACAATGCCTAACGTTCCGCCTGCTGCAGCTTCAGGACATACGTGCAAAATAATAGTTCCTGCAGCAGTACCACTCATCCTGCCGTCTGAAATTCTTACCATGTCTTTTACACCTTGCCTTGCTAATTTTTTAGGGATAGGTATCAAGCCTGCCTCTGGCATGCCTGGCGCACCAATTGGACCTATGTTTCTAAGAAGAAGAATACTATCTTTAGTAACATTTAAATCTTCACTATCAATTCTATTTGCTAAATCCTCAAGGTTTTCAAAAACTTCAACAACACCCTCGTGTGTCAACAAATTTGCACTAGCTGCTGATTGTTTAATTATAGCACTTCCTGGAGCTAGATTACCCTTTAAAACAGCAATACTACCTTTATCAAAAATAGGATCATTAGCCATTCTTACGACATCTTGCTTCCAATCATAATTATACTTTTTAATAATATCCCCAAGACACTCTCCAGTAACTGTTAAAGCATCTAAATAGAGATATTCTTTTAATTCATTCAAAATTCTAGGTAGCCCCCCTGATTTAAACAAATCTTCCATATAGCCAGTGCCGGAAGGTTTTAAGTCGACAATCATAGGAATATCTTTTGTCATATCATCAAACTCTTTGAGATCAATTTCAATTCCTAATCTACCAGCCATAGCTGTTAAATGAACTATACCATTTGTTGAACCACCAATTGCTGACAACACGATTAAAGCGTTTTTAAAATTTTTAATTGTTAAAAATTTATTTGGATTTAATGATTTATTTGCAATGTCTACAGCAACTTTACCAGTTTCTTCAGCTATTCTTCTTCGTTCGGCAGAAACAGCTGGCGCTGCTGCTCCATTTGGCACCATCATTCCAAGGGCCTCAGTAATTAATGCCATTGTACTAGCAGTACCCATAACGCCACATGTACCAACTGTTGGGACTAGTTGGTTGTTAACCTCATTTATTTCTTGGAGATCAATTTCATCAGCCCTAAATTTAGCCCAATATCCTCTACAATCTGTACAGGCCCCTACCCTTTCTCCTCTATGAGATCCAGTAAGCATTGGTCCGGTTACAAGTTGTATACAAGGAATGTTAGCGCTAAATGCACCCATTAATTGAGCAGGGACTGTTTTGTCACAACCACCTATCAAGACGCATGCATCCATTGGTTGGGCTTTCATCATTTCTTCTGTGTCAATTGACATGAGGTTTCTTAAATACATAGACGTTGGATAAGAGAAGGACTCATGAATACTAATTGTAGGAAACTCAAGAGGTATCGCACCAGAGGCTAAAATGCCTGCCTTTACACTTTTAATTAAATCCGGAACATTTCCATGGCAAGGATTGTAATCACTATAAGTATTTGTAATACCAATAATAGGTTTGTTAAGCATTTCTTCTGAGTAACCCATACCTTTTATGAAGGCCTTACGTAAAAATATGGAAAACTCACTGTCGCCATAATTAGTTAAATTTTTATACATCCCAGATTTTTTTTTGTTCATATCAAATTCCAAAACAAAATTATTTATTTAATTCACCCAAAATCTAATTGAGTAACTCACTAGTTATATTTTCTTTAGTAAAAGGCATAGTTTTAATTCTTTGACCTAGGGCATCACGTAAAGCGTTTGAAATTGCGCCCCCAGTTGGACCTGCTACCACTTCTCCAACTCCCAAATAGGGGTAACCTTTCCTATCAATCACTTTTGTAGTAAAAGTAGGTATATTATCAAAACCAATTATTTTATAACTATCCCAATCTTTTGAAATAATCTCCTTTGAGTCAAAAAGCACTTCTTCATATAATGACCAGCTAGCAGCTTGAATAAACCCACCTTCTACCTGAGCTTTTATTCCGTCTTCATACGCAATTTCTCCAGCATCAACTGTAATCCACGCGTTAATTAAGTTAATGTCTAAATCATCAGAAATATTTAATTCAACACCAACAGCACAATATGCAGCTGAGTTTTTATATCTAGAAAAACCAATACCTCTGTAATTATTTGGTTTTGCATGAGATCTTTTCATTGTATTTTCAAGATTTTGAAGAACTTCAATAGCACGTTCATCGTCTAAATGATTTTTTCTTATTTTAAATGGATCTATGTTTTTTTCAAAAGCAAGGTCATTTAAAAAGCTCTCAGATGAAGTTATATTCGCAAAAGCACCTAAAGTTCTTAATGCCGAAGTTCTAAGCGGCAAATTGTGAACTAAATTTTTAACCAACCTAGTTTTTGAAAAATTATATAGAGGATCTAAATTTCTATGAATACCCATATGAGCAGATGTTTTAGGTTTAGATCTTATTTTGGTAAAATCATTATTTAAAAATTTGAAACTTGTGAAATTATTTAATTCTTCATTTGACGGCCTTGACAAATATGTGTCAGAAAAAGCCTCATTTGACCAATACACAATTTGCCCTTCATCATTAATAGCACCAAAAAGTTTATTAATAGACGCACTTCCATAAGGCTCCCAACAATGCTCATCTTCTCGTGTCCATTTCAATAGTATATGGCAGTCTGGATAAGCTTTTGATAGAACAGATGCTTCAAATGCCACATCATCTGCGCCATTATGCCCATAACAACCTGAACCAGGCATAAACTTTATAGTAACCATACTTGTGTCAATATTGAAATAACTGCTTATAGATTGTTTTAATGCAAAATTTGATTGGCTATGAGAATAAACTGTAAATTTGTTATTCTTATATATTGAACAACTAGCAGATGGGCCGATTGGGCCATGCATTAAATAATTTTTTCTAAACTCAGAAGATAAAGTTGCTATGCCCTCTTTTTCAAAAGATTGTATCTCAGGAATTTTTTCATTTACAGCCTCTCCACCAGGTTTCACTAGCAAGCTCTCTTTTTCATTCTTGTTTAGAGAATTAAAAACATTGTCATCTGATAATTTTCTATTTTCATTCCAAACAATTTGATTTTTTGCAAGCTCTGAAAATTTAACAGCTAAAAATTCGTCTGGAGATAAAATTGCTACGAAAGACCCTTTAACAAAAAGATTAATATCATTCTCAATAAGTCTTTTCTTAAAATCTTCATTTATTTTAACTAATTCACAATTATATGAATGGGGTCTCACTATTCTTGCATGCAACATGTTAGGAAAATCAATATCATGAACATATTTATACTTTCCGGTGACTATTTCCTTTATATTTTTTAATTCAATTTTTTGATCATTCGCATAACTAATCTTTTTTAGGACTTTTTCATCAAATTGTTCAGGAATTATTGTGTTTTTATAATGATCTGTTTCAGCGTAATCCCAGTATGAAATAGATTTATTAGAATTTTTATCCTTAATAACGCCATTTTCAAACTGAATGTCTTCATCTTTGATATTCAGTTGATTTAAAGCATAATTAATAAAATTAGTTTTAAGGGTTATTGAGGCGGCTTTAATTGCTGACCCTGAGTTAGCTACAGATAAACTACTAGCAGTTATTCCTTCATTAGGCGTAAAATCAGTGTCTAATCTAATAATTTCAACCTGGTCATAATTTATATTAACAATTTTAGAGGCAATTAATGCTAGGGTAGAACTAATATGTTGACCTATATCTACTTTCCCAGAAAAAACTCTAATAGATCCAGTTTTGCTAAAATCAAACCAATCTTGGAGCTTGTTATATGATTTTATACTTGGCCCGCTATCAAATTTGCTCATTATTTCGTTTCTCTAATCTTCAATTAAACTTTCTATTGCCTTTAAAACAACAGAATGAGAACCACATCGGCATAAATGACCATCCAATGCATTTAAAATATCTTCTGTATTAGGTTTGCTTTTCTTTTCCAAAAGTGAAGAGATGGTTATTATAATACCACTTGTACAATATCCGCATTGGGCAGCATTGAATTTTTTAAATGCTTCTTGAACACGGTTTAATCCAGCATCTGTACCCAGACCTTCTATGGTAACTATTTCTTTGTTTTGACAATCAACAGCGGGTAAATTACATGAAAGTTTTTTTTCTCCATCAATTATAACTGCGCAACTTCCACATTGTTCAAGACCACAGCCTAATTTTGTTCCAGTAAGGCCAAAATCATTCCTAAGAGCAAAAATAAGTGGCTTATCCTCATATATATTAATTTTTTTTGATAAACCGTTAACATTTAAATTACATTCAACTTTTGACATCAAAAACCTACATATTAATTCAAAACATAATTAAAATTATACAAGTTATTGTAATTGCTGATTTTATTATGAATGATTTCAATCACCTTGCTGTCCAGCCACCATCTACAAGCACGCTTGAGCCAGTCATTAATGAAGATGCTTCAGATGCCAAAAACACAAAAGGACCCATTAAATCAGTTACCTCACCTAACCTTCCTAAAGGTATCATTCCAATTGTTGCCTTTTTGAAATCTTCATCTTTTAGGAATGGTTCGGTCATAGGGGTTTGAATAAAAGTAGGACAGACAGCATTTACCCTTATGCCTTCAGGACCCAATTCAATTGCCAATGATTTTGTAAAACCTTCTATTGCAAATTTACTAGAACAATAAGTTGTCCTATTAGGACCACCTACATGACCCATTTGTGAAGAGACATTAATAATGGATCCCTTCAATTTATTGTCTAACATTTTTTTAACAACTAATTTTGTTAAACTTATTACTGACCTAACATTTAAGGACATTACATAATCAAAATCCTCTATATTAGTGTCTATTAATTTAGCTGGTCTATTGGTTCCAGCGTTATTTATTAGAATATCAAAAGGCTCACTATCATTTATAAAGTCAGACACTTCATCTTCGTTGTTTACATCTAACACTTTGTACGAAGCTTTATAACCTTGATTATTTATATGATCTGTTAAATCTTTAAGTTCTCCTTCGGTTCTGGAAACTAAAGTAACATTCGCGCCAGATTCTGCCAATGCAATGGACGCCCCCATCCCAATGCCTCTACCTGCGCCAGTAACTAATGCCCTTTTACCATCAAGCCTAAAACTTGGTAACTTTGGATAATTCATATTCACTCCTATTCTGCTGATGCATATGGAGGAATATTCCTTCCACCATATCTTCTAACTCTTATATTTGCCTGCTCTCCATGGCCAGCAAAACCTTCTAATGCACATAGCCTTGAACAATACTCTCCTACGATAGCAGAAGCTTCATCTGTCAGGACTTTTTGGTAGGTGCAGGTTTTTAAAAACTTCCCGACCCATAAACCTCCTGTATATCGAGCAGCTGTTTTTGTCGGCAAAGTATGATTGGTTCCTATTACTTTATCACCAAAAGCAACATTTGTTCTTGGCCCCAAAAATAATGCCCCGTAATTAGTCATGTTTTTATGAAAGTAATCTGGATCATCTGTCATAACTTGAACATGCTCAAAAGCTAGCTCATCAGCAACTTGAACCATTTCATCCAAACTATCACAAACAATAACTTGACCATATTCTTTCCATGATACTCTGGCGATCTCAGATGTTGGAATAATTTCTAACTGCCTTTCAATTTCTTTTATAGTTTCGCTAGCCAGTTTTTCTGAGTTAGTTAATAAAATTGCAGGGCTAGTAGGACCATGCTCTGCCTGACCTAAAAGATCAACAGCACAAATTTCTGGATCAGATGTATCATCAGCAATAATAAGAGTTTCTGTAGGACCAGCAAATAAATCAATACCTACCCTTCCATATAATTGCCTTTTAGCTTCAGCAACAAACATATTGCCTGGGCCGACTAACATGTCTACTCCATTTATGGTCTCTGTACCAATTGCCATTGCCGCAACAGCTTGAATACCACCTAAACACAAAATTTTATCAGCCCCACCCAAATGCATAGCTGCTACTATAGCCGGATGTGGCTCACCTCCTTGCGGAGGGGCAGACGCAATAATATTTTTAACGCCAGCAACTTTTGCTGTTAAAACAGACATATGTGCGGAGGCAACCATTGGGTACTTACCTCCAGGAACATAGCAACCGACTGCATTCATTGGTATGTTTTTGTGACCTAATATTACGCCGGGCATAGTCTCAACTTCTAAATCTTTAATACATTCAAGTTGCTTTTGCGCAAAATTTCTAACCTGAGTTTGTGCAAATTTAATATCGTCTAAATCTCTTTTAGATACCTTACTAATAGCAATTTGAATTTCATCTTCGCTTAAAATAAAGTTGTCTGGTGAGTAGTTATCAAATTTCTCTGATAACTCTCTAACGGCCTGATCTCCTCTTGAAGTGACATCTTGTAAAATTTTTTCAACTGTTTTTTTTACTTCAGCATCAGCCTCTACAATTTCTTTTTCAGACTTTCCCTCTTTTAGCCACTTTGCCATTTAAACCTCATTGATTTATAATTTTGAATTAATCCTATAACTTTTTTTTTATATATCAATTAAGAAATTTGACCATTCCAAAATGTTAATGGCTTTAACTCTGAAGAATTGAAAGAAGTGACTTCACCTACTAATATTTGATGATCACCTCCAGAATAATAGTTCCATTTTTTACAATCAAACCAAGCAAGAGAATTTTCAATTAATGGAAAGCCATTTTTACTTTTTTCCCAATTAACATTTTCAAATTTATTATGACTTTGTGAAGAGAATTTATAGCAAAGATCACTTTGATCTTTTGACAAAATATTTACAGCATAACCTTTAGCGTCCATGAACGTATCGTAACTAGGCTGTTTTTTATCTATACACCAAAGTACTAAAGCTGGATCTAATGACACGGAAGAAAAACTATTTACAGTCATTCCAACGGGCACACCTTCACTATCTATAGATGTTACAATAGTAACACCAGTTGAAAATTTGCCTAAAGATTTTCTTAGAAAATTTGTATCTATGACACCCATGTTTATCAAACACTCTATTTATGATTAAAAAGTTACTTAAATAACAAAACAAGGATTTCCTTTAGCATAATTATATGTATTATATGTAATTATTTATTTGTATTGATTGTATCATTTTAACTGATAGCTAAAAAATGTCTGTATCTATAAAACAATTAAAAGCATTTGTCGCAGTGGTAGAGGAAAATTCATTTAGCTTAGCTGCTGAGAGACTTAATGCCACTCAATCAGGTATGTCTATGCTAGTCCAGAACTTAGAATTAAGTATAGGCAAAAAACTTATTAACAGGGTGCCTGGAAATATGGTTTTAACTGATAGCGGTAATAATTTTTATAAATATGCTTTAGAAATACTAAGCTTGATGGACAAAGCCCTTATTGATACAAAAACTAACAAGGAAAATATATCTGGAACTTTCAATTGCGGATTAATGCCTACTTTTACCAGGTCTGCACTTCCTGTTACTCTTTCTGAATTTTTAAATGCATACCCTAAAGTCGATGTTAAGGTGACCGAGGCTTATTCGGGTGTATTAGAAGATATGGTAAGAACAAATAAGTTAGAATTTGCTATTGTCCCTACTGTAAAAAACCCAACAGGTTTGAAGATTGATTTCGTTTCTAGTGACTTGAACTTATTGGTTACAAAAAAGAATTCTAAATTTGAACACATGAAACCTGTAAAATTATCTGAGCTTGAAAACTTAAAAATAATTCTTCCTGGTATTGAGAACTCTAGACGAATTACTCTAGATGAATATTTTTCTACTCATAATATCAAGCTAGAAAAAACATTAGAAATGGATGGAATGATTGGAACCTTAGAAATGGTAGCGTCAAGTGATTGGAGCGCAATTTTGCCAGCTGTATTGTGTGATCTTGACGTAAGTAATAACTCAAGAACTTTATCTCCTTTAATTTCTCCTAATTTAATGACTGAATATGTTTTAATAACATCTGCAAGTAGAGAGCTAACCCCTGCAGCAAGATTGTTTAGTGAAAAAATGTGTGAGGAAATTAGGTCAATAACAGAAAAAATGAATAAAAAAGTTAAACCATTTTTATAAATCAGGTAAATTGATTTTGGATATTTTATTTTATGATTTGAATACAGATAAAGTAATCGTAAAGTAATTAATATACCTAATAAAACTTGGGGAAATAAATTGATTAAGTATATAAAGAAAACACCAGAATACCTTCAATCAATAGCTGCAATATGGCTTATATTAGTTGCCTTAACAATTTTTGCTGAAGTCACATTTAGAAATCTTGGTATTTTTCTAGGTGCAGATCAAATTGTTCAGAACTCAGTTCCCGCAATAGTTTTTCTTCAAGTTCCATTCGCCATTGCTTCAGGCACAATGCTTAGAACTACATTAATATATGATTTTTTTAAAAAAAGAGGAAAAACCATTATTAATATTTTGTCTTATGCAATTGGAATAATGCTTTTTACAGGAATAGCCGTTGGTGGCTGGACAGACATGATAAAAGGATGGGAAATTAGAGAATATCAAGGAATTGGCGCAATTGAGTTTCCTGTATACCCTATAAGAACAGTTATAATATTTTCTTCGATTATAGTGGTTTTAATTTATTTATCTTTAATAATTAAATCATTCATATCAAAAAAAGATTAAGAAAAGGATAGCAAGTTGGGAATTGATTTAGATACACTAATGATTTTGACGTTAGTAGGAATGCTATTGGCAATATTTTCTGGGGTTCATATTGCGCTTGCACTTGGTGCAACAGCAATGATTGGTACTTATTTTATTTTTGAAGATGCATACATGGCAGCAAGTCAGGTGGGCGGAGCTGCTTATGAGCTCATTAGAGACCATATTTTTATGACAATACCACTTTTTGTTCTAATGGGGGACTTCTTGTCGCGAAGTGGTGCCGCAGGTGATTTGTATTCTCTCATTAATAAAGGTTTAAAAGGCGTGCCTGGTAGACTTGGTGTCGCAACAGTTACTGGAAATGCAGCTTTTGCAGCCGTAACAGGAACATCTATTGCATCAGCAGCAGCCTTCTCTAGAATTGCTTGGCCGGAAATGAAAAAAGCTGGATATGATGAAAAACTGGCTGCGGGCTCCATAGCAGGAAGCGCTTGTCTAGGTATGTTAATTCCACCTAGTGTGCTTTTGATTGTTTGGGGTATTATAACTGAAGATTCTATTGGAAAATTGTTTGTAGCTGGTGTTATTCCTGGCCTTATACTAGCTCTTATGTATGCTTTTTATAATTATATAAAGGCTGTTAGAAATCCAGAATTAGCTCCAGAACCAGACAGCATTGGTGACACTACAAAATTAACATCCAAACAAATTATATCTGGTATGTCTATACTTGGTTTAATAGTTGTTGTTTTAGGAGGAATATGGGGAGGAATTTTTACACCTACCGAAGCAGCTGGTATGGGAGCACTCGCAAGCTTTGGCATTGCTTTATATAAAGGCATGAGATGGAACGGAGTAGTAGAATCCGTTATTGATGCAGGAAAAACTTCTGCACCTATAATGATACTTTTAATTACTGCCGGAATGTACTCAAGGTTCTTATCATTGTCAGACATTGACTCAGTTATAGTTGATGCAATGGCCTCTGTAGGTCTAAATAGTTTCATGGTTTTGGTCATGATGGTTGTCATTTGGCTTATCTTGGGCATGTTACTAGATTCAATATCAATAATTTTACTTACTGTACCTTTATTTATATTACTTGCAGGCGATATGAATCCCTATGCGTTTGCAATTTTTGGTATACTAGCTATTGAAGCTGGTTTACTAACACCACCCTTTGGTCTTATAGTTTATACAGTTAAAGGGGTATTATCAGCTGGTGGAGATAATGTATCACTAGGAACGATTTTCAAAGGATCAATTCCTTATTGGGTTATGATGTTGATAGTCATGTTATTAGTTGCATTTTTTCCTGAATTAGCCAGCTGGCCTACACAATTTGTTTAGTAAAGCAAGGGGTTTATACTAAACTTAACACTGCCTATCAGAGGAGGAAATAATGATTAGGTATTTTAAAAAAGCTTTACCACTTAGCATTTTAGCTACTGGTATTATGGCATCTGCATCATTTGCAGATACATTTACTTTAAGAGTTGGATCAGGCCACCCGTCAAAGCCAACAGCTTACGTTACTAATATGGAAAAAGTATTAGTTCCAAATATTAAAAAGAGAGTCGCAGCTGAGACCAAGCATAAAGTTAGAATTATTGAAGCTTATGCTGGTAAAATTGCAAAAGTTCATGAGACTTTAGAAGCTGTTGAAAAAGGCTTGTTAGACATTGGTTCTTATTGTGTATGTTTCGAAACAGCAAAATTATTACCCTGGAACTTTGACTATTTTGTACCTTTCACAACAACAAACCTTGTAACAAGTTGGGAAGTTAAGCACAAGATACTGAAACAATTTCCAGAGTTAACTAAAATGCTTGAAGATAAGTATAATCAGAAATTCTTAGCTATGCAGGGTTTTGATGATTATGGAATTGGTACTGTTAAGCAGTGGCAGAAAGCAAGTGAATTAAAGGGTGTAAAAGTTATTGCTGCCGGACCAAATTTACCATGGGTTTCTCTATTTGGATCGATACCAGTTACATCTACACTTCCTACAATGTATAATGACTTAGCTACAGGTGTTGCAAAAGGTGTAATTATTTTCCCATCAGCTCATGCTGGAGGTTTTAAGTTCTACGAACAAGCACCTTATTGGAAAGTTATTGGCTTTGGTGCTATGGCACAAACAATCACTACCATTAACCTAGATACAATGAAAAAACTACCTCCTGAAATTGTTAAAATAATAATGGAAGAAGCTGTTAACTATGAAAAAGCTGCAGTAAAAGATGGTCAGCAAAGATATCAAAAGGGTCTTACAGACTTAGTTGCGCTTGGTAAGAAAAAAGGTATTAACGATGCTGTTACATATTTACCTGTATCTGAGCAAAAAATTTGGGCAGAAACTATAAAAGATTGGCCAAATTCAAGAGCTCAAGATATCACCAAGGACTATGGAATGGACGGCGCTGCTATCATGAATGCATACATGGATGAAATGGAAAAAACTGGACATAAATTCCCTGTACGTTTCAAGATTGGTGGATAAATAATTCTACAAAACTATTTCAAAAGACGATCTATTTTTAGATCGTCTTTTTTTATAAGGTCATTAAATGAAAAAAGAAAAATTCCAATTATATCTATCCACTCTTATTTCTGGGATATTTATTACAATGTTTATTAGCTCTCTTGTAACTTATTTGGCCTTATCAGACACTTCATTGTTTTTTCAAGTATGGCCTACAAATTGGTTTTATGCCTCCCTTGTAGCGTTTCCAGCTATTTTGTTTGTTAGACCACTAGCTATCAAATTAACTACTGTAATTACCAACTACATTTACAAATAAATCATTCAAAAATAGCTACAACCCTTACAAAGCCAGCTGAGCCATTCTTAATTTTGAATGGAAAAGCAGAAACCTTAAACCCATGACTGGGTAGCTTGTCTAAATTGTTAAGTTTTTCAATATGTGAGTAACCCTGAACCATGCCTGCTCTATGACCTTCCCAGATTATTGAGGGGTCTTTTGTTTCTTTAAATTTTTCAGCTGTGTAAGTAAATGGAGCATCCCAGCTCCACGCATCGGTTCCAGTGACTCTAACGCCTTGCTCAAGCAAGTATATGGTTGCTTCTTTACTTATACCGCAACCTTTTTTTAAGAAATCATCTTTTCCATAACGGCCACCTGCTGATGTGTTAATAAAAATCATATCAAGAGGTTTTATATTATAGTCTATTTTTTTTATTTCATTTTGCAGGTCATCCTTGGTTAAAACATACCCATCTTCATAGGATCTTAAATCTAACTTAACACCATCACTGAAACACCACTCTAAAGGGACTTCATCTATTGTGATAGCTCTCTCTCCATTATTCATAGTTGAATGATAATGATAAGGAGCATCCATATGAGTTCCATTATGAGTGCTTACTGTTATAGTTTCCATAGCCCAACCTTCTCCTCCAGGCAAATCAGACTTGTTTAAGCCAGGAAAAAAACTAATCATCTCTTCTGCTGTTTCTTGATGATGATGATAGTTTATTTTAGGTAGCATAAAGTCTGGGTCAGACTTAATACCTTCTTGGAGACTAACTGATAAATCTAAAAATTTCTTAGACATTACTACCTCTTATCTAAATTTTAGAAAGGTTATCCACCCTTTTATTAAATGGTGAAATAATTATTTCATCCCAAATATTGGCTTTGAAAATTGGATCATTTTGTTGAAATATTTTTATTTCTTCTTCGCTATTAGCTTCAACCATAAAGAAAGATCCATTCATATTACCTTCCTTATCAGTTAAAGGACCAGAAATAAGTGTTTTTATTGGATTTGTAGATAAATAAGCCCTGTGCTCATCTATAATTCTCATCCTTTGGTCTAAAGAGTTTGGTTTATCTTTACAAAGCACAACCCATATCATAATAAAACTTTCGATTAGTTATTAGAATTTTCAAATTCTTCAATTCTTTTATAAGCAAGGTCTGTAAACTCTGCCTTTGGAGCATTGCCAGCAATGACAACTAACAATAAATGTTCTTTATCATCTTCACCTTCAGTAATATTCATAAAACGCCTAGAACAGCCAGGAGGAAATGAAACAACATCACAAGGACCCAAGTCTGCGAAATCGTGATCATCACCCTCATTCCATTCACACCTCCATTTTCCAGTAATGGGCATAAATGTTTCATTAGTATCATGATTATGCATTAATGGTCCTTTGCCAGGCTTGCATCTACAAAATCCAAGATTAAAGCCCTCTGAAATATTAATAGCCGGCATTTGAGCATTGTCATTACCCAATGGTGAAACATGTTTACTATCTCCTTTGGGCGGCTCAAAACCAATAATATTAATAAGCTCTCTTGTACATTCAGGTAATTTGCTATCTGGTAAACCCAGTTTAGATCCTTTTTGATCAGCAAAATATGCAATCCTTGAATTCATATACTCCCTTGAAAGGGTTCTTATCTCGGGAAGTTTTTTATTATCTTTCATAAAATCTCCTTATTTATTATTATTTTCTAATTGCTCATAAATGGCAGCGGTATCATAAGTGATTGGAATTTTTTCTTTAGATTGGTTATATAAAGCAGCCGCAGCCTCAAAAGTTGGGGAATTTAAATTATTAGTTTTTAGAAAATTTGAAATAACTTCAATATCTTTTAAAAATATTCTCATAGAAGCAGTTGCTGGCTCATAATTTTTATTTATCATAAGGGGCATTCTTTTATCTAACATAACAGATGTAGCAGCTCCTGCATTTAATACTTCATAAATCATATTGCTATCTAATCCTGCTTTTTGACCTAAAAGTAATGCTTCAGCTGTAACAGTGTTATGAACGGTGACCAATAAATTTGCTAAAATCTTAAATTTTATTCCATTACCAAAATCACCTACATTGATATTTTGTTTAGAAAATGATTTAAAAATAATATCACATTCATTAACAACTTTTGGATCTCCACTAGACATAACAACAATGTCTTTTTCTTTTGCTTGTGCTCCTGTTCCGCTTACAGGAGCATCTACCATTTGAATATTTAGCTTTTGTAACTTATCTCTGGTTTCAAGTTTGTCCTCTAATGAAATAGTATTCATATCAATAAGTATTTTAGGCTGAATAACAGATCCATTTTTTTCTATTTCATCAATCACTGTCTTAAATATAGGAACAGTTGGTAGACTTAAAATGATAACATCAGATTTATAAACTAAATCACTGATATTACTTAGCAATTCTCCTCCATAAGAAGTAAACATCTTTGCGTTATTTTCATCTGGATCAATGCCATATACTTTATAATTATCTTCGAGAAGAAATTTTGCATATGCCCCGCCCATTGCCCCTAATCCAATTGAACCAATAATTTTCATGCTCGTTTCCTATTATTTTTAATTAATATTAACTATTAATTTAAACTAATTAAATCATACTTTCTGATATATATCATAAAAAATAATCATTTAATGTTTTAGCAACAATAAACTATATTTAGTTTTTTTAATAATGGAGTTTTCTATGGAAGTTGGTTTTTTTACTATGCCTATCCATCCTATTGATAAAGACTACAGAAAAACTTTATCAGAAGATCGAGAAGCCTTTATATTAGCTGATCAAATTGGTTTTTCAGAGGCTTATTGTGGTGAACATGTTACGGATGCCGCGGAAAATATTACATCAAGCGCACTTTTTATAGCTTCGCTCGCTGCAGAAACTAAGAATATTAGGCTTGGTACTGGCACTGTAAATATGCCTAACTCACACCCTGCTGCCATAGCAGGTCAAATTGCAATGTTAGACCATATGTTAGATGGTAGATTTAATTTTGGTATAAGCCCTGGTGGACTTGCTTCAGATGCTGAAGTGTTTGGCAATCTAGATAAAAACAGAAATGAAATGTTTGTTGAATGTATAGATATGGTTCTAGAAATTTGGAAAAGAGATGCTCCATATAACATTGAAGGAAAGTATTGGAATGTTTCTACAGAAAGAACCCAGATGACAGAAATTGGTCAAGGAATAATGCAAAAGCCTTTTCAAAAACCCTATCCTCCAATTATCTGTACTGTTGTTGCTCCTTATTCTAAAGGCTTGATATCTGCTGCCGCCAGAGGATGGAAACCTATCTCTGCTAACTTTTTATTACCAAAATGGGTTAAAACTCATTGGCCAAGTTATGTTCAAGGCTGTGAAGAAGGTGGTTTTAAGGCTGATTCAAAAGATTGGAGAGTTGCTAAGTCTATATTTGTTTGCGAAGACAGGACTAAAGCTCGTGATTATGCATTAGGCAATGGAAGTCCATATGTGTTTTATTATAAACAATTACTAACAAAAATGCTTAAACATGGAAGAGCTAATTTATTCAAAGAAGACCAAGATATGCCTGACAGCGATCTGAAATTAGAAGATATTTGTAATAAACTCATTCTATTTGGTTCTGCAGACGAAGTTGCTGACAAAATATTAGAGTTCAGAGATGAAGTTGGCGATTTTGGAACATTACTTTATGCTGGTCACGATTGGGCAGATGTTGATTTAGCCAGAAATTCTATGAAACTAATGGCTGAGAAAGTGATGCCTAAAATTAATAAATATACCAAAATAGCTGCTGAATAGGATTTAAATATGACACGTGTTTCTTTGGAAAATAATGATTATTTAAATGTTGAAGTCATTGGAAGTTTAGATCTTCCTAAAATTATATTTTCAAATTCCCTTGGATCAGATTTAAGAATGTGGGATCCACAAGTAGAAGCGATGAAAGATAAATATTGTATTATTCGATATGATAAAAGAGGTCACGGAAAAAGTAGTCCCGCTAAAGGTCCCTACTCTTTTGATATGCTTGAGAACGATGTTATCAAAATAATGGATGATCTTAATGTAGAGAAAGCAAACTTTGTAGGTCTTTCAATGGGCGGTATGACTTCTTTAGGGTTAGCCCTTAAGCATCAAAGCAGATTTAATAAGTTTGTTTGCTGCGCAGCTAGAGCTGATATGCCACCACCCTTACAAGAAGGATGGGATCAAAGAATTACTGTAGTCACAGAAAATGATACTAAAGGTGTAGTAAATGGCTCTCTTGAAAGATGGTTTAGCGAAGAATTTTCAAAAGACCCAGATAATTCAGATATTATTAACCTTTCAAAAGATATGATTACCAACACATCTAAGGAAGGCTATATAGGAAGTTGTGAAGCAATTAAAAAACTCGATTATTTAAAAGATTTATCTACAATAAATAAAGAGATACTCTATATTTCAGGTGAAAAAGATATGGGAGCTCCAGCTATGGCTATGGAAGAAATGCATCATATTACTCCAAATAGTAAATATGAATGTATTTCAGGGGCAGCTCATATTTTAAATCTAGAATGTGCAGAGAAAGTTAGTAATACTATTTTAGAATTTTTAAATTAAATAATAATAATTAGTGGGGAGTAATATGGCACTTAAAACATTTGAACATGTCTTAATTCTTGCAGATGATGTTGATAAAACTAAAGATTTTTACGTTGACATTCTTGGTTTAGAGGTTGGGTATAGGCCAGATTTTCCATTTAAGGGATATTGGTTATATTTAAAAGATAACAAAGCTGCATGTATTCACCTTGCAATGAGACAACAAGATACAGGTCAAGATTATTACATAGGTAAGAAAGAAGATGTTAAGTCAGGTTCTGGCGCAATAGATCATGTTGCCTTTAATGCTGATGATATAGAAGGTATGAAGAGCAAACTCGATAATATATCTATGGAATACACACACAGAAAAGTTCCAGGCTTTCCTTTGGAACAGTTATTTATTATGGACCCTGACGGAGTAAAGGTTGAATTAAACTTTGCCACATCTTAGTTAAACAAATCGATTGTAAGGAGCATAAAATGCCACATAAGTATGACGAAAAAATGTTTGATATTAAACATTTAAGAGCAACAGCTGAGAAATTAAAAAATTGGGGTCGATGGGGTCCTGATGATGAGATAGGAACTCTAAATTTTATAACACCTGACAAAGTTATTGATGCTAGTAAACTTATTAAAAGAGGAAAACGTTTTAGCTTAGGTTTAAACTTTGATAGACATGGACCACAAAAAGGAACATGGGGAAATAGGTTTAATCCAATTCATCTTATGCTAGCGACTGGAACTGATGCTGTTGCAGGAAGGTTTGATGAGTTCGGATTAAGATATGCTGATGATATGATATCACTCCCTCTTCAATGCGCTACACAATGGGATGCATTGGCTCATATTTTCTATGATGATTATATGTGGAATGGTTATGATGCTAGGCTTGTAGACAGTGATGGAGCTCAAAAAAACGGGATAGAAAAAGTAAGAGCTGAAATGGCAGGAAGAGGTGTTCTTTTAGACGTTGCTAGATGGGCAGGCGTAGATTTTTTTGAAGATGGCGTCGCTATATCCGCTAATGATCTTGATGAATGCGCTAAATCTCAAAATGTCGACATAAAACAAGGCGATTTTGTTATTGTTCGTACTGGCCAAATGGAACAGCGATTAGATGCTGGAGATTGGGGTGGATACGCAGGTGGCGACGCTCCAGGTCTAGCCTTTGATACCGCTGAATGGATTTACAACAAAGAAATCGCAGCCATTTGTACAGATACTTGGGGATGTGAAGTTAGACCTAATGAAACAAAAGATGCACAACAACCATGGCATTGGGTAGTTATTCCAATGATTGGTATTACAATGGGTGAAATTTTTTACCTTCGTGATTTAGCGAAAGATTGTGATGAAGATAAGGTATATGAATTTTTCTTTTGTGCGCCACCACTGCCAATAACTAAAGCCGTTGGATCACCAATAAATCCTATGGCTATAAAATAAACTCTATGAAACCATCAGCAACTATTATTGGTGGTTCAATGGCGGGTCTTTTTGCCGCCACGGCACTATCAAAAAATGGATGGGAAATTTCTATACATGAGAAAGTTCCCGTTCCTCTATCTGGTCGTGGAGCGGGCATAGCTACTTATGATGAATTGGCAGATCTTGTTTTTAAAGCTACCAATAATAACGATGTACTTGGTACAACGGCCAAATTAAGAGTATCATTAGATAATGATGGCAACATAAATGGTAGTTACAACTACCCTCAAGTATATACAAGTTGGCAATATTTATTTTCAATTTTAAGAGAACAAATTAGCAATGAAAATTATTATATGGGTGATGATTGCATTAAAATTGAACAAAATAATCATGAAGCCATTGCGTACTTTGAAAATGGAAAGAAAAAAAGCTCTGACTTAATCATTATTGCTAATGGTATTAAATCAGATTTACGATCCTATGTAGATAAAAGTGCCCATCCGCAATATGCTGAATATGTTGGTTGGAGAGGTGTTGTTAACGAAGAAGAAATTAGTAATAAGTCATTAGAGACACTCTCAAATTATTTTATCATTGTTTTACCCTATAATCAGCAAATAGCTTGTTATCCAATAGCAGGAGAAGGTGAAAACCCTTTTGAAATTGGCAAGAGACGAATTAACTGGATATGGTACAAACCAATACCCACGAAATTATTAAAAGAATTATTATTAGGTAAGTCGGGACAACAATATGAAGATGGCATTCCTCCAAACGAAATAAGACAAGAAATCATTAGTGATTTATTTGAAGAAGCAGAAAATAATCTTCCGCCACAGCTTGTTGAATTAGTCAAAGCAACACATCAGCCACTCATTCAACCAATTTTTGATCTACAAAGTATGAAAATGCATAATGGTAGAGTTGTAACGATTGGAGACGCGGCTTTTACGGCAAGACCTCATGTTGGAATGGGGGTAACAAAAGCAGCAATGGATGCATTCAAACTATCTGAATATTTAGGTGATAATTTTAATTTAGATAAATTAAGTAAATGGGAACAATTAAGACTTAAAGAAAGTCAATTCATTGTTAATAGAAGTAGAAAATTAGGCAATTACCTGTCTTTACCTAAAGAAAATGAAAATCTGATAATGCCAAACATTCAAAATGTTTTAAAAGATACCGCAATTAGCTTGTATGACATAGAAGATTACCAATAATAGAAGAGGTCATTATGAATAATAAATCATTTAAATTAAAATTTACTGGTAATGCATTAAATAAAGGCTCAATGAGGAATGATATTGATGTAGCATTTGAGTCAATGAATGAAACATTTAAATTAGCAACTGACGAAGGTGCATTTCATGGAGGCAAAGGTACAGCCCCTCCTCCTTTGGCATTATTTACAGCTTCATTATGTGGTTGTGTGATGACACAAATAAAGGCTTTTGGTAAAAAATTAAAAATCGAAGTTAATGAAATTAAAATTGATGCTTTAATGGAATGGCAAGGGGATATATTAGAAGAGGGCCCATACCAAGCGAGTTGTGATGGTTATAATTTAGATATTGATATTATTAGTGAAGAGCCTATTGAAAGAAAAAAGCAACTACTTAAAGCCGCAATAAATGGTTGCTTTATAGAAGCCTCCCTTAAACCTGGCATAGTCAAACATAGACTAAAAGATAATGAAAATTGGATAAGTATCTAATTTTATTAAATCTTACCTAAGGCCTTTAAAACTTTTTCTGGAGTAATTGGTTGTGAAATCACTTCAGCACCCACCTGTTTTAAAGCATTATTTATCGCATTCATTATAACTGCAGGCGCACCACCAGTTCCGGCTTCTCCTGCACCCTTTGCACCAATAATACTGCGACCAGAATTAGTTGTGACATGATCAACTATGATATCAGGCATCTCATATGCCATAGGAACAAGATAATCAGCCATAGTTGCATTTTGCATATTTCCTTGATCGTCATATACACATTCTTCAAACAGAGCACCTCCAATACCTTGAATAACACCACCTCTAATTTGCTCTTCAACTAATTTAGGGTTAATTTGAGTACCACAATCCTCAACAGCCCAAAATTTATTAATCTTGATAATTCCTGTATCTTGATCAATTGAAACTTGGCAGCCCATTGCACTATTTGTAAAAACAAAAGGAATGCCTTCAATTAAAAAACTAGCTGTCGCTAACAATTCAGGGTTTGTACCCTTCGGAATTTCATGGCCTCTATAATATACTGTTTCGGCTAGTTTTTGGAGAGAAATACCCTCTCCACCATTTTTCCTAATAACATTGTTATCTTCAATATCTAGGGAATCTTTATCAGTTTGCATAATCGCTGCTGCAATATTTAAAATATTATCTTTAAGTTTTCGTGCAGCTTTTAAGACAGCTTCCCCACCAATTCCAGCTCCTCTGGATGCCCATGTACCACCACCATATGGTGTTGCGTCAGTATCACCTAAGGTAACTCTAACAGATTCTAATTTTACACCTAATTGATCCGCCGCTATCTGCTTCATAATAGCCTCAGTTCCTTGACCTTGTTCAGTTATAGATGACGATAAATGAATTGCCCCAGAACCTTCTAACCTTATGGATGCACCATCTTGGGATGAAATATGCGCACCTCCTACTCCATAAAATAATGGACTAGGATTAGTTACTTCACACATACTAATAACACCATATCCTGATAATATTCCTTTTTCGTAATCATCTTTTTTCTTGGTTTCAATTTCTTTTATATCCATGATTTCGAGAAGTTTATCCATTGAAGCTTGATGAGATAGATCTTCCAAAGGGACACCTGATGGTGACTTATTAGGATATGAATTATCAGGAATAAAATTCATTTTTCTAATTTTATCTAAATCCATTCCAATTTTATAAGCTGCTTTATCAATTAAAGCTTCTGTAATAGCTACAGCTATTGGATGCCCAACGGCTCTATATTGACACATTGGAGTTTTATTTTGAAAAACCACAGTACCTACAGCTTTATAATTAGGTATAACGTAAGGTGCCCCAGAAAGGTTAAGCACTTGATTTGTTTCAATAGCCGATGTTCTCGGATACATACTAAAAGGACCAATACCACTCAAATCGTCAATTTCCATTGCTAGTATTTTTCCATTTTTATCAACACCAAGTTTACCACTAATTTTATGACATCTTGCATGAATATCCGTGGTGAAACTCTCTAATCTATCTGCAATGAATTTTACTGGTCTACCTAATTTTTTTGAAATAGCAGTAACAGCCATTTCATCTGGATAAACGTGAACTTTAATTCCAAAAGAGCCACCCACATCCCTACTAATAATTCTAACTAAGCCTTCATTAAGATCTAAATGCTTGGCAATTATATGCTGCATCATATGCGGAGCTTGACCATTATGATAAATAGTCATTTTATTTTCTGCTTTATTCCAATCAGCAACAATACCTCTAGATTCTAGCGTGACACCTGTATGCCTTGCAAAATCAAGTGTGGTTTCAACAACAGCATCTGCTTCTTTAAATGCCTTATCAACATCTCCTTGATTTACTGTTCTGGTCCAAAATAAATTATTACCTAGTTCAGGGTGTATAATTACAGCATTTGGGTCCAAAGCTGTTTCCATATCTACCTGGGCATCTTTTTCTAGCCAATCAACTTCTATTAATTCTAAAGCATCTTCTGCTTGAGCTCTTGAATTAGCAATAACAACAGCCACAGGTTCACCCTGCCATCTGGCAATATTTTTTGCTAATGGTGACTGCTCAGGAGATCTCATTTCACCTAAATGACCTAAAACACCAACCCAAGGTTTACATACCTCATCTATTTCCTTTGCAGTAAATACATCAATTACACCATCGGACTGTTTTGCATTTTTAACATCAATTGATTTTATTTCTGCATGAGCAAAAGGTGATCTTAAAAAGGCAACATGGACCATTCTAGGCAAAGTAAGATCATCAACAAACTGCCCTCCTCCATCTAGATGTTTTTTAGCATTTTGCCTTGGAACACTTCTACCAATATAAGAGTTGGGCCTATCTATTGAACCTAATTTAGGGTTTTGGTTTACTTTTAAATCATCCATATCTTACACCTTAATTAATTTCGTTAATACATTCTTCAATAGCATCAACTATCGATTGATAACCAGTACACCTGCAATAATTTCCAGAAATTTCAGATCTTATTTCATCTCTAGTAAGCTTTTTCTTGCTCAATAGAATTTCTTTAGTCGTCATAAGCATTCCAGGAGAACAAAAACCACATTGAAAAGCATTATGCTTAAGAAAGCTCTCTTTTACTTGTTCCATCATTTGATCATCAAAACCCTCAACAGTTTTTAAATCAGACCCATTTGCCTGAGATGCTAGGACTAAACATGACCTCACTGCTTTACCATCCATTTCAATGGTACAAGCACCACAAGCACCCTGCTCACATCCTAAATGAGTACCTGTAAGACCCTGTGATCTTAAATAATCTGCCAAATGCTGTCTTGAAGGTACGTTTACGTTATTAAATTTTTCACCATTTACTGTAAAAGATATATTTGATGTATTGTTAGCAGTCATTTATGCCTCCAACTTGTTTAAAACTTTTTTAATTAGGACTGTTGCTAAGTGAAGTTTCATTTCTGAACTACTATTTAAATCACCTGCAAAATCAATTTCAGAACTTAAAGAATTTTTTAAATTTGAATAATCATAACCATTTTCTAAAAATAACTTTGCTGTTTTGTCTGCAATATCTGGCTTATCACCAGTTGCAAAATACACGAGGTTTAAGTCATTAACCTTACCACCGACTTTATTAACATTGGCTATTAAACCAGCCATTGCATAGTCGCCATGACGTCTACATACTTCATCAAAAAGAATAACTTGCTCCTGTTTTAATAAAGGATATTTAATTCCAATGACAATTTCATCTTGATTGATCGCTGTATCGAATAGACCTAGATAAAAATCTTTAGCTTTTATGGATCTATCACCATTTTGACCAGAAACTAAAATTTCGGCATTTGTTGCAACTGCTAAAGCAGGTAATTCTGCTGCTGGATCTCCATAGGCTATACTACCTCCATGAGTACCCTTATTCCTAATAGCTGGATGAGCAACCATTTTGAGGATATCAATTAAAGAAGGCATTTTTTCTAAAACAAGTTCATTTTTCATGACGTTAGAATGTGTAGCTAATGCACCGATATACAAATAGTTACCGTCTATTTTAATCTCATCTAAACCACTGATTTTAGATATGTCTATTAAACAGCTAGGACTTGATAACCTCATATTTAAAGCAGGTAAAAGTGATTGTCCGCCTGCTAAAATAACTGCTTCATCGTCGTTAGCTTTAATTTTTATAGCATCTTGAATATCTAATGCTTCGTGATATGAAAAATCAGCTGCTTTCATAAAATAAATCCCCCTAAAAGAAAACAATCTTTACCTGATAATCTAATCATTATTTAGAATTCGTATCAATATTTTTTGAATCATTTTTGATGATTTTATGTATTCAATTAAATCATTTCATATTTCTATTTAATGTTTTAATCTAATTTTTAATTTTATAATTTAGGAGATTAAAATGAGTGATAATGTAGTGCATATGAAGCTTGATGGTTCATCTAAAAGTCATTCAAGAACTGACATAATTACTAGAGACGTTGAAAGTGTTATTGACGAACCAATTGCAAGAGGTGGAACTAACTTAGGGCTATCTCCAACAGAAACGCTAGTATCATCTTTAATTGGATGCACAAATGTAATTACTCACAGAATAATGGAAAAAATGGGTTTTACGATTAATAGTATGGATATTAAATCTAAAACAATGTTTAACAGAGATGGCGTTGGCCTTATCCAAGAAGTAGAGGTTCCTTTTCCAGAAATTACCTTAGATATTAACATCTCAACAGATGCTTCGGAAAATGATTTGGAAGAAGTAAAAAAACAATTAGCTATGTATTGTCCCATTGCTAAAGTTATTAGAAACGCAGGAACTAAAATTAATGAAAATTGGACAAAAGTTAACTAGGAAAAATTTATGAACCGAAGAGATAGATTATTTCACCAACCTTTTATTGATAGACCTAAATTAGTTTTAAAAAATAATAAAAAAATTATTTTGTGGGTCATTGTAAATCTTGAAGTATGGGACCCAGATTTACCGCAACCAAGAAATATTTTACCTCCACCAATGGGTGTTCCTATGTTACCTGATCTTCCTAATTGGTCGTGGCATGAATATGGTATGCGTGTTGGTTTTTGGAGACTCTTAGACACTCTTAAAAAAAGGAACATTTGTTCAACATTAGCTCTTAACGCAACTGTGATTGATCATTATCCTGAAACTGTTCAGGCTGCTATAAAAGAAAGTTGGGAGCCTATGGGTCATGGTTATATTCAAAGACCTATGCATAAAGTTGATAACGAATATGTAGATATAAAGTCAGCAATTGAAAAAATACAAGAATTCACAAAAGTTGAAGTTATTGGATGGGAAAGCCCTGGCCTAACGGAAACAAATGAAACATTAGATATATTATCTGATCATGGGATAAAGTACGTTGCAAATTGGCCTATTGATGATCTTCCAGAAGATTTAAAGGTTAAAAGTGGCAATAGAATGATTACACTTCCCTACCCTGTTGAGATAAATGATGTGGTAATGACCTCTGTACAGGTCCATAAATCAGATGAGATTTTCACAAGAGGAAAACTTCAATTTGATAGACTATACCAAGAAGCTAACGAAAATGTAAAAATTATGGCTATAAGTGTTCACCCTTATCTAACTGGTGTTCCGCACAGAATATTATTTTTTGAAAAACTTCTAGATTACATATTAGAGCATCAAGATGTAGAAATAATGACAGGTAGAAATATTCACGACTGGTATATCAATCAAGTTAAAAAATAATATTCTGTCTAAAGAACAAGATTGTAATAAAATCTACCTAAATTTTCTCTAATAAAAAGTGATGTTTTATATAGTGAGTCTATATCTGGAAGAAAACTAATTAATGATAGTTCCTGCTGGGATGACTTAAAATCTACTGGGAAAGCAGTAACCTTAAAACCTTGTTTTTCAAATAAATATTTTGATCTATCCATATGATAAGCTGAAGTAACTAGAATAATAGACGAATTATTAGGTATTAATTTTGTAACAGCTACACTTTCCTCATAAGTGTTTTTAACTTTTTCTGTAACGAGAATTTGATCTGGATCCAAGCCTAGTGAT
>VMBT01000274.1_pt1 | contig 34706 bp, 50 predicted proteins | sample 4404301 | NCBI WGS metagenome assembly VMBT01 (sample SAMN12238535, study PRJNA552566) | marine metagenome | isolation source: Coastal seawater | place: USA: coastal Georgia, Sapelo Island | collected 2008-08/2009-08
TAGATAAGAGTCAAAAAGACGTATCTGATAGTTGAAAGCAATTATTTTAGCTGGAGGGAAGGGTACCAGATTAAAACCAGTAACCGACTACCTACCAAAACCACTTGTTCCAATAAAAAATATTCCAATAATTGAGTGGCAAATTAAATATTTAAAAAAATACAACATTAAGGAGATCATTATTTGTACCGGATATAAAACAGACATGATTGAGAACTATCTTGAGAAAAAGAAATTAGGAGTGAAAATAAATTTCTCGATAGAAAAAAATCCTCTGGGTACTGGAGGAGCAATAAAGAATGCAAGAAAATGGATTAATGAAAAATCATTTCTAGTTATCAATGGAGATGTAATAACAAATATAGATTTAACAAAAGTGATGGAAAAAACAAACTCCCTCGCATCAATTGAATTAGTTACTAAATTTGGAGTGATAGCAATTGAAGATGAAAAAATTACTAAATTTACAGAAAAAAAACCCATTTCAAATACGTGGATGAATGCAGGGATTTATCATCTTGAAAAAATTGTTTTAGATAAGTTACCTCAAAAAGGAGATATTGAAAAAACACTCTTTCCAGAAATGGCAAAAGATGGAAAACTTTCAGTGGTGAAATTTCATAATTCAAAATGGTTTTCTATTGATTCATTTAAAGACTTGGAAGAATGTTCAGAAAGTATATCAAAAATTATTTAGATTTATGCGCCAGTACGGTGTAGTGTTACCATCATATATGCCACTTCCTCAACAAAGGATTCATCCTGAGATACCGCAGCATATTTTGTAGCAACTTTCCAAAAATCATTATTTTTTGTGGTATGGTTATTTTCAAGAGTTTCTTGACTCATGATTATAGATAGTCAGTATCGACATAATTTATCACCTCAAGGAAAATTAACATAATACTAAAAACATAAGACTAGAATATCCTTTTGAATGAATCCAAATATGCGCATTTCATGTAGTTTAGGCTCAATGTTAAAGATTTCAGAAGTTTTTGAATGTTCAAGAATTCTAAATGATTCAAAAATTGAGACAATTTGGGTTCCTGAAACATGGGGAATGGAAAATTTTTCAGTTTTAGCAGGAATTTCAGCAATAAATAATAATCAAAAACTAGGTTCATCCATCATCAACATATTTTCACGTAGTCCAGCAACAATTGCAATGGGCGCAGTATCAACAGACATAATTTCAAAAGGAAGGATGATTCTAGGATTAGGTACTAGTAGCGTACCCATTGTAGAATCATTTCATGGATATAGATTTGAAAAACCACTTCAAAGAATGAGAGAATATGTAGAAATCATCAAATTAATCACTAGTGGAAAATCAATCAATTATTCAGGAAAAATTTTTGATTTAAAGAATTTTAAATTGTTGATAAACCCTAATAGAGATTCAATTCCAATTTACATTGCAGCTATCAATAAAAAAATGGTGGAATTAACTTGGGATGTTGCAGATGGGACAATTTTCTATTTAAGACCAAAAAATGAAATGAAAGAAACCATTTCTAAAATGCAATTAAAAAGAAAGATTGATGTAACATGCCAAATTATTACTGCGATATCAAATGATTCTGAAAAAGCAATTGAACGTGCCAAAAAAACATTAGCATTCTATATTGCAGTTGGGAAAATTTACAGAGAGTTTATGGCAGATAATGGATTCAATAGAGAAACAAACGAAATATTTGAAGAATATAATAAATCAGGTTTCAGTCAACTACACGAATTTGTGTCAGATTCAATGTTATCTGAATTTACAATTGCTGGAACACCCGAAGAGTGTAAAAAACAATTAGTTAGTTTTCAAAATACAGGAATAGATCTTCCAATTATTCAATTCAACCCAGTAGAAGACACTATAGAATCAATAAAATTATTGAAAAAGACATTATTTGAGGAATAATATGAATAAAGTAGGTATCGTAGCAACTGGAATCACGCCATTTACAATGGATGATAAAAAAATTGAATCAGTATTATTGGAATCCACTAAAGAACTACTAAAAAATAATCCCAGCATACCAAAAAATGAGATTGATTCAGTAATTGTGTCGACCAATAACAATTCAAAATACTTGTCACCCATACTTTCTGAAATGATTGGTATCAAACCAAAAATAGCACATTCGATTGAAAATTTGTGTAATTCAGGAACTAATTCAATAGTTTCTGGATACTCATACATTGCTTCAGGACTAGCAGATTTGGTTTTAATTTCAGGTGCAGAAAGATATGACAGTCCAGGTCAAATCTTAGACTGGGATAATTCACGAGGTGCGTTCAAACATCCTATTTTTTGGGCATCTATTTTTACAAGTGCATACAAAAGAGAATTTTCAATTAAAGATGAAGATCTTGCAATCATATCAGTAAAGAACCACAAACATGCACAAAAAAATCCCAATGCATTATCTAAAAAAACATATTCAATAAATGATGTTATTAATTCAAAAGCCATAACTGGAGATTTGAAATTACTTGATTGTTCTCGCTCATGTACAGGGAGTGCATCAATTTTATTAGCCTCTGAAAAAATTGCAAAAGAAATTTCTGACAATCCGGTCTGGATAACAGGAATTGGACAAAAAACAATTTCTGCAGGATTTACAAAAAATGATTCATTAAGTTCTATGGAATCGACAAAAATTTCTTCTAAAAATGCATTAAAAATGGCACAGAAAGAAATAGAACAAATCGATGTGGCAGAAATTCATGATGCATTTTCTGTTTGTGAACCAATGGCATTAGAATCAATTGGATTTACAAATTCAGGAAATGGATTAAAATTTGCTAAAGAATTACATGAATCAGATAATTTTAAAATTAATCCTAGAGGGGGATTAATTGGGTCAGGACATCCACTTGGAGCAACAGGCATTGCTCAGACAATCGAGATCGTACAACAACTCCAATCAAAAGCACACAATAGACAAGTTGAAAATGCTAAAACTGGTTTAGTTCACAACATGTCAGCAGCAGCTACATCATCCACGGTATTGGTTCTAGAAACATGAGTTTTGAGTCAGAGTTAAGTAATGGAAATTTTTGTATTCCAAAATGTACTAATTGTACAAAAATTGTATGGCCTCCATCTGAGTTTTGTGATGGTTGTTATGGAATTGTTTCATTACTAAAAGGAAATTTCGAGGGTGAAATTATTGAATTTTCTCAAGACAGTCATGGATATTTCTGTATGGTTGAATTTGTAGAAAAGATTAGAATCATGGCACGTAAAAAAGAACAACCCCAAATTGGTCAAATTGTAAAAATTTCAACATGTGGGATTAAAGATGAAAGTTATTTCTTTGAGATTATTTGAATTTTGTATAGATGTAAGGAGTTTCTGCTTGTTGATCAAATGTCCATACTGTCGGCAATGAAAGAGTTTGAAGCACATCCAAATTATGTTTCTCAATCAAATTACTCCATCCTCCCTCTGATTGATTGTTAGATAAATGACGCTTTGAGTTAGTACCAGCAAATACAATACATGTTGATTGTTTTAGATTTTCAATAGAGTAAATTTTTTCAATAATACTGGTAGCCAACATATCCCCACCCATTTGAGCAAGACCTCCAATAAAAAAAGCAGGAGAGTTCAAGTTCAAAATGGAATAATCGAAATCCAATGCATCCTGACAAATTGGATGAAAATCATGATTTGTTTTTACAGAAATTAATTTTTGTAATTCAACTAGACCTTCATCAATTTCAATACTGTGTGATCGGAGACCAACAACATCACCACAAAATGCAATTCTTCCATCACCAGACCCAATGTCAACTAATTGAGAGTATCCTAGAGATTTTGTAGATAATGCCATCAAATATGCTGAAAACATCCAAGTCGGATAAAACGGCTGACAACTAGTTCCGTGTTTAATGCTATTAAGCCAATAATCGTTGATGTCTCCTTCATAGACAACAAATGGAGTTTCAGAAATATTTTCTTCATAGGAGTTAAAGTAAATGGGATTTTTTTTTGTAAATTCATGTAATTTTTCAAGATGTTTAGAATCAACTGAGAAATCATCAGAAGGAGTCTTTGGAAGAACTTCTTGAATATGAGCACTTCCAGAATATTTTGAAGCAAATTCACGCTTAATTTTAACAAAATTTTCTATAATTTTTTCCAATATTGAAATTTAGAATTATAGGGTTTGATAAACTCATTGAAGTTTATGATGAATCTTTGGAAGACAAGTATGCTATTTCTTGTTCAATTTTTTTTAGTTCTTCAATAGTACTAATCTTCATTTTCTCAATTTCAATTATTTCATCTTCAGTTGGATCTATTGCTAGTTGAAAATCTAATTGTTTTAATGAGTTAAGAAATACTGCTCTTTGTTCTTGAAGTTTTTCAATAATCAAATCCGACATAATTTGTTACCAATACTCTCATATTTAGATAAAATGTTCGATGACCTCAGAAATGTCAAATCAATGACGGTCACCGAGATTCAATAGAATCAATATTTTATTAAAAATAAGATTAAAAAACTATTTTAAATTTTAAGTTAGAAATTATTAGTAATTACATTATTACCTAGTATACTATATCTAACAATAATGAAGAAAACTATGAAATATAGAGCAATCACCATTACAAAAAATAAAATTTCAAAAAATAATCAAAGAGCTGCAAAAACAAGAAGACAGAGAGGATATCAATGGGAAGATACACTAGTTAAAAGATTCAAAAAAACAGAAGGCTGGAAAGCGTTCAGACTAGGCTCTCCAAGTACTGGATTACCAGATGTTTTGGCAGTAAATACAGATGAAAGTAAAATATTTTCAATTGAGGCTAAATCAGGAACAGGAACTTCGTTAATTGTACCGTTTGATCAAATTGAACGATGTTTAGAATGGATCAAGACTTTTGATATTTACAAAAATAGAATGGTTCTTTTAGCTTTCAAATTTTCATCAAAAAAAAGAGTCGCAGTAGCTAAATATGAAAACCGAGAACTAAGAGAATATTACAAAATTTGGAATGAAAAACTGGAAATTTCAGACATTATTTGTAATTATAATGGAGAGATATTCATAAAAAAAAATTCCAAAAGAGAATCCATTGATCTTAAAGAATGTAAAATGCCATTTAAAACAAAACAAAGAACTAGTGCTAATTTAAAGTGATTTTCAAATCGTTTTTTAAGGATTGTTAGTCAGTAATTTTGTGTCTGAAAACAATAATCAAAATTTAACAAAAAATGAAGCTGAAGTTGAAATTAAAAAATTAGAAGAAAAAGTGTCAGAATTTGGAACCAAAGAGGAAGAATTACAGAAATTATGGGATTTAGAGACTAAAAGACTAGAATCACTTCAAAATGAGCCAGTAACTGAACCAGAACCTGAACCAATGAAAGATGTAGTATCTGAATTATTGAATGAGCCAGTAACTGAACCAGAACCTGAACCAATAAGTGAGCAAAAAGTTGACCAATCAGAAGTAAGTATTTCATTATCTTCAGATAACTATGGCCAATCAGAATTTAGTTCGTCTTCACTTTTAGAAACAATATCAGATGCAGAAGTCAATTCAAGAATTACATTTGAGGAATTTACAGATGAGAAGAGTTTGATAAGCTATAATGCATTGGGCAATAAACAAATGAAAATTAAAGTCCTAGAAGTCTCAGATGAAAATCCAGCATCAAAATGGAAATTTGGAGACCGTGTTAAAGTAACAAAAATTCTAGTCACAATTAAACACTTGACTAATCAAGAAATTGAAGAAGGCGAATTCGATATTGAATCTATAGAACGAGAATTACAAGAAAAAAGACATTATACATCAACTAATAGATGGATTCCTGCGAGTGATATCAAAAATGGTTACGTGGTAGGCAAAATGCATACAAGATTGATTAGTGATGCATCTGCTTTAGATTATATCATATTCTAAGATTAAAAAATTCCTGAAAAACATTATAAACTAATGAAATTGTGAATGAATAATGAGTTCAAAAGAATTTGAAGTTAATGGTACTGATTATAAAATCGTAATTACTGATCAGATAATTGGACATATCAATAATTTAAAAAATCTATATAATTCAGCATATGAGGATCCTGAAAGTTTTGAAGATGTCAGTGCAGAAATTTCAAGTGTAATTAAAGAAATTGCATCAAATGTTGAACCTGAAGCAGATGATAGTGATTTAGATGGATTAATTCAAGAAATCATTAAAGCAGTAGATAAAAAAGCAGAAGAAATTGAAAAAGAGTTAGAGAGTAAAGAAAAAACCACCAAAACCAAAAAAAGTAAAAAATAATCTCATTTGACCTTAAAATCAGAAATTTTTACGAGATAAAATATATTCTAAAGCCACTTACAAAATACATGTCAAAGAGTTGTGAGTGTGGAATATGTGGTCATCATTATGAATCTGAATGTATTGAAAAAGAGTGTAAATGCTGTTTAAATTTTCATGAGAGATCTGGTCCAAAGAGAAAATAATCAACCATTAAAACAACTACATTTTTTTGCCATATGCCGATTACAACCAAAGAGTTTATGATCTTTGCAACCACACAAGACGCATTTTTTTTCAGTCATAGTTTTTCAATTAAATCTTTCACATCATCCATCATATTTTTGTCTTCCAATGATTCAAGAATTTTTAGACGTATGTTTTTGACTCGAAATGTATCAGAGTGATATAATGGAGACATGGTGTCGATTTCTTGTTCAAAAGAATAGGTGTCCAAAAAATATTTCAATTTAGTTTTGAGAGATGGAAATTCAGAACGTGGAATTTTTTGATCTTCTATTTTATTTGTAATAACTCTCAAAAAACCATTAATTTTCAATAATTCTTTTTTTATCAAATCAAGATCTCCAGGTTTATCTTGTAAGTTTTTTAAATTTTGATAAGATTCCATTGTTTGAGAGAGAATATTTTTTAGATATTCACCATATGTGACCATATTTTCTTTAAGAAAACATCCAATCTAAAGTTTAGCAAAAATAGCTTTGATAATTCAAAAAATTCACATTTGCTTTAAATTATGATGAATCCGGCGATATGACAATGCAAGGAGATGCTTTTCTAAAATGTATTGATCCTGATTGTGGTTTAGAGTACCCTATCACTAGTACCAATGTTCAATGTGAGAAAGGTCACCTTTTAGATGTAAAATACAAAAATAAACCTGCAGAAAAACTAAAGGATGTATTCTATCAAAGAAGAAATCCACAAGGTAGTATTTTTAACGAAAGCGGTGTTTGGAGATTTCGTGAATTATTAAATTTCTGTCAAATAGATACTGAAAATTTAGAAGAATGTGCACAAAATTTAGTATCCCTAGATGGTGCAGAGGGGAGATTATCAAAACCATATCATATGTCAAAGGCTGCTGAATTTGTTGGGATAAAAAGTGATAATTTTTGGCTTCAACCTGAAGGATACAATCCAAGTGGTTCTTTCAAAGATAATGGAATGGTAACAGCTGTAACTCATGCAAAAATGGTAGGTGCAAAAAAAATTGTATGTGCATCAACGGGTAACACATCAGCATCAGCAGGAATGTTTGCAGCTAATGAAGGAATTGATTGTGACGTGTACATTCCATCAGGTCAAATTGCGCCAGGAAAATTAAGTCAAGCTTATCAGTTTGGTGCACAAATTGTTCAAGTTGAAGGAAACTTTGATGATGCATTAAAGCAATCACTTGATGATGCAAAAAAAGATGGATATACTGTAAATTCTGTGAATCCATTTCGAATTGAAGGTCAAAAAACAATTCCTTTTAGAGCATTAGAATATTTAGAATGGGAAGTTCCAGACTGGATTGTTTATCCAGGAGGCGCATTAGGAAATACATCCAGTTGTGGTAAAGCATTAATGGAATTATATGAATGGGGATGGATAAAAAAAATTCCAAGAATTGCTGTGATTAATGCAGAAGGAGCAAGAACTCTTTCTGATTTGTATAATGGTGACTTTAATGGAGAAGAATTAAGATGGAACAAGGGTAAACCCAATACAGATTTGATAAATGAATATTACGATGATCATGACATTAAGGGATTATTACCAAAAACAAAGGCAACCGCAATTCAGATTGGAAAACCGGCAAATATTCTCAAAGGTTTACGAGCATTAGAATTTACCAATGGGGTAGTAACAACAGTTACAGATTCAGAAATGTTAGATTCAATGTCAGTAGTAGGATTGAATGGATTTGATTGTGAAATGGCTTCAGGCGCTTCTGTAGTAGGAGTTAAAAAATTGATGGAGCAAGAAATTATTAAAAAAGATGACAAAGTTGTAGGCATACTTACTGGAAGACAAAAAGACGCAATGTTGCCAGTAGATTATCATCATAATGCAGCAAATAGATTTGCAAAACCTCCAAAAAACTAGGCTCAATTTTTTGAAAAATTATTGATGAAAACTGCTAAAGGTTAAATCAGAGGTTTTTTTAGAAATTACTGCCTAGAGATGGTGCAAACAAATTAAATGAAAAAACAACAAAGTTGTTCTGAAAAAAATTTTTGGTGGAAAATATGGTAGATTTATGGATAGAGATTAGTGCACTTGCAGTTTTAATTGGACTTTCAGGTTTTTTTAGTGGTCTTGAAGTAGCACTTGTTGGCGTAAGAAAATCAAAAGTTACTCAATTACTAAATGAAAATAAAAAAGGTGCAAAGGCTTTGCACAAACTAAAATCAAATCCAAGTTGGATGATGTCTAGTGTTAATCTTGGAAATAATTTAGTAAATGTTGGGTCATCAGCTCTTGCAACAAGTGTTGCATTAAGGATTTTTGGAAATGATGGATTAGCAATTGCTGTAGGAGTAATGACATTTTTGATTTTAGTTTTCGGTGAAATCACCCCTAAAACATATTGTAATGCAAATTCTGCAAAGATTGCTCTTAGATTTGCACCGGTCCTTCTAACATTTAGTTATGCGTTTTATCCAATTGTAAAATTTTTTGAGATCATCACTAAAGGAGTAGTTAGACTAACTGGAAGTAGTTATTTGCCTCCACCAATTACAGAAGAGGAGATTAAAGGAGTCATCACACAAGGTTTGGAAGAGAAGGCACTTGAGAAAGATGAAATGGAATTAGTTCATGGAGCTTTAAAGTTTGATGACACAGTAATTCGAGCAGTTATGACTCCAAGAACCAAGATGTTCACATTAAATTCAAAAATGCTGTTGTTTGAGGCATTACCACTGATTAATCAAAGTGGTCATTCTAGAATTCCTATTTTCAAGGAATCCAGTGACGATATTGTAGGATTCATTCATGTTAGAGATGTTCTTAAAGAGTTAGAAAAAGACAATCATGATGCAAGTTTAGAACAGATTTCTAGAGAGCCAGTGTTTGCATCACAAGAAAAGATGGTGAGCGCATTGTTAAAAGAAATGAAAGGAAGGAAAACACACATGGCAATTGTCATTGATGAACATGGAGGTGTTGAGGGACTAGTCACATTAGAAGATCTCCTTGAAGAAATCGTAGGAGAGATTGAGGATGAAACAGATCTCACACGTTCCAAGGGATATGAAAGAATTGATCAAGATACAATCATCACAACAGGAGATATTGAAATTGATGTACTAAACGATATTTTCAAAACAAGAGTTCCAGAGGGAGATGATTATGCATCATTAAATGGATTACTTCATGAAAAATTACAAGATATTCCACAAGAAGGAGATAAAATCGAGGTTGAAGATTTAAGAATTATTGTAGAAAAAGTTTCAAAAAATATTCCAAAGAAAATTCGAATTGAAAAAATTAAAAGTTAATCTTTTTTTGAGAAAAATTCTTCTAGTTTTTGTTTTTTCTCAGCCATATTGAAAATAGATTCAGTATGAGAAAATGCATCCGCATATGACTTTTCAAACAACATTGCTTGAATCAACATGTGATTCTCAGGAATTACAATTCCTGTTTGGTCATCAGAATACATCATTTGTACTGTATCTCCAATGCTTGTGGTCATATTTGCATGAATGTGAATCATATTAGTATCCGTAAAATTGAATCCCATATTTTGAGCATAATCACGAATATCTTTTGTTCCTTTTGCAGTCCACAGTGTTGCAATTCCAAATTCATTTCTAAAAATATCGTGAATTTCAGAAGGTTTTGGAGCTGTTTGATTAAATCTAATATCCATAATGTGTAAATGCATTTGTCGAGTTGGAACTTTAATTGCTCTTACGTAAAGAGGAGCGTCTTTTCCAAAATATAATTTGACATCATCACCATGATGTGGTTTTTGAGTCATTTCGATTGTGTCTGTAACTTTTTTGTCTGTTTGTTCGATATCTGCCCATCTACGAATCAATGTTACATCGAAACGCAAAATATTGTTTCCAAATTTTTCTCTCAAAGGTGACAAGATTCTTCCCATGCCTGTAACATTGCAACTTCCTTGCATGACATGTTTTTTTCCTAACGCATCGGAATAATTTGCTCTTGAATTGAATAATAAATCAGAAACTGCTTCTTCACCCAACGTAGTTTCTCCGCCCTGATAAATTGCTGGAAGGTTTCTTGGTTCGTAAAGATTTTTTTTATTTTTAAAACCATGACCACCAGGTGCCGCATCAACTACAAGATCCGATTGATCTAATGCAGATTCAATGGTCCCAGAAATTTTATAGTCTGAAAAAGAATCAATTTTATTTTCTGGAACATAAACATTCAACCCCCTTGAAATAGCTACGTTGACATCATCATCAGGAGAATATTTTCCAATTCCAATTACAGAAAGTTCAGGATCATCTTTAAGAAATGAAGTAATTCGGCTTCCAATTGAACCGTAACCATTTACAAAAATTTTTTTCATAATTTGTCAAAAAGTAAGCTATTTTTGTAGTTATTGATGTTTTTCCTAAATCAGTTGCATACACGAAGGACTAAATGTCATTAAATTTTTATAATTTTTATTGATTCATGCACCATCTATTGCAATTGGTTCAATAATTACAGCAATGGTTCTAATCGCGGTATTCTATGGAATGGATAGATTTTTTGAACAACCAGAATTAGAACTAGTTCCTACACCATCAATCCAACAGGAGGGACCAGCAAAAATAACCTTGAAGACATTTATTGAAAACGGTTCACCAATTCTCGGTAGTAAAGATGCACAAATCACATTAGTGGAATTTGGAGATTATCAGTGTCATTTTTGTAATGTATTTTATCATTCAACAGAAGAACAAATTTTAGAGAATTATATCAAAACAGGCAAAGTCAAAATGATTTTCAAAGATTATAACATAATAGGACCTGATTCAATAAATGCATCACATGGAGCTCATTGTGCAGAAGAACAAGGATTGTTCTGGGAATATCATGATATATTATATGATAATTGGACAGGGGAAAATAATGGATGGGCATCATCAGAAAATCTTGTAAGATTTGCTCAAGAAATTGAAGTAAATATGGAAGATTGGACTAAATGCATGAATGATGGAACATATTCTCAAAAAATTATTTCAAGTAATGATGATGCAAGATCTCTTGAAATTTCAGGTACGCCTGCATTTTTTGTGATAAACACTGAAGGAAAAGTAACACCGATCTTTGGAGCTCAGCCATATTCATCATTTGAGAGAATTTTTGAAGAGCAATTGAATAATTAGCGATCAAATTTAATTTTAAAGAAGTTTTCTTTCTAGTAAGAATGAATTCACACAATAACCTTATTAATGAAAAATCGGAGGCAAGCTTATGGCAGCTGGAATAGACGACATTTCCATATACATTCCAAGATTGTATATTGATGCATCAGATTTTGCTAATGCAAGAGGTTTAGATCCTGTGAAACTCCAAAAAGGATTAGGAGTTAATCAAATGGCAATAGTAGATGCAAATCAGGATCCAGCTATTCTAGCAGCAAATGCATGTTTGAAAATTATGCAGAAGAACAAATTATCTCCAGAAGACATAGGTAGATTGTATGTTTCAACAGAATCATCATTTGATGAATCTAAGGCAATGAACTCTTATGTCATCGGTATGTTAGAACAAGTTTACGGTCAAGGTACTTTTGAACACTGTGGTGGAGTGGAAACCAAATTTGCATGTGTAAGTGGTTCTTATGCCTTGTATGACAATACAAATTGGATTAGAGCAGGAGAAGCTGAAGGAAAATATGCTCTTGTTGTAGTTTCAGATATTGCAAAATATGACATGGGGTCTAGTGGCGAAATGACACAAGGTGCAGGAGCAGTAGTGATGCTCCTAAATGATAAACCAAGACTTTTAGCATTTGATCCTAAAGTTACATCTACATCTATCAAAGACGAATATGATTTTTACAGACCATTTGGAAAAGAAACACCAATTGTTCATGGTCAATATTCTAACATGTTGTACTTGATTCAAGTAAGAAAAGCCCTAGAAGCATACAAGAAAAAAGTATTGTCAAGTGGGTTGATAAAATTTGAACCAGGAGAAACAATTCTAGATCATATGGATTACATCAATATGCATTTACCATATAGTAATATGGGTAAAAAGGCCCTAGCATATCTTGTGAGACATGAATGGAGACAACTACCTAGATGGAAGAAAGTTCTTCAATCAATTGGAATGGAGGAACCTGTTCCAAAAGATCCAAGAGGTACAATTGAATCTGTTTTAGGGGATGAAGAATTTATGACCAAAGATCATGAATTTACTAAATTATTTACAAACACTAAAGAATATCAAGAAGTTTACGAGTCAAAGCTTGCTAGTTCATTAATTGCTTCAAGTATGATTGGCAATCTATACACTGCATCACTATATCTTGGATTCAGAAGTAGTTTGGAATTTGAATATCAAAAAGGAATCAATTTGGAAGGAAAAAGAATAGGATTTGGATCTTATGGTAGTGGAAGTAGTGCAATGGTGTTTAGTGGTGTAATTCAATCAGGATATGAAGAAATTGTAAAAAATATGAATTTAGAATCAGAGATTGGACCAAGAAGAAAACTCACATGGGAAGAATATGAAGAACTACATGAAAACAAATTACTGCCTGAGGAATCAATGTTAAAAACTAAAAAAGAATTTGCCCTAGTAGATGTAAAGACAGATACCGAATCTAGAGGCGAAAGACGTTATATCTATAATGAATAATGATGAACAATCTAATCCCGTAAAGGATTATCTTTTTGAATATATTGAAAAAACTGAAAATATCAATCAATTAATTTCTCAAAAAAGATTTGATGTGATTATCAATCAAATTGTCAGAGACAATTATGAAAAGGTCATCACCCTACAAGAGAAAGATGTGGCATTATGCTCATTTGCTACAGGAATTTTACATTATTTACTAACAAATGCATTGCTTGAAAGTCAACGTAAAATCACGAGTAACGATTTGGAGATAGACATTGTAATTCCAAATATGAAAACATTGGAAAAAGATCCAAAAATGGCATTGGTAATTTGTATTCCAAAATCAACAGATGAAAATCACATTTTAGAGCAAGTTAACCATATAAAGAAAATTCAACCAATTGCAGACAATATTTGGTTAGTGTTATCTAAAAAACTAGAGTTAGGATTAAAGACATTTGTTATTAACAATCAGGAAAATTCATTTTCAAAAATTATTTTTGAAATAGCACAATTTTCAAATCTAAACGGAGACAGTAAATTCAAAATTTTACGAATTTAAAATAGTTTTTAAAAATTTAGAATTAATTGATTTTTTAAAAGTTTCATACACAAATTTGGAATCAATTAATTTTTTGATATATGGTATGTTTCCTATTATTGGAACTTCGCTTAATTGAGATAGATCACGACATAATTCCTTTGGATCATAACCATCTTTATGAAAATTATTTATGATGATTCCCTTTAGTGGAATTTTATATTTGTGACACATGTTAATTGTCATTAATGTGTGATTGATTGAACCTATTTTATTTGAACATACGATTATAGCAGAAGAGTTCATAGATTTAATTAAATCAATTACAAAATAATTTTTTAGAATTGGAGTCATTATACCACCAATTCCTTCTACTAGAACAAATTCATGTGTATTGCACAATGTCTTGTAACTTTTTAGAACAAGAGAAATGTTAGGCTTATTTTTTAAATTTTTCCAGGCGGTAAATGGAGATGCAGGAATTGGAAAAAATTGAGGGTTAATCAAATCCACAGAATCAGTAACACTTGCGGCCTTTGAAATTATTTTAACATCATTAGTTTGAAAATATTTTTTGTCTGGAGTACCTGCAGAGAAAGGTTTCATCACACCGACATCCTTGCCCATATGTTTTAGTAATATTGCCAATCCAGCAGTGACATAAGTTTTACCTACATCAGTATCTGAGCCAGTGATAAAAAGCGAATTCATTAAAGACACATTGAATTTTACTGATACATAGATAAAAATCTCAATTTTTATCATTCAAATTTGTATTTTTTCTAGAAATGCATCTTTAGAACTATGAAAAGATGAAAATGAACCATTTTTATGAAGAAAATTAGTTTTGACTTCCATGATCAGTTCAGTGTGGCATCCCAATACTCAAATGAATGAATGGAAAAATTTTGAAAAAATCGTCAAGGGAAAAGGAGTTTGGTTAATTGATTCAAATGGAAAAAAGATGATTGACGGAGTGGCATCAATGTGGTGTAATGTGTGGGGACATTCAAATCCAGAATTAATTTCCGCTATTCAAGAACAATCTAAAAAAATTCAACACTCTCCAATGTTTAATTTAACAAATGAACCTGCAGAGAAATTAGCTAAAAAATTAGTTAAGATTTCTCCAGGGATGAATAAAGTATTTTTTTCAGATAATGGTTCATCGGCAATGGAAATTGCCATAAAAATGTCATTACAATATTGGAAAAATGAGAATATTAAAAAAACTGAAATTGCCACAGTGCAGAATGGTTATCATGGAGATACATTTGGAGCGATGTCAGTAGGCTATGTCCCAGAATTTTTTGGTAAATTCAAAAGACAGTTGTTTTCAACAAAACAATTTCCAGTTCCAAATGAATATAGAAAACCTAAAAATCTGAAATTAGTAGAATATCAAAATCAATGTCTAGATAAAATTGAAAAAACATTTTCTCAAAATGACAATATTGCAGCATTTGTAATGGAAAGCGGAGCACAAGTTGCAGGAGGTGTTATTATATATCCTAAAAATTTTCAAAAAGAAATTAGCAACCTATGTAAAAAATACAATGTACTTTTGGTGTTAGATGAAATTGCTACAGGATTTGGCAGATTAGGTTCCATGAATCAATATTCTCAGCAAAAAAGTAAACCAGACATCATTTCTTATGGAAAAATGCTTACAGGAGGATACATGACATTAGCAGTGACATTAGCAACAAAGAAAATCTATGATTCATTTTTAGGAGAATTTAATGATTGGAAACATTTGTTTCATGGTCATACGTTTACAGGGAATCCAATAGCATGTGCATTAGCCGACAAAAATATTCAAATGTATGAAAAAAATAAATTAATTCTCAAAATTCAAAAAACATCTAAAGTTTTTGAAAGATTTTATGATTCATTTAGTAAATTAGATTTGGTTGGAGACATCAGACATAAAGGAATGTTGATGGGAATTGAATTAGTTTCAAATAAAAAAATGAAAACTCCAATCCACCCTAAAAAATCAATTAATAAAATATTTTTTGAAATAGGCAAAAAAAATGGAGTGTATCTTAGAACATTAGGGAATATAGTCATGGTTGTTCCACCATTATCAATTTCAGAATCCGAACTAGAATTATTATTGAATCGGGTTAGTAAGACGATTAAAGATGCATCACCTCTACTAGCTTAATGTTAACCTAAAAAATTAAAGTGGTTAACGCTTCCATATCATTATAAGGAGAAAATAATAACAAAATTAGATGAATGAGCGTGAATTAATCGCCCAATGTAAAGAAAAAGTGTTTTCCGGAGAGCAGATTTCTTCTGATGAGGCTCAAAAATTACTCTCAGTATCTGAAGAGAATCTTAAGTTTTTGGCATTATCTGCCAACGAAATTACACGTGATTTTAATGGTGAAAAAGTAGATGTCGAGCAATTAAACAATATTAAAAAAAATGCATGTAGTGAAGATTGTACTTTTTGTGGACAATCTGCATTTTTTGATACTGGAATAGAGACATATCAATTACCATTACCAGAAGAGGTAGTCATCAAAGCTAGAAAAGCTAAAGATGAAGGTGCAGAGTCATATTGTCTTGTCGCTGCATGGCGTCAACCTTCAGACAATGATTTTAAAAAAGTGTGTAAAATAATTAGCGAAATTAATGAAAAAGTAGGAATCAGTGTAGAATGTAGTTTAGGATTTCTGACAGTGGAACAAGCTAAAAAATTAAAGGAGTTAAAAGTCAAAAGATATAATCATAATTTAGAAACTGCAAAATCAAAATTCTCTGAGATTTGTACTACACACACCTATGAAGATCGTTTACAAACATTAAAAATTGCAAGGGATGCAGGACTGGAATTATGTACTGGTGGAATTATAGGACTAGGTGAAACTAGAGAACAGCGATTGGAATTAATTTTAGAATTGGCCAGATTATTTCCTGAAGAAGTCACCATAAACATTCTTGTCCCAGTTCCAGGAACACCTCTTGAATTACAAACACCATTAGAAAAATCTGAAATTGTGAGAATGTTTGCCACAATTCGATTCTTACTTCCCGAATCAGTAATCAAAATTTCAGGTGGACGTGAAACTCAAATGAACGACAATGGTGAAGAACTATTACTAAGTGGAGCAAATGGAATAATTACTTCAGGTTACTTGACAATGGGTGGCAATGAAGCAGAAAAAGATAAACTAATGATTGAGAAAATTGGCCTCAAATCATAAATTAGATTTCATAAAAAATGAATTAGAGCAGATTAAAAAAAATAATCTATACAGAAAAATCAGATTTGGAAAAATTTCAGGCTCAAAAATTAACATCTCGGGAAAAAATTTAATCAACCTATGTTCAAACGATTATCTTGGAATCAATCCAACTAATCTAAAAATTAAACAAATTCAATCCAGTTCAAGATTGATTTCAGGAAATGATTCAGTCTATGAAAAATTTGAAAAGAAGTTAGCCAAGCATAAATCACATGAAAAAAGTCTAGTATTTCCAACAGGATACATGGCAAATTTAGGCATCATATCCGCATTAGTGAAAAAAGAAGATTTGATTTTAAGTGATGAGTTAAATCATGCAAGCATCATTGAATCCTGTAGATTAGCAGGTGCAAAAGTCGAAATTTTCAAGCATAATGATATTGAAGATTTAAGAAAAAAGATCAAGCAAAAACAGAAAAGAAAATTCTTAATCACAGAAGGAGTTTTCAGTATGGATGGAGATTATTCAAATCTTCCAGAAATAACAGAAATAACAGAAAAAAATAACATTATTACAATTTTAGATGATGCTCATGGGGATTTTGTAGTAGGAAAAGACGGTAAAGGTACTGCAGAAAAATTTCATGTTTCTAAAAAAATAGATGTCTATGTGAGTAGTCTTAGCAAAGGACTTGGTTCGTTTGGAGGCTATGTGGCATCAAATAATCAAATTATTGATTACTGTACAAACAAGTCAAAATCTTTCATTTACACTTCAGCACTACCTGCGGTTTTAGTAGAGGATGCAGAAAAAAGATTTGATTCAGACCGTAATAAACAACAAAAAAAATTACAAAATAATACAAAAATCATTATTGATGGACTAAAAAATATAGGATTTCAAATAGAATCATCAACACATATCATTCCAATTATCATAGGAGATGAAAAAAAAGCAATGGATATGGGGGAGTTTTTATTTAAAAATGGAATATTCGTACAGCCAATCAGATATCCAACGGTTAGAAAAAATCAAGCAAGACTTCGAATTTCAGTAAGTGCATGGCTAAATGAAGATGATTTAGAACAATCATTAAAAATTTTCAAAAAAGCTAAAAAAGAATTTTAATAATTATCTCATTGCGTCAAATCCACCCAAAGCTGGAGACCCAATAATAACTGCTAAAGCAACAACAATTCCCAAAGCAATTCCAACAATGATGAATCTTTTATTCACAATGAATCAATTCTAATCCCATTTAAAAACGGATTGAATAGAGGAAATATAACAGAAGGGAGATAAAACACAATATGACAGAAATCACAATCATAATTGCGATTTTTGCAGGAATTGGTTCATTTCTTGCACCATGTGTTTTGCCAATGGTTCCAGCATTTTTGGCATATATCTCTGGAAGTAGTTTGAATGATCTAAATAATAAAAAAGAAAATTTGTTTACAATAAACAGAACCAAAATAATTTTAAATTCAATATTTTTTGTTTTTGGATTCTCAGTGGTGTTTTCAACTTTAGGAATTATAATTAATGGATTTTCGATTTTAGAATTGGACAAAATTATTGATGTACTAAATTACATTGGAGGGGGAATAATAGTATCCTTTGGCATATTTCTAATTTTATCAACAAAGATAATTAAAATTAATTTTGAAAAAAAAATCATTCCTACAAATAAACAAGTCGGGTACCCCACATCATTTTTGTTTGGATTAGCATTTGCTGTAGGATGGACACCATGTGTAGGACCAATACTAGGAACAATTCTGACATTGGCAGCTACCAATCCTTCATCTGCATTCAATTTACTATTAGGCTACACTTTTGGTTTAGGAATTCCTTTTATCATAATCGGAATATTTTTCTCAAGAGCAACAAAAATTATCAAATCTATGAGTAAAAATTTAAAATATTATAATTTGATTTTAGGCTCATTCATAGTAATTTTGGGAATGTTGGTTATTACTAATCAATTATCATATATTGCAAATTTTCCAATTCTTAATGAGTTGATTTTCCTAGGGTGACTTTATGAATAAAGAAATACGAACAGGGTTAGTTTTTGGCGGAATCATCATTATAGGAATAACAGTAATCAGTTTAATTTTTTCATCATTTGAGTCAGAGATAAACAATTCAGGAATAATACAAAATTCAAATCTCAAAAAAGCTCCAGAGTTAGAGGGAATAGCATTTTACCACAATAGCAATAGAGAAGATCTTTCATCAGAGATGAAAGATAAAGTCATTTTGTATGATATATGGACATATAGTTGCATAAATTGTATTAGAACTTTACCTCACATAATTTCATGGGATGAAAAATATAGAAATGAAGGATTACTAATTATAGGAATTCATTCTCCTGAATTTGATTTTGAAAAGGATCCAAATAATGTAAAAAAAGCTATTGAAAAATTTGGAATTACTTATCCAGTAGTAATGGATAATGAAATGAAAACTTGGAAGGCATTTGAAAATAGATATTGGCCGAGAAAATACATTGCAGACCATGAAGGATACATAAGATATGATCATATTGGTGAAGGAGGATATCAAGAGACTGAAAAAATAATTCAACAACTATTACAAGAAAGATCAGATGATCTAAATTTAGTAAATACGTTTGAATCTGAATTTGTTATGATTGAAGAATTTGAACATACTAATTTTAGAACACCAGAACTTTATTTTGGATATAAATTAGCACAAAACAGAAATCAGTTAGGAAATTCAGAAGGCTTTCAAGCAAATAAAATTGTTGATTATAAAAGCACAGATGATTTAGAATTGCATAAATTCTATTTGACTGGAGAATGGAGAAATAATTCTGAAAATATGGAATTAATTTCAAATGAAGGAACAATCAGAATTTTGTATAATGCTAAACAGGTCAATATTGTTGCTGCAGGTCAATCAAATCTAGAAATTTATCTAGATGGTCAACCAATCAAGTCAGATATCTCTGGAAGCGATTTATCTATAGATAGTACTCTTAATGTAAATGAATCTAGATTATACAATTTGATTGAATCTAAAAACTCAGAGTCAGGAATTTTGGAATTAAGAATAGATAAGCCCGGATTTCAAATTTTTACTTTCACGTTTGGATAGTGTAACCCCATTGGAGTGTAACTCCAGATACAGCAACTAGGGTGACAAATCAGTTTAAAAGAAAAATTTTTACGAAAATATGATTGACAGTGTTCAAAGACTCATGGAATAAAACAGAAACAGAGAGTATCTCACAAAAAGTAATGGGAAAAGTAAAACCAGAAGAACCATTGAGAAACAAAATTGAACAAGCACAGAGAAAATTACAATTTCAAATTTCAAAATTAGAAGGAATTAATGAGAAATTAAAGACAAAACATGATCATATCTTTGAAAAATGTGTTAACGCTCAACGTAACAATAAACCTGCTTATGCTCAAGCATATGCAATGGAATTAGCACAGGTGAGAAAAATGAAAAACATGGTAAGTGGTGCAAAATTATCCATGGAACAAGTAAAACTTAGACTAGATACAGTTTCAGAATTAGGTGATGTAGTTGTTACTCTTAGTCCATGTATGTCAATAATTAAAGGACTTAGTCCATCACTCAATGGAATAATGCCTGAGGCAAGTGCTTCAATGCAAGATCTTACTCAGATATTAGGAGATGTAATGTCAGGTTCATCAATGAGTATGAGTGATAACATGTTAGTTGGAAACGATTCAAACCCTGATTCATTAGCAATTCTTAAAGAGGCAGAAGAATTAATTGCAGGTCAAACTAGAAGTTCAATTCCAGATATTCCTGCAAGTTTGAAAAGTGATATTGTACAAAAGAAATCAGACATATTTATCTAAAAATAAAAATTTTTTAGAATTAAGGTTTAGTTGTTAATACATTACATTTAGCTTTATGATGAATTGTGTTAATAATTTCGTCATAATGTGTAGATTCAGTCATGGAAAGTTTAGGATAATCCACTATTAACAAATCAACTTTATTCTCATGAACATAGTCAATTACCCAATGTGCAATTGAATCAGTTAAAGCAAATTTAGTTTTAATTGAAATATTTTCATCTTTAGCAATTTTTTCCCATTTTACTAGTTCAGATTTGATTTTCAATTTTCTTTTTTCCAGAGCAATTTTATCTGCCTTAGTCTCAAAAAAATGAAACATTGGAGGTTTTTGATAAAAACATTCGATAACAGACAATGGACAATCAAGTTTCTTTGCTAAATTTAATCCAAGTTTGAAAGATCTGTTATCATGCGTAGGAGTAATAATTGCAACAGCAATTTGTTTGAACATAGTTCTTTTAAAAAATAAGACTAAAATAAATTTTCTTTATCAAACTATTTTGAACGTTTTTTACTCTTTTGAATTAAAATTTTTTTAATTCTAGAAATTGTTGGATAACTGTATCCCCTTCTTCTATAATTTGCGATCATCATTTTCCAATTCTTTAATCGCCATTGTGCTTGTTCAGTAGTTACAGAATGAACTTCTTTTTGGATTATACTTTTTCTTCCAACCTTTAAAGTACCGGCATCTTTGGCTGTCCATCGATTTTTTGCAAATTTTAAACCGGATAAAATTTCATCAATGGGGATTTCTTTAAAGTAATCTTTTATTTTTTTAATTTCTAATTCAGAGGGTAAGCGTTCATTTGTCAGTTCAATTTCAAATTTTTCCATGTAAAAATTACAAATTCCTAGTTAATCAAATTCAGGCTAAATGAAATTTTACTAAAGTGGAAAAAAAATAAAATATCAACAAGGCAAAGATACTAGTGAATTTTTACATAGTGTCATATACATTCCAGCCCCAAGAATAATAGTTGCAAATGCCACCAGAGGAATTAATATGAAGATATTTGTTTTTAGGCCCATGAGTTATCTACGAATCTAGAGTATAAAATTGTCACAACTAATCTACAGAAATTTCAAAAATCCCTTTAGTTTTTGGATTTTGTAATTTTTTTATGATTTCTCTCGGAATCAAATCTGATGAAGTATCAGAGCCTATAGCCAATGTGCGGGGGCAAATAAATCGGCTTTTTCTAATTACAATATCATCATCATGACTTAGGATTAATTGTGGATCACCATATGCAGTAAATTGAAATTTTTGTTCATCGACTATTATTGAAAAATGGATTAAAGATTCAGGTTGGCGTAATTTTTCCTTTAATTCATTAGGAAGATCAGAACAACCATAATTCGCATTAATTCCAACTATACAATCACCACGAGGTGTAAGATGAGAATCTTTTGTAATTTCCAATGTTTTTTGATGGTTGGATCTAATATTCTCATGCCCAGAAAATTCTATCTGAAAACGCACAGTCAAAAATTGGCTAGACTTAAATTAAACTTTCAGAGATTTGAATCAAATGCTTCCTGCACAACAAGGTTATGATAGAGCTATCACAGTGTTTTCACCAGACGGAAGACTGTATCAAGTTGAATATGCAATTGAGACTGTCAGAAGAGGTACAATTGCTGTGGGTGTAAAATGTAAAGATGGAATTGTTATTGCAGTTGAAGAAAGACCAAGAAAATTACAAATATCACATACTGCTCAAAAAATATTCCAAATTGATGATCATGTTGGAGTTGCAGCCGCAGGATACATTCCTGATGCAAGAAGTCAAGTAGACAATGCAAGATTCTTCTCTCAAAGTAATAAGATGATTTATGATGAACCAGTAGAAATTGAAACAATTGCAAAACATTTAGCAGATCAATCACAGCAATATACACAATATGCAGGAGTCAGACCTTATGGTGTTGCTTTAATTCTTGGTGGAGTTGTAAATAAAAAACCACAATTATTCTTAACAGATCCAAGTGGAACATACATTTCATATGATGCAATTGCTATTGGTTCTGGTTCTGATCAAGTAACTGATTTCCTTGAAAAAACATACAAAAATGATTTATCAATTGATGATGCATCAATTTTAGCTGCTGCAGGAATCTATCTTGCAAGCGATGAAAAAGAACAGACATCACATATTAGAATGGCACACATCACAACAGAAAGTGGGTTATACGAATTAGTTTCAGAAGAGAAGATTTCAGGATATGCTAAAAATGCCAAAGAACAGTATCCTCATAACAAAAATTAATTTTTAGATTTCAAGTGATTTTATCCAATGAAACTTTCTGTAGCAATTCCAGATTCGTCATTATCCGATGAATCATTAAAGATAGATAAAACAAGAAAAATTTCAGTTTTGGCTAGAGCATGTGCAATTTTTAGAATCGATACAATTTACGTCTATCAGGAAAGTAATCTTAAAGAAGATAGAAATTTAATTTTAACAGTTCTCAAATATTTAGAAACTCCTCAATTTCTAAGACGCAGACTATTTCCAAAAATTAATGATTTAAAATTTGCAGGTGTGTTACAACCACTGAAAATTCCTAGCCACATCACACCAGCAAATCCAAAAAAAATAGTCAAAGGCGATATAAGAGAAGGGATCATAGTTGGAATGAAAGGAAAAAAATTTGTCGATGTTGGCATAAATCAACTTGTGCAGTATTTTGGAAAAAATCCAATTGGGAAAAGAACTACAATTCAGTTTCGTGAAGGATATCCAGATTTTTCTATAAAAGAGATTTCAAAGGAAGAAATTTCAGAGTATTGGGGATATTCAGTAAAAGAAAGAGCAAATCTTTTTGGTTTGTTAAACGAGTGGAAAGGAAATGTTATTTTAACTTCTAGAAAAGGAAAACCAGTTACAAAGGAACAGATTAACAAATATGTCAAATCAGATATTCCAACCCTCGTGGTTTTTGGTTCACCTGAAAAAGGAATTCATCAAATTTTAGGTTCAAAAATGAAAAATGTTCAAAATGCAAAATCTTTGAATTTTTTTCCTCAGCAAGCAACTGAAACAGTCAGACTAGAAGAGGCATTATTAGGAACATTAGCCATAATTAATGCAAATAATTAAGATCAGCATTGGCAGAAAGAAAGAATTTTTTGATTATGGCCATAGGGATTGGCGGATTTGGAGTAATTGTAGGAGGAATAACAATTTGGAATTTAGTTTCAGAAATCATTAATCCTTAAAAAATAGGCACGAATGGTTAACCTAAAAATTTTAACTGGTTAACCAAAGGTCTATTGGTTTAATAGAGGGAATTCGATGATGCGTTTTATCAATGGGAGCTAGAAAACGTCATCAACCACGTAGAGGAAGTCTTGCATACCTTCCAAGAGGTCGTGCAAAAAGTATGGAAGCAAGAATTAGAGCTTGGCCAAAACTTAATTCCGAAGAACCAAAGATTTTAGCTCATTGTGGTTTCAAAGCTGGTTGTGTTCAAATTGTCAGTATTGATGATCGTGAAAAAGTTCCAAATGCAGGAAAGCAATTAGTTAGTTTAGGTACAGTTCTAGTTACACCACCAGTTTTAATTTTAGGTGTAAGAGGTTATTCAAAAGATCATGATGGTTTACATGCAGAATTTGATGTATATGCACAAGACATTCCAAAATCAATTGCAAAAGAAATTTCACTCAAAAATAAAAATGAAAACGCATTAGATTCAGCAGAAAAATCTTTGGGAAAAATTAAAGAAATTTTTGCAATTGTTGCAGTATCACCAAGAGATGCAGGTCTTGAACAAAAGAAACCATATATTTTTGAAGCATCAGTAAGCGGGGGAGATATTACAAAACAATTCAATCACGTAAAAGAATTACTTGGAAAAGAAATCAAAATTGATCAAATTTTTGAAACAGGTGCCAGTGTTGATGTTGCAGCAATTACTAAAGGTAAAGGATGGCAAAGTGTTATCAAAAGAATGCACGTAAAAAGAAAACAACACAAATCAAGAAAAACAGTCAGAGAAGTTGGTTCACTCGGACCTATTTCACCTCAAAGCATCATGTTCACAGTACCAAGAGCAGGTCAAATGGGATTCCAACAAAGAATTGAGTACGATAAACGAATTATGGTTATGGGGAATACTGAGGAAAGTAAAATGAAAATCAATCCAGATGGAGGTTACAAACACTTTGGATTAGTAAAAGGAGATTTCATTATTCTGAAAGGGTCAGTTCCAGGAACTTACAAGAGATTAATCAAATTAAGAAGTCAGATGAGAAATATCCCATCAAAAGTTTCAAAACCAAATATTTTGGAGGTAGTGATTTGAGTAAAGTTTCTGTTCTATCTACAAGCGGTAGTAAAGATGGAGAAATAGAATTACCTCAAGTATTCGCAACACCATTTAGAAGAGATTTAATTCATAAAGCATTCACCAATTTGACTTCACATAAATTCCAAAGACAAGGAAGACATCCAACTGCAGGTCAAGATGTAGTTGCTGATTCTAACTCACCACCAACAGGTCAAGGAGTTGCTCGTGTAGCAAGAGCATTAGGTGGAGGTGGGGGTAGACAAGGACAAGGTGCAGAAGTTGCATCAACTAGAGGAGGAAGACAAGCACATCCACCAATTGTAGAAAAAGTCATTTACAAAAAATTAAACAAAAAAGAAAACAAACTTGCATTATGTTCAGCAATTGCAGCAACTGCAAATAAGGAGAGAATATTATTCAGAGGACACAAGATTGAAGGAATAGAAACATTCCCAATGATTGTTACTGATGATATTGAAAATATATCCAAAGCAAGTGATATGGAAAAAATCTTAGATTCATTAAAGCTATCACAAGACGTCAAAAGATTAGACGCAAGAAAACCACGTTCTGGACAATCCAGATTGAGAGGTAGAAGTAAAAAAGTAGGTAAGAGTGTCTTATTTGTTATCAAAGATGATTCAAAACTATCCAAAGCAGTTGGTGCAATTCCAGGCGTTGAGACAAGAAATGCAAAAGATCTTAGTGTTTTAGATCTAGCACCAGGTTCAGAACCAATCAGATTAACAGTATACTCAAAAGGCGCAATCGAAGAAATTGCAAAAATTAGTTCAACACACTTAGAGGTTATGGCGAAAATACAATGAACGTACAAGAAGCAACCAAGATAATTTTGAAACCATACATTACTGAAAAGACATTTGCAATGGTTGAGAACGAGAGTAAAATTTGTTTTATTGTTGAAAGATCTGCAAACAAGACAGAAATTGCCGAAGCCGTAAAAACACTTTACAATGAAAAAGTAACTAACGTAAACACAGCCAGAACCATTTATGGTAAAAAGGCATTTGTTCAGTTCGAAACCACAGACAAAGCCAGAGACTTGGCAACAAAGATAGGAATGCTCTAATATGGAACACAGAATTCGAGAAATAATTAAAGGAGAAATGAAACATGGTTAAAGAATTTGAGTATAGAGGAATTCCTAAAGAAGAGTTAGAGGCAATGTCAATTGAAAAATTATTCCAACTTTTCAATGCAAGACAAAGACGTTCATTAACTAGAGGGATTAACGACGGTAAAAGAAAATTGATCGAAGAGATCAAAGGAGCAAAGGCTGGAAAAGTTACAACTCCAATTAAAACACATTTGAGAGATTTGATTATTCTACCTTACATGGTAGGAGTTACAGTAAATGTTTTCTCAGGAAAAGAATTCAGACCAGTTACAATCAGAACTGAAATGATTGGTCATTATTTGGGAGAATATGTCATAACAAACAAGAAGGTATCTCACGGTGCTCCAGGTGTTGGTGCATCCAGATCAAGCCTTTATGTACCATTAAAGTGATTATTATGGGTAGATTCAATTACGCTTTCCAAAATTATGATGCGACAAAACATGTTCGTTCATCACTTAGAGAAAAAGACATTTCACACAAACATGCTCGTGAAGTTGCAAATGCAATCAAAGGTTTGTCAATTGAAAGAGCTAGAGATTACTTACAAAGTGTTGTAAATATGGAAAGAGCAATTCCATTTAAGAGATTCAATAATCAAGTAGGTCACAAAAGTGATCCAGGAATGATGGCAGGTAGATATCCACAGAAAACAGCAAAAGAATTCATTAAAGTTTTAGATAATTTAGAATCAAATGCAGAATACAAAGGAATGGATTTAGATAGATTGAAGATTATCAATGCAACAGTGCACAAAGGAGTCATTGTGAAAAGATTTATTCCAAGAGCAATGGGAAGAGCCACACCAAAAAATAATGTTTTAACACATGTAGAGTTGGTGGCTCAGGAGATTTAGATTTGTCATCAGTAAAGAACGTAATCAAAGATAATTACAATATGATGTTACTCAAGGATTACCTTAGAGAAGCAATTAAAGAAGCAGGATTCTCACATGCAGAGATTGCAAAGACACCAACAGGTACCAGAGTAGCATTACATGTTACAAGACCAGGTATCGTAATCGGTAGAAAAGGTTCAGGAATCAGAGATTTAACAGATAAACTTGCAACAGACTTTGGTTTAAAAAATCCACAAATTTCAGTTGTTGAGATTGAAAAACCAGAATTATCTCCCAGTGTAATGTGTAACAGAATGGCATCACATCTTGAAAGAGGTACAGCATTTAGAAGAGCAACCATGTGGACATTAAAACAAATCATGGAGAATGGTGCAATGGGAGTACAAATTACAATTTCAGGAAAATTAAGAGGTGACCGTTCAGCATTTGAGAAACATAGTGCAGGAATTTTACCAAGAGCAGGACATCATGCAGAAGTAATTGTTGCTGAAGATATTGCACATGTCAATACTGCAATGGGTCTAATTGGAATTAGAATTAGAATTGCAAGAAAAGAAAAATTCGTACCAGAGTTTGAATTAAAAGAAGAAAAAACAAAGAAAGTAAAACAAGTCAAAGATGAAGAGACAGGTAAAATGAGAGATGAAACAGCAGATGAAAGAAAAGCTAGAACTGAATCTGAACAAATCGCAATGGAAGAAGAAAAAATGAAAGAACTTGAAACATTAGAAGAAGAAGAGGAGAAATTGAAATGACCAGACTTAGTATGAAAACCATAAGAGAGTTAAATGAAAAAGATCTCAAAAGCAAAATTCAAGAAAGCAGAAGTGAATTAGCAAAATTAAGAGTAGACGGAGCTAAAGGTACATTAAGAAAAGAAAGCGGTAAGATTAAACCAATTAGACACGACATTGCACGAATGCTCACAAGATTAAACGAGTTGAAGAAAAAATGATAACTGTAGACAATATTTCATCACATGAATTCATTGGAATGCATACAGAGATCATTGAATCAACAAATTCTCAAGTAATAGGCTTAAATGGAACAATCGAAAATGAAACAAAATCCATGTTTCAATTAAACACAGATAAAGGAATCAAAAATATTTCAAAATCCAACAATCATTGGAAATTTTCAGTTAATAATCAAACAGTAATTGTTAATGGAGATAACATTTCTAAAAGACCACAAGATAGAATCGGAGGAAAACATGACTAGAAACATCGGATTGAAAGTAAAAGAACCATCAAGAGAATGTGACGATAAAAACTGTCCATTCCATGGAGGATTATCAATTAGAGGTAAATTATTTGATGGAAAAGTTACAGGAAATAAAGCCCGTCAAACAATTACATTACAAAAAGATGCACCAATTTACTTTAACAAATTCAAAAGATATGCAAGAGGAAAAAGTACAATCCATGCACATGTTCCAGGATGTATTGATGTTGAATCAGGAGATACTGTCATCACTGCAGAGTGTAGACCAATTTCAAAATCAGTATCATTTGTTGTAGTGGAGGTTAAAAATTAATGGCAAAGCAAGCAGGAAAAGGAGTAGAAGAATTTAGACCATATGTCACTAGATCAATTCCAGTGGGAGCAAATATTGTATGTGCAGATAATTCAGGAGCAAAGATTTTGGAAATTATCAACGTACCTAGACATAAAACAAGATCATCAAGAATTCCTTCCGCATCAGTTGGTGATTTTTGTAATGTTGTTGTAAAGAAAGGACCAGCAGAATTAAGAAAACAAATTTTTGGAGCAGTAATTATTAGACAAAAATATGCAGTTAGAAGATTAAATGGTGTAAGAGTATGTTTTGAAGATAATGCAGCAGTATTAATCACTCCAGAAGGAGAAACAAAAGGAACAGACATCAAAGGACCAGTAGCAGCTGAAGCATCAGAAAAATGGCCAAGGGTAGCTAACTTGGCATCAATGGTGGTATAACAAAATGAAACCAACAAAAATGAGAAATCATTTGATTTACCAAGCATCCCATGTTGTTCGTAGTAAACAACTTGGAAGTCATTTATCTAAAGAATTAAGCAAAAAATACGGAAAATCAAGTGCAAGAATTGTAGAGGGTGACTCAGTAAAAATTCTTAGAGGAGAATTCAAAGGTGTAGATGGTAAAGTAGCAAGTATCGATATTCAAAAGAACAGTGTCACAATTGAAGGCGTTAAAAAAGAAAAAACTAAAGGTGACAAATTTGATGTATATATCCACACATCAAACCTTGAAATTACAGCATTAAACACAGATGATAAATGGAGAATATCAAAATTGGAAGGTAAGAAACCAAGTAATTCTCCAAAACCAGTAGAAAAAAAGGAGTCTAAAGAATAATGGGAAGTATTTCAGGAAGTAAAAAACTCAAGAGACAAATGGCTCCACAATTTTGGGGCATTGGTAGAAAAGACAAGAGATTTGTAATAACAGTTAAACCCGGTTCTCACAAAAAAAGTCATTCAATTCCAACTGCGGTTTTACTTAGAGATACATTAAACATGGTTACAAGTCTAAGAGAAGCTAAATCAGCAATATATGCAGGTAAAGTAAAAATCGATGGGGTTGTAAGAAAATCACTACATCATTCAATTGGATTGATGGATGTTATAGAACTTGAAAACGTATCTGATGTATACAGATTAGTTCCAACAGATGGAAAATTATTAAAACCAATCAAAATTCAAGATTCAGAAAAAACAAAAAAACTAGCTCAAGTAGTTAGAAAAGTTACAATCAGTAAAGGAAGAACACAAATTGGATTTCATGATGGTCGTTCATTAATTTCAGATACACCAGTAAATGTTGGAGATGTATGTTTATTACAAGTACCTGAACAAAAAATTCTCGAAGTAATCAAATTAGAAAAAGGAAATCATGGTCTTGTTACAAAAGGAACAAACGCAGGTAAAATTGGAAAAATTGAAACCATTGAAGATGGTACTTTTATTCTTCCAAAGAAAGTTGTCCTATCATTAGAAGATAGAAAAATTGAAATTCCTGCAGACATCATCATGCCAATCGGAAAAGAGGATCCAATAATTCAATTAAAGTGATAATATGTCCCAAGAAACTCAAAACCCAATGAAGCAAATCTACTTGGAAAAAGTAGTTCTGAATATGGGTGTAGGAAGATCTGGTGAAGTAATAGAAACTGCAAAAAGAGCTTTAGAGCAAATTTCAGGTAAAAAACCATCATCTAGAAATGCAAAAGAAACACAAAGAGATTGGGGCGTAAGAAAAGGAGAGCCAATTGGTGCAGCAGTTACCATTAGAGGTGAGGATGCTGTAGTACTATTGAAAAGATTGTTTGCTGCAAAAGGAAACAGAATCAATGGAAGATCTATAGATAATTTTGGAAATTATTCTTTTGGAATTAACGAACATATCGATATTCCAGATGTAAAATATGAACCATCAATTGGAATCTTAGGATTAGGAATCTCAGTTACTTTAACTAGACCAGGTTTCAGTATCCGAAAAAGAAGTAAACATAAAGCAAGTGTTGGAAAAAGCCACATTATCACTAAACAGGAAGCAAAGGATTATCTAATCAAAGAGTTTGGAGTGACAATAGTATAATGGCAAAAGATAGAAGTTACGAATTCACTGGAAGAAAAAAACATACTTTTGGAAGAGGTTCAAGATGGTGCAAAAGATGTGGAGACTATACAGCAGTGATTCAAAAATATGATTTAATGATATGCAGAAGATGTTTCAGAGAAGTAGCAAATTCACTAGGATTTAGGAAGAATAGGTGATCAAATGCCATCAAATAACGTATTAGCAAATTTGTTCGTTACATTATACAATAATGAAGCTAGAAGAAAACGTGAATGCACAATATTGCCAACTTCAAAATTAGGAATTGAAGTTCTGAAAACTCTTCAAAAAGACGGATACATTGGAGAATTCGAGCATATTGATGATAAGAGAGGCGGTAAATTCAAAATTAAATTATTAGCAAAAATAAACAAGTGTGGTGCAATCTCACCAAGATTCAAAGTAAAAAATGATGAATTCAATAATTGGGAACAACAATATCTCCCAGCATACGACAGAGGAATGTTAATTGTTACAACTAATCAAGGCGTAATGTCACATCATGATGCAACAGAAAAAGGAATTGGAGGATTCTTAATCGGATATGTCTATTAAACAAGTTGAGAAATTACAAGATGAAGTAATTATTCCTGAGGGAGTAAAAGTAACAAAAGCAAAGAATATGCTCAAGTTTGAAGGACCTTTAGGAAAAACATATAAAAATTTCAAAAGCATTCCGGTAGAAATTGCAATTAATGAAAATAAAGTAAATCTCAAAGCTCTTGGTCCAAGAAAAAGAGATTACTCAGTTTTACATACTGCACGTTCAATCATCAGAAATATTTGTGAAGGACTCACAATTGGATATACAATCAAAATGAAAATTGTTTTTGCACACTTTCCAATCACTGTCAAAGTAGAAGGTAAAAAAATCCTAATCGATAATTTCCAAGGTGAAAGATCATCAAGAGTTACCCACATTGTTGGAAATACCAAAGTGGTTCCAAAAGGCGAGGATATCGTAATCACCGGTGAAGTTTGGAATGATGTAACACAAACTGCAGCAAATATTGAATTAAGTACCAAAGTCAAAAACAAAGACCATAGAGTTTTCCTAGATGGTGTTTACATCTATGAAAAGAAAAAAGGACTAGACAAATAATCTTAATTTCTAATGACCTTAGACCCTGAATTCAAAAATCAAACTACAGAATTAATTACAAATACTTTAGAACTTTACAAACAGGCTGGTGCATCACCAAGAGTAGGACAAGTTTGGGATTGTGAAAATGTTGGAGATTTCTTGTGCGGTTTTTTTGTTGGTGAAATGGTAGGTTCAGCATTAAGTGCTTTTCAGATTGTACATCAAAGAGAACCAACTCCAGATGAACATTTAGAAATAATTGATCTTGTTGAGAGTCATTCAAAAGATATTAAAGATTTTTTTTCAAAATTTAACTAAGTTTTTACTTGTTTGCTGATTTTTAGATAGTAGCAAGGATTAAATCACTTTTATCGTGGTTAAATCTTATTGCCGCCCTAGCTCAGCGTGGTAGAGCATCCGACTGTTAATCGGACGGTCGTCAGTTCAAGTCTGATGGGCGGCGCCTTTTGTTTCTAATCTCGAATTTAGAAAGAAATATTCTATAACATACAAATTAATTGTTAAAAATATTTCTAAACTCGAATTTAGAAATATTGATCGGTTATCATCAAATGGTTTACACTATTAGACAACATAGATCTAATATATGATCGGGTAACTAAAGTATGCAGGAGGTTTACATTGGTCAGAACTAGAAGGGCCAACAGATATTGTGTTGACTGTGGTGCTAGACTAGTGTATTACCCAAGATTATCCAATCCAAAAGCACCGAATGAGCATAGAGTACTAGTTTATGCATGTCCTGATTGCACAGAAGACTTTGAAAAACCAAAAATGTTCTCAATTAGAAGAAATCAAGTAGAAGACCCGTTAGAAACGGTTGAAATTGAGATTACACAGTTACAAAAAAAAGTAGCTAATAATTAGTAAAATTATGGGTTATGTTTCACGTCAAAGAAGTAGTGCCTGGTTTCTATTACCAATATTTTTAGGATTAATCGGGGGCATCATTGCATATTTTGTTCTAAGAACAGATGATCCTCCAAAAGCCAAAAACTGCTTGTATCTAGGGTTGGCAATGATGGCAGTTGGGATTATTTTCAATCTTATCATTATAGGTTCAATTCCAGAATTTGAGTCAGGTCTGAGTGTTAACGTTTAGGCACAAAAATTAAGATATTTCTAAATTCGAATTTAGAAATAATCGTATTTTGATGCTAATATTTTTTAAAACCGATTAAAAACTCAAAGAGAAATAAAATGAATCATAGAGATAGTGTTGAAAGATGGTTAATTCATGAAGGACTAAAATTTAGCGAAGAAAAAAGTGATGATAACTCATTTTTGATTAAAATTAATCATGCAGGTGAAAACGGAGTTCCAATCGAAATTTTTGAACCAAAATCTCAACCAGGAGTTTTAGTCGTAGGTTCCAAAGTCATAATGAAAAATAATCAAATTTCAAGATTATTGGGATTTAGTAAAGATGAGAAAGAAAAATTTGATAAAAAAGTGGGTGAATTCTGTTATTCAATTCAAGCAATTCATAAAATGATTACAGAAGATGGTAAACAGAAGATAGGAGTCTATGTGGTTTTAGATAAACCTGAAAAAATTAACCAGCCGGGAATTTTTGATGCAATTAACCAAGTATCAGAAATGAATGAAAAGACTTCTAGATTTCTCTTAAAGACGTTTTAGGGCATAATTTATTCAAAATAACCCCCCTTTTTTGAGACAAATTTAGCATACTTTCTAAATTCATTAGGCATAAAGACTTGGAAAAAATATCTAATTTGAACAATATCAAAAATAATCAATTATGTTCAAAAATTACTCAAGAATCAGATTTACGCCTAGATGTTAAACCCCCCATATGATTTTCAGGGTTTAGGCAGTAAGTGATTTTTTGGAAAATCGTCATTTTTTGGGGGGGTTTAACAGACATGCCTAGATAGAAAAACCAACCCTCAAACCACCAAGATGTCACAGAAAAACATACCAATCTTTTTTAATTCGTGCCTGAGTGCTAAACCCCCTTAAAATCAGTCATAAATTGATAAAAAATTTGAAAAAAATGATTTTTTCGAGATTTTTGGAAAAAATCAACCATCGAAATATTTGCAAAAACCCTCATTTTTTGAACAAAATATTCTTAAAATGAGTTGCAACTATATACCAAAAAAACAAGCCCTTTTTGTGGCAGGATTAGGGGCAGTAATAGTGGTTGGAGCAATCATTGCATCCATGGCAGTTGCAATGTTCATGTATACACAATATCAGACTAATTTTATAGAAACTACAGCAGGTGAGACATTTACAGTTGGACCTGTGGAATATGTGATTACATTTGAAGGAACACATGAAGGGGATAAAGATACAAAACCTGAAAATATCTTTGTGATGATTGGAATAACTGCAAAATACATTGGTGATGAAGAAAAAACCTTGCTATCTGGTGGACAATTCTACATAGTTGACGAAAAAGATCAAAAACATCAAGCAGTTTATGGTGAATTTTCATCAAAAGATCTTCTTTTAGAATGGTTAGAACCAAACAAACCAGTTGAAAAAACTACACAATTTGATATCCCATTTGATGAAGAAAAAGTTTACAAAGTAATCATTAGACCTCAAAAAGATCAATCAACAGTAGATACAGCAGTGATTTGTTTGACAAATTGTTGATCGGAAATCAAAAAATTACAAAAAAATAGTCAATTTTTACAAAGAATTAAGCAATTTTTTGTGACTGATACCATATAACATGTATAATTTTTTGAAAAAAATATGGCAATATCTAAAGCCAAAAGAGCTGAAGCAGCTAAAAAAGCAGCAAGAACTCGAAAGAGAAATGCAGCTAAAAAAGCAGCTGAAGCAGAAAAATTAGCTGCTGCAAGAAAAAGAAAAGCAGCAGCAACTCGTAGGAGAAATGCAGCTAAAAAAGCAGCTCCAAAGAGAAAGGCAGCACCAAAACGCAAAGCCGCTCCAAAGAGAAAAACTGCAGCTAAAAAAGCAGCTCCAAA
>VMBT01000276.1_pt1 | contig 34517 bp, 32 predicted proteins | sample 4404301 | NCBI WGS metagenome assembly VMBT01 (sample SAMN12238535, study PRJNA552566) | marine metagenome | isolation source: Coastal seawater | place: USA: coastal Georgia, Sapelo Island | collected 2008-08/2009-08
TTCTTTTATTTATTTCAATCGGATGTCAAAACAATTCTAAAAGATCTGACTCTTTATCTAATAAAGGAGTTGGTCCAATTACCAATGTTATACTTGAAGATAAGGTAAATATTTCTATGGCAAACTCTGGTGAAAAACTATTTAATCAACTTTGTACATCCTGTCACATTATCAATGAGGATTATATTGGACCTGCTATGTCAGGAGTACTTGTTAGAAGATCACCAGAATGGATAATGAATATGATTTTAAACCCTATTCAAATGGTTGAAGAAGATCCTATAGCAATAGAGCTGCTAGAGAAATATAATTTTGAATATATGTATAATCAAAACTTATTGGAGGAAGAGGCAAGAGAAATTCTTGAATATTTTAGGCTTCTAGATTAAATATCAACATTGCCATCATAATATCCTGGTATGGGTACATATCCAAGTTTATTTGTCATAACATATTCAGAGATCATATATGAGCTTACTGCCATATCTCTTATTAAAGCGCATATTTGACTATAGTTTTGACCATTTGATGCAATCATACTCCCATTATCAATATGATTGGAAAAATGCTTTTCTAAGACCTTATCATCAATTTCACTTATTGAATTAATTTTTTCAGTTTCAATAATCATATCTATAAAACCTTCTATCATAGCAAGAAGATATTTTTGATCTTCTGTTCTAATGTTTTTTGCAACATGAGCATCAACAAAGTTAACTATACTAAGCGTTTTTGCTCCCGGTGTATCTGTTTCTGGAATAACTATCTCCATAATTTTTTCAAGAAAACTAATTTGCCTTTTATTAAAAAAAGAAAAATTTAGATTAGAAGAATTAGTTTGACATGATTGAATAGTTAAAATTACCGGTGTTGATAATGTCAATGAGCTAAAAGCTAAACTAATTCTTTTTATTGCTCCTCTTCTTTTCATAGTTAGATGTTTAACTTATTTAATTCCTCAACTGCATGATTAACTGCACGTGCTGTTAATGCCATATAAGTAATTGAAGGATTCTGATTACCTGCTGATGTCATACATGAACCATCAGTAACATACACATTTTTTACCTCATGAATTTGGTTATTACCATTTAAAACAGACGTTTTTGGGTCTCTTCCCATTCTAGCAGTTCCCATCTCATGTATCCCATTTCCAAAAATATATTTACTTTCCCAACCATCCACATCTTCAAAGCCTGCTTTTTCAAGCATTTCTTCAGCTTGTGTTTTCATGTCTTTTCTCATACTTATTTCATTTTCCCGGATTTTAGCATCAAAAGTAACGGTAGGCAATCCCCATTTATCTTTTTTATTATAATCAAGAGTCATTTTATTTTCATGATATGGCAAAATTTCACCAAAACCATTCATACTTGCAGTCCATTCATCTCTTTTTACAATGTTCTCTTTAAATTTTGGGCCATATGAAATAAGTTCTTCAGCGCTATCAGCTATACTCATAAATCCTCTTGATGCTCCACCCTGATATTGATAACCTCTTAAAAAATCCTTTCTATTAGTAATACCTCCAATATTTCTAAATCTAGGTATATAAAATCCAGCAGGTTTTCTTCCATATGTGATTTTATTTTTAAAACCCTTAAAAGTACCAGATGCACCAACTTGAAAATGATGATCCATTAAATTGTGTCCCAACTCACCTGAATCATTACCCATTCCATTTGGAAATCTATCAGACTTTGATTGCATTAATATTGATGTAGAACCAACAGTTGAGGAGCACAAAAAAATCACTTTTGCAAAATATTCATATGATTGATTATTTACTGAATCAATTACACGAACACCTGTAGCTCTTTTTTTATCTTGGTCATATATTACTTCATGAACAATTGAGTTTGGCATAAGTGTCATGTTTCCAGTTGCTTCTGCTGCAGGAAGGGTTGAAGAATTACTACTAAAGTAGGCTCCATAAGGGCACCCTCTCATACATCTATTTCTGTATTGGCAGGTTACTCTTCCAAGACCAGGTTTTGTACCTTCAGTAATATGTGCAGTTCTGGCATTAGATAATATTCTTCCATCGTAAAAGTTTTTGGAAATGCTCTCTCTCATGTGTTTCTCAAGAACATTTAATTCAAAAGGCTTTAGAAATTTTCCGTCAGGAAATTGAGGTAAACCTTCATACCTACCCTGAACTCCAATGTATTCCTCAACATAATCATACCATGGAGCAATATCTTTATATCTAATTGGCCAATCAACTGCAATGCCGTCTTTTGCATTACCTTCAAAGTCAAATTCACTAAGTCTATAAGTATGTCTTCCCCAGGTTATAGACCTTCCTCCTACATGATATCCTCGTATCCAATTAAACTTATTTTCTTCATCATTGTATGGATGATCAACATCATCTACAAAAAAATGTCTCGAGGATTCTGTATTAACATAACCAGTCCTACTTTGTTTAGGTTGTCTTTTTAAAGCATCTTGAGTAATTGTATCACCACCTTCAAAATCCCATGGATTCATATCAGCAGTATGATAGTCATCAATATGTGTTATCATCCTTCCTCTCTCAAGTACAAGAGTCTTTAAGCCTTTTTCTGTTAATTCTTTTGCAGCCCATCCTCCACTTATTCCAGTTCCAACTACAATTGCATCAAATTTATTATCCATAGTTTTGATTTTTCAATTTCTAATTTAACATTAAATAATTTAAATCATAATTAATTATTTAAATTTATATTTATAGTATATAAAACCATCTAATATGAAAAGAAAAGAATTTATAAAGTTAGCCTCAACAGGCGTTCTAGGTATATCTTCATTAGGATATATTTCATGTCAAACACCTAAAGAATTATTTTTCAAACTATCTCTTGCTCAGTGGTCACTTCATAAAGCAATTCAAAGCGGGCAAATGTCTCCTTATTTATTTGCTAAAAAGTCTAGTGAACTAGGTTTTACAGGACTTGAATATGTTAATGCTTTATACGATGATGTGATGAAAAGTGAAGATAAATCTTCAAGTATTAAAGATTTTATTTCTAAAAATAATCAACTTGCTGACGAAAATGGAGTTGAAAATGTTCTAATAATGATTGATGATGAGGGGGATTTGGCAGACGAAAATGAGGACAGGAGGCTAAAGGCAATAGATAATCACAAGTTATGGATTGATACTGCTGCTTCAATGAATTGCTCTTCAATAAGATTAAATTTATATGGTTCAAAGGATATCGATACATGGAAAAACTTATCTATTGATAGCTTATCAAAGCTTGGAGAATATGCTCAAGGTACTGGAATTAATGTGATAGTTGAAAATCATGGAAGAATAACATCTAATATTCCTGAACTTATGAGTGTTATATACGGGACGAATATGGATAACGTGGGTACTCTTCCTGATTTTGGTAATTTTTGTATGGCTGATGAAGGATATGGTACTGTATTTGATGGTTCCTGTGAAACAATGTATGACTTTTATCAAGGAGTAGAAGAAATGATGCCAAAGGCATTTGCTGTTAGTGCTAAGTCAAATGACTTTGATGAAAATGGAGATGAAAAAACTATAGACTATATGAGGATGATGAAAATTGTAAAGAGTTTTGGATATACTGGTTATGTTGGTGTTGAATACGAAGGTGAGAGATTATCTGAAGAAGATGGTATTAAAGCTACCAGAGATTTATTAATCAAAATTGGTCAAACCATTTAAAATGAACAATTCAACAAATTTAAAATTAAGCATAATGATGTTCTTAGAGTTTTTTATCTGGGGATGTTGGTTTGTTACAATGGGTACATTTTTATCTCAAGCATTTAGTTCAACTGGAGCTGAAATAGGTCTAGCATATGAGACTCAATCATGGGGTGCAATAATTGCTCCATTTATTATTGGATTAATTGCTGATAGATATTTTGATGCTGAAAAAATTTTAGCAATAATTCATATAATTGGTGGTGGGCTTCTATTCATGTGCTCAATTGCTGTTGGCTTTGAGACATTCTTTCCTTACATATTGATATATATGATCTTATATATGCCAACTCTTGCTTTAGTAAACTCAATTGCATTTAGACAAATGAAAGATCCATCAAAAGAATTTCCCAAAATTAGAGTATGGGGAACAGTTGGATGGATTGTTGCTGGTTTGGTAATTAGTTATGGTGTTGGATGGGAAGCTAGCCAAACTCTTGAATATACGTTTTATCTTTCAGCTATTGTATCTGTAACTCTAGGTCTTTTTAGTTTTAGCTTACCCAAAACTCCACCGAAGGCTAAAAATGAAAGTCCAAGTTTAAGAGAGATTCTAGGTCTTGATGCTTTAATGCTTTTAAAAGATACTAGATATCTAGTGTTTTTTATATCATCAATTTTAATTTGTATTCCATTAGCATTTTATTATGCTGATGCTAATTTATTTCTAAATGAATTAGGAATGGCTAATGCTGCTGGTGTAATGACTTTAGGTCAAATTTCAGAGGCATTATTTATATTATTACTACCTCTTTTCTTAAATAAATATGGAATAAAAAAGACCCTAATTGTTGGTATGCTAGCATGGAGTTTAAGATATGTCCTATTCGCATTAGGAGATATAGGATCAAATCTTTGGATGTTATTATTTGGTATTATTCTCCATGGAATTTGTTATGACTTTTTCTTTGTTTCTGGACAAATTTATACCGATTATAAGGCAGGAGAAAAATATAAAAGTGCGGCTCAAGGTTTAATTGCACTCGCAACATATGGTGTTGGTATGTTAATTGGTTTTAGACTAGCTGGAAGAATAACTGATAAGTTTGTAATTGATTCAGGTCATGATTGGACTCAAATTTGGACCTATCCTGCAATATTTGCAGCTGTTGTACTATTAATCTTTATTGTAGCATTTAAAAACGAAAAAATAAAAGTTGAAAAATAAAATTAGGCTTGGAATTTTAGGTGGTGGTGGTGATTCTCTAATTGGGATTGTTCATAGAATTGCGTCATCGATGCATGATAGTTATGAAATAATTGGTGGTGTTTTTAATCCCGATTTTTCTGAAAATATAAAATTCGCTGAAGAAATTGGATTAAGTAAAAATAGAGTTTACGAAGACTATGAAAAGATGATTGAAGAAGAGTTGAAACTTGATGAAAATGAAAGAATTCAAGTTGTATCAATTCTAACACCTAATTTTCTTCATTATCCAATGGCTAAAAAGCTTTTAGAAAATAATTTTAATGTCATTTGTGAAAAGCCTATGACAACTACTTATGAAGAAGCAAAAGATCTAGAAAAAATTTACAAATCAAAGAAGTTAACATTTGCCGTAACATACACATATACTGGTTATCCAATGATAAGGCAAATGAAAGAAATGATTAAGGCTGGAGAAATAGGTGATATACAACGTGTTGATCTTCAATATTATCAAGGCTGGATAAACCCAATCATTCATGATTCCAAAAGACGTTCTGAAACCTGGAGACTTCAACCTGATAAGTCAGGAATTAGTTGTTGTATTGGAGACATAGGAACACATGCATTTGATATGCTAGAATATGTAACAGGGATGGAAGTGGAAGAACTTCTATCTGATTTAAACTACGTTTATGATGATAATATCATGGATGTAGATGGCACAATTTTAATTAGATTCTCGGATAAAATTAAAGGTGTAATTAGGGCTAGTCAAATAGCAACTGGAGAGGAGAATAATTTTACCGTTGCAATTTATGGCAAAAAGGGAGGCTTAAAATGGGAACAACAAAACCCAAATTATTTATATCAATTAAGTGAGTCAGACCCATTAAAAATATTAAAGCCAGGACATGATTATAATTCTAATTTTGCTAAAATATCAACTAAATTACCTCCAGGTCACCCTGAAGGAATGTTTGATTCAATGGCAAATATTTATAATGGAGTTGCTAGAGAGATAAATGGGACAATAGAATTTGATGGTGAATACCCTTCTTTAAATGATGGCTTAAGAGGTATGATGTTTATTGAGAAAGCTGTTGAATCTCATAAAAAAGGTAACATTTGGGTAAAATTAAATTGATTTTATAATGAAAACAATAAAAGGTCCTGCAGTTTTCTTAGCTCAGTTTGTAGATAAAAAAGCTCCGTTTAATTCTCTTGAAGGGATGTGTAAATGGGCTGCTGATCTTGGATATAAAGGAATTCAAATACCAACATGGGAGAGTTTTTTAATTGATCTAGATAAAGCTGCTGAGAGTCAGGATTATTGTGATGAACTTCTTGGTAAGGTAAAGTCTTATGGATTAGAAATTACAGAATTATCAACCCATCTTCAAGGTCAATTAGTAGCAGTTCATCCTGCATATGATCTAATGTTTGATAATTTTGCACCTGATAAACTAAAGAAGAATCCAAAAGAAAGAACCAAGTGGGCAATTGACACTGTGAAAAAGGCAGCAGTTGCTAGTAGAAGACTTGGCTTAAAAGCACATGCTACTTTTTCAGGTGCATTATTGTGGCATACTTGGCATCCTTGGCCCCAGGCTCCAAAAGGATTAGTTGAAATGGGATTTGAAGAGCTTGCTAAAAGATGGCTTCCAATTCTAGATGTTTTTGATGAGAATGGAGTAGATGTTTGTTATGAAATTCATCCTGGAGAAGATCTTCATGATGGAATTACTTTTGAAAGATTTCTTAAAGCAACTAAAAATCACAAGAGAGTAAACATACTATATGACCCAAGTCATTTTATTCTTCAACAACTTGACTATATAACATATATTGACCATTATCATGAATTTATAAAATCATTTCACGTTAAAGATGCTGAATTTAATCCAACAGGTAAAAAAGGAGCATTTGGTGGATATTTAGATTGGGCTGATAGAGCAGGTAGGTATAGATCCTTGGGAGATGGGCAGATTGACTTTAAAACCATATTTTCAAAACTAACACAATACGGATGTGATGTTTGGGCAGTAATGGAATGGGAATGTTGTATCAAAAGTCCTGAACAAGGAGCCATAGAAGGTTCAAAATTTATAAATGACTTAATTATAAATTGTACCAACAAAAAATTTGATGATTTTGCTGGTGGTGATACTAATGAAGAAGATTTAAAAAATATATTAGGTTTATAGTCATGAAAAAAATATTCATTACAATTCTTATATTAATTTCAAGTTTTTGTTTTTCTCAGAATAGTGAATGGACGTATATATTTGACGGAAAGTCTTTTAATGGATGGCACCAATATAATGGTGAGTCTGTAGGTAGTCAATGGTCAATTAGTAATGGTGAACTTATTTTTACAAATAACAGAGATAGCAAACAGGACATTGTCACTGATAATGAATATTCAAATTTTGAACTATCCATTGAATGGAACATATCAAAGGGTGGGAATAGTGGAATATTTTATGGTGTTCAAGAACTCCCCGAGTTCGACGAAGCATTTAAGACTGGCCCCGAAATACAAGTGTTAGACAATAAAAATTTCTTAACCTCAACTAAACTTCATAAAAGTCCATCTTTATATGATTTAGTTAGCACAGAAAACAAAGCCCTTCAAGTAAAGAATCACGGAGAGTGGAATCATTTAATTTTAACAATCGATCATAAGAATAATATAGGTACAGTAAAATTAAATGGTCAATTTGCTTTTTCATTTCCTTTGTCTGGTCCTGAATGGGATAATCTTGTATCAAAGTCTAAGTTTAGGTATAAAGAATACTACACAAAAAAGGCTGGATCTAACGAAGAATTTTTAGCTTTTGGTGCTTTTAAATCTGGTAAAATTGGTCTTCAAGACCACGGAAGTGACGTAAGGTTTAGAAATATCAAAATTCGAAAATTATATTAATATCTATAATTCCAAAATATTATCCATATAACGTACTATAGATGAAAAGAAATAAGCTTATTGTTTTTTCAGCTCCATCAGGAGCAGGAAAAACTACGCTTGTGAAACATATTTTATCTCAATTTAGTAATACAAATTTTTCAATATCTGCTACATCCAGATCACCTAGAGGGAACGAAAAAGATGGGATTGATTATCACTTTTTATCAAATAGCGAGTTCAAAAAAAAAATTGAGAACAATGAGTTTATTGAATTTGAAGAAGTTTATGGAGGTGTTCATTATGGAACTCTTAAATCTGAAGTTGAAAATATATGGGCAAATAATGAAATAGCACTTTTTGACATTGATGTTGTAGGAGGTTTTAATATTAAAAAAATGTATCCGGATAATACATTATCTATTTTTGTTATGCCACCAAGTATTGATACTTTAAGGAAAAGATTAGTTTCAAGAGGAGATATTTCAAATGATGAAATTAATAGAAGGATTAACAAAGCTGAATTAGAGCTAGATTATGCATCAAAATTTGATAAAATCATAATTAATAATGATCTTGATGAATCAAAAAAAATAGCATCAAATCTTGTAAATGAATTTATAGAGAATGAGTAATGTAGGTTTGTATCTTGGAACTTTCAACCCAATTCATAATGGTCATGTTACATTAGCAAAGTATTTTTCAGAACTGCCAGAATTAGATCAAGTCCTTGTAGTAATTAGCCCTCAAAGTCCATTTAAAATTGAGGATACTTTTATTAATGATATTGAAAGACTTGAACTAGCTAAAACTGTTTTTAAAAACTTCAAAAATGTAAAGGTTTCTGATATTGAATTTAAAATGTCAAGGCCTAATTTTACAATTGATACATTAAAGGAATTTAAGAAAAGACATGAATACAATAACCTTATCCTTTTAATTGGAGAGGATAACTTAGTAGGATTTAATAAATGGAAAGATTATGAAGAAATTATAGAAATTGCTGAAGTTTATGTTTACCCTAGAGATACTGAACATAAAATTCCTGATGAAATATTAAAAAATAGTAACATAAAATTAGTTGATGCACCAAAAATTAAAATTTCAAGTAGCCATATTAGATACCTATTGAAAGAAGACCAGAAAATAGATCATCTTGTACCAAAGGAAGTAATCAGTTTTTTAAATTCTAAGAGTTAATTTTATTAATTATGTCAAGTAGTTTCTTTGTTAGACTCTCTCTTGATAAATAGTCAATGTTATCTATAGCGCTCTTTTTGTAATCTCCTGCTATCCAGTCATTATATTCATCATTAATAAATTTTACAACTTTCTTTTCAGAAGAAGAATCTGCATTAAATGACTTTTTTGAAAGCTTTAAAACATTTTCAGACTCCTTCCCTGAGTTTGAAAAATTAATAATTGGTGTTCCACTTGCAATATACTCTATAAGTTTTCCTGACAACATATCTGTTTCCTCAGTATTTTCATACATAAAATTAACAAGTAAATGGGATGATTTTATTAACCTAATTGCTGCTTCATGATTTACATATCCTTTGTAATCTATTTCAATATTTTTAGAAAAAATATTTTTTAAATCCATATCAATTTTGCCAGCTAAAATTAACTTTATCCTAAGCCCATTTTTTTTTGGACTTAATACTTCAATTGCATCTCTAAAGACTTTATAATTATGATTTTTTGATAAAACACCTGTAAAAACAATATTAAACTGATTTGTTTTATCAATACTAATTTTCTCATAAACTGATTTATCAAACCCATTATAAATCTTAAAAATTTTTTCTTTATTAGACACTTTATCAGATAAAATTTTATGATATTTCTCTCCAACTGTAGTAATAATTGCATCAGAATTTTCTAAAACTTCTGATTCAAGTTTTTTGTTCTTTTGTCTTGAAAAATTAAATCTAAATCTATTTTTTAAATAAAATATTTCAGTCCACGGATCTCTTAAATCAACTATCCATTTGAGTTTATATTTATTATGAATTTTTAGTCCTATTAAGTGAGTTGAATGAGGGGGACCAGTTGTTATTAGACAATCAATGTTTTTATTTCGAATTATATTAATAGCTTTTTTATATGCATATTGATTCCAGCCAACTCTTGAATCAGGAATGAAGAAATTAAGTCTTAAAAATGATGTAAACTTATCAAAGAATGACTTATTTGGAATATATGATTGAGGTATACTTTTTGTTGTATTTCCAGATTTTATAAATGAGTATAGTTTTAGAAGATCAAAACTTTTTGTTTTGTATGTTTCAATATTATCTATTTCTTTTAATAGAGAGTAATCCTTTTGATTGTATGATGCATATTTTTCATCTACTGTAATAACAATAGGATTATGCCCCATTTCTTTTAAATACTTTGAAAAATACATCCATCTCTGAACACCTGATCCACCTGATGGTGGCCAATAGTAAGTAATAATTAAAATGTTTAGTTTAGAAGTCAAACTAATTTAATTTTAGTTGAGCTCCTACTCCAAATACTTCTCTAACCTGTAGTCTAGATATTGCATTATCATCATATATTAATTGAAAAATTAATTGTGTAGATAACAGTGGGTTAATATCAAAATCAATTTGAACAAGATAATCAAGGTCAATATTTGAGGCATCTTCTAAATAATTTGAGAAAAGCTTTAGATCTTGTCTGTAATTAACATTTTCAAAAATTGAGCCTTCGGAATGAAATGTCAAGTTTGCCCCTAATTCATAACGTGATGATTTATTTTTATCAACACCAAAATATTTTTCATTACCGGTTAAGTTCTCAGTAAATCTCTTGCTAACTAAAATTAATCTTGATGCAATTGGAGAATAATTAAGCCATAGCTTTTCACTTTTCTTCCATAGAAAACCAGATCCTATTTGAAAGTATGCTGGTGATAAAGCTTGAGTTGTTAATTCTCTTATTTCATTGTTCTCAGAGTCCTTTTTGTATTTATAGCCTTTACCTATTTGCGATGTAAAATTAAAAAATGCAGAGAAAGATAAATTCTTTGAGAACTCTTTACCAATAATTGACTGGATTAATACCCTATCATCAATTTTTCTTGCAAATGGTGCATTTTTAAACTTTGCTAAACCGTATGCTGACTCAAAATTAGTTAACCAATTCCAACCAAGGTTTGTATATTCCCATTCATAATCAAATTTTATAGTTCCGGAAAAATTATTTGTTCCACCTCCAACCCAATCACTAAATCCAGTTTGATTTAATAATACAGCAACATTTCCTTTTGTCGTCCATAGTGAATCTTTGGGTGTTGATTCTTGTGAATAAAGGTTTACGCTTAAAGCAAGAAAGAAAATGAATAAATTGTTTTTCATTAATTTCTACAAAAATCCTAGTTCTAGTTTTGCTTCCTCACTCATTAAATCTTTAGTCCATGGCGGATCAAAGGTGATCTCAACTTCGGCTGTTTTAACCTCATCAATAGACTTAATTTTCTCTTCAACTTCTTGGGGTAAGGTTTCTGCAACTGGACAGTTTGGTGTAGTTAAAGTCATTAGGATTTTTACTTCATTGTCTTCGTTTACAAAAACATCATAAATTAATCCTAGCTCATAAATATCAACTGGAATTTCAGGATCAAAAATTGATTTCAATTCTTTTACAATTTTTTCGCCTAGATCTTGTGAATTCATTTTATTTTTTGACATATTCTACTTTTTAGATTGATATGCTAAGGCATATATTTTAATTTGTTTTATCATAGCTAGTAAACCATTTGCTCTGGTTTGTGATAGATGAGTATTTAATCCAATTTTTTCAATAAAATCAATTTTTGCTTCTAAAATATCTTCTGGTCTATGACCGGAGAAGACCCTAATTAAAAGAGATATAATTCCTTTTGATATAATAGCGTCACTATCAGCTTCAAATATAACTATGTTATTCTTAAACGATGAATTTAACCAAACTTTACTTTGACATCCTTTAATTAGATTTGAATCTATTCTTGACTTGTTATCAAAATTGGGAAGATTTTTTCCTAAATCAATTAAGTATTGATATTTTTCGGACCAATCCTCAAAAAAATCAAATTCATCAATAATTTCATTTTGTATCTGCTGTATTGTTTGCACATTTAAAATTAATGAATTATCCCAACATTTTAGATGCTTTTATCAAAGCGTCGATGAATAAATCAATTTCGCTTTTTGTATTATAAAAAGAGAAAGATGCTCGAACAGTACCTGGTATTTTGTAGAAATCCATTATTGGCTGAGTACAATGCTGGCCTGTTCTTACAGCGATTCCAAACTGATCAAGAATTGAACCAATATCAGATGGATGATGATCACCAATGTTAAATGATATGACAGATATTTTTTGATTGTTATCACCGTAGATTTTTATACCATCAATTTTTTTTAGATTTTCGGTTGCATAATCTAGAAGTTCTTTTTCATGGTTTTCGATATTATCAAATCCTATTGAATTCATATAATCAAGTGCAACTCCAAAAGCTATTACTCCTGCTATATTAGGTGTTCCTGCTTCAAATTTATGAGGTAGATCAGCATATTCAGTTTTTTCAAAAGTTACATTTGAAATCATTTCACCTCCACCTTGATAAGCAGGAAGTGAGTTTAAAAGTTCTGATTTTCCATATAGAAAGCCAACGCCAGTAGGACCGCATAATTTATGTGCTGAAGCAACGTAATAGTCAACATTTAATTCATTGAGATTGATTTTTAAATGTGCTGCACCTTGAGCTCCATCAATTAATACTTGTGAATTGTTCTTATGAGCTAACTCAATTATAAGTTCTATTGGATTTATAGTCCCAAGGGTATTAGATACATGATTAACAAAAACAAATTTAACTTTTGGATTAAGCATTGATTTATATTCATCAATATCTAAAGTTCCATCATTTTTAATTGGAATAACTTTCATAGTCGCACCAGTTTTCTCACAAAGCATCTGCCAGGGAACTATGTTGGAGTGATGCTCCATTGCAGAGATAATTATTTCGTCGTCTTGTGTCAAAATACTTTGTAAACCAGAGGAAACAATATTAATTCCATGTGTTGTTCCAGAAGTAAAAATTATTTCATGATTTTCAGAGACTCCAAAATGCTTTCGAACTTTTGTTCTTGATTCTTCATACTGGCTTGTAGCATCAGCACTAAGTGAATGTAGGCCTCTATGAATATTTGAATTGAATTTTTTATAGTAATCCGAAATCGCATCTATGACTTGTATTGGAGTTTGAGAAGTTGCAGCATTATCGAAATATACAAGATCAGTATTATTTACTTTTCGATCTAGTATGGGAAAATCTTCTCTTATTTTGTATACATCAAACATTTATAGGTCAAAACCAAGATTTACTCCTAGTTTATTGGCAATTAGTGAATTTATTCTTCTTTTTAAATTAGGAATGTTAACACTTTCTAATACATTATTTGCAAAGGCATAGGTAAGAAGTGCTTTAGCCTCTTTTTCTGGGATTCCTCTTGTTTTCAAATAGAAAAGTGCTTCCTTATCAAGTTGTCCTACTGTACAACCATGGGAACATTTTACATCATCGGCAAAAATTTCAAGTTGAGGTTTAGTATTAACTTTAGATTTGTTATCAATCAAAATATTGTTATTCTGCTGAAAAGCATTAGTTTTTTGCGCAATTTTATCTACAATAATTTTGCCGTTAAATACACCTACTGATCTATCTGAAAAAATTCCTTTATAATCCTGATGACTCTCACAGTTAGGTTGCGCATGATTTACAAGTGTATTATGATCAACATGCTGATTTGCCTCTAAAATTGTAATCCCTTTTAAGGTAGATTGAATATTTTCACCTTTGTGATAAAAATTAAGATTATTTCTTGTTAGTTTACCGCCAAAAGAAAATGTGTGAACACTAACATTACTGTCTCTTTCCTGACTTATAAATGTATTATCAATTAGGCTTGATGTATTTAAATCATTTTGAATCTTGTAATAGTCTACAAAAGCATTTTTTTCAGCGTAAATTTCAGTTAGACTGTTAGTAACAACTGAGTGGTCTTTGAGACTTTGATGTCTTTCAATTACTTCAATTTTAGATCCTTTATCAGCAATTATTAGATTTCTAGGTTGTAGCCAAATTGAATTTTGGTTTCCTGTTGAAAAATGCATTATTTGCACTGGATCTTCAGGACAGATACCTTCCGGAATATAGATGTACGCACCTTCTTTTGTGTAAGAGGTGTTTAATGATGCTAGACTTTCAGAACTTGGAACTACTTTATTAAAATATTTCTTAATCCTTTTCTTGTACTTATCTTTTGACAATGCAGCTGAAAGAACACATATGTCCTTACCATCATGAGTAGTTTTTGAAAGGAATGGACTGTAAACCCCATCTATAAATACAATTTTAAATGAGTCAATATCATTAAGCAGATATTTTTTTACATCTTTTAATTCAACATTGGTTTCAGATTTTGCATATAGACTGTAGTCTTTTTGAACTAAAGATTTTAAAGATGTATATTTCCAAGATTCATCTTTTTTTGATGGAAAACCTAACTCTTCAAATCTCTTTAGTGCGTCCTTTCTGTCCTTGTGAATTGGATTTAACAAATCAACATCTTGTTCAAAAGCAATAAAAGAATCCAATAATTTTTCTTGAAAGTTCATATTATGACTTTGCATTTTTTAACCAATCGTAACCTATTTCTTCAATTTTTTTTGCTAGGTCTTTATCTCCTGATTTTACGACTTTACCATCCATTACTATGTGGACATAGTCTGGTACGATATAGTCAAGTAACCTTTGATAATGAGTAATTACTAAGACAGAGTTATTATCATTACTGCACTTAATGACTCCATTTGCAACTATCTTTAGTGCATCAATATCTAAACCGGAATCAGTTTCATCAAGAACAGCTAATTCAGGTTCCATCATTGCCATTTGAAAAATTTCATTTCTTTTCTTTTCACCTCCAGAGAAACCTTCATTCAGAGATCTTGATAAAAAATTCGAATCTATTTCTAGTAAGGCTGCTTTTTCTCTTATCTTTTTAAGCATTTCACTAGAAGGCATTTCGTCTAAACCTTTTGATTTCCTAGATTCATTTATAGCAGTCTTAATAAAATTAGTTACTGTAACTCCTGGAATCTCTACAGGATATTGAAATGACATAAATACTCCTTCATGTGCTCTCTCCTCCGGACTAAATTCATTAATTTCTTGATCTTTAAAGAAGATATTTCCTTTTGTGATTTCATAATCTTCATGACCTGAGATAACATTTGCAAGTGTACTTTTACCTGAACCATTGGGACCCATAATTGCATGAATTTCACCTTTATTAATTTTCAGGTTTATTCCCTTTAAAATTGATCTACCTTCTATTTTACAATGTAAATTATTTATTTCTAACATATCTTAATTTTATCCAACTGATCCCTCAAGAGAGATTTCTAGTAATTTTTGTGCTTCAACAGCAAATTCCATAGGTAATTTATTTAGAACTTCTTTACTAAAGCCGTTAACTATTAGTGCAATAGCTTTTTCTGTGTCAATACCCCTTTGATTACAATAGAATATTTGGTCCTCACCAATTTTACTAGTTGTAGCTTCATGCTCAATTTGGGCAGTTTTATTTTGAACTTCAATGTATGGGAATGTGTGAGCTCCACATTTATTTCCCATTAATAATGAATCACACTGAGAGAAGTTTCGTGCATTTTTAGCAAGAGGTGAAATTTGTACGAGTCCTCGATAGCTGTTCTGAGATTTTCCAGCTGAGATACCTTTAGAAATAATAGTACTTTTGGTATTCTTACCTATGTGTATCATTTTAGTTCCTGTATCTGCTTGTTGGAAATTGTTTGTAACAGCAATGGAATAAAACTCACCAATGGAATTATTACCTTTTAAAATACAAGATGGATATTTCCATGTAACAGCAGAACCAGTTTCAACTTGAGTCCAAGAAATCTTTGACCTTTCATGACATATCCCTCTTTTTGTAACAAAATTGTAGACTCCTCCTTTTCCTTTTTTATCTCCAGGAAACCAATTTTGAACAGTTGAATATTTAATCTCTGCATCATCTAGAGCAATTAACTCAACAACAGCAGCATGAAGTTGATTTTCATCTCTTGAAGGAGCAGTACAGCCTTCAAGATAACTAACGTAGCTTGATTTGTCAGCTATTACTAGTGTTCTCTCAAATTGTCCAGTACCTGCTTGATTTATTCTAAAGTAAGTTGATAATTCCATTGGGCATTTAACACCCTTAGGAATGTAACAAAAAGAGCCATCAGAGAAAACCGCAGAATTCAATGCAGCGTAATAGTTATCTTTTTTTGGAACCACTGTTCCAATATATTTTCTTACTAACTCAGGGTGGTTTTGAATAGCTTCAGATATTGAGCAAAATATAATTCCTTTCTCTTCAAGTGTATCCTTGAAAGTGGTAGCTACCGAAACAGAATCAACAACAACGTCCATCGCAACACCACTAAGTCTTTTTTGTTCGTCAATAGATATTCCTAGTTTATCGAATGTCTTTAAAAGCTCAGGATCAACTTCGTCAAGTGATTTTAAATCTGGTTTCTTTTTTGGTGCTGAGTAATATGAAATATCTTGGAAGTTAGGTTTTGCATACTTTAGATTTGACCAATTGGGTTCTTCCATAGATTTCCATGTAGAGTATGCATCCAATCTCCAATCAGTCATCCATTTTGGCTCATTTTTTTTCTTTGAAATTGCTTTTACAATTTCTTCATTTAAACCAACAGGGAATGTCTCAGAGTCTATCTCTGTATAAAAACCATATTCATACTCTTTGGTTTCAAGCTGTTTTTTTAATTCTTCTTCAGTATATGCCATAAAAAAAATCCTTGATAACTTTTGGCAAATATACAATTAAATCAGGGTTTATGGAATATTTCTAAGTGTTAATAAATCCATAATTATGTTATGATTTATAAATAAAATAAATGGTTCAATTAAGTTAATTTTGAACAATGGATGATTCAGAAAAAGATATTTCAAATAATCTTAAAAATATTAGTGAAAAAGAACTAATTAAAAGAATAACAAAATCTTTTAAGAAAAAAAATAGTTCTACAAAAGTCGATATTGGTGATGATGCAGCAATTTTAAGTTTTGATAAAACCAACCTAGCTATATCTCAAGATATTTTGGTTGAGGGTGTTCATTTTGATTTATCTTATGTTCCTTTAAAACATCTTGGGTACAAAAGTGTTGTAGTAAATATCTCTGATGTAATTTCGATGAGTGTAAAACCCTCACAGGTATTAGTTTCGATTGCTGTATCAAATAGATTTAAAATTGAAGCCTTAGAGGAGCTCTACGAAGGAATTAAACTTGCATGTTCATTTTATGGAGTTGACTTAATTGGTGGTGACACAACTTCTTCTAATAAAGGACTGATGATATCAGTCACATGTATTGGAAGTACAGAAAGTAATAAGTTTACATTGAGAAGAGGGTCAAAGGAAGAGGATTTACTTGTAGTTTCAGGTGACCTCGGATCTGCATATATGGGTCTTCAAGTACTTGAAAGAGAGAAAAAAGTTTTTGAGGTTAATCCTAAATCTCAACCAGATCTTTCTAACTATAGTTATTGTATTGAAAGACAACTAAAGCCAGAGGCAAGAGTAGATATTATTAATCACTTAAAAGAACTAAATATAAATCCCACCTCAATGATAGATATTAGTGATGGTCTTTCGTCAGAAATTAATCATCTTTCAGACAATTCAGGATTATCTTTTCATATTTATGAAGATAAATTACCTATTTCAGAGGAAACCAAAAAAGTATGTAAAGAGTTTCAGATTAGCCCAACAATTGCGGCTCTAAATGGTGGAGAAGATTATGAATTATTATTTACCGTTCCTAAAAGATTTAAAAAGAAAATTGAAAGCTCTGATTACTTAACAATTATCGGTTCAAGTTTAAATAAGAAAAATGATAATTGTATGATCACAAGCTTGGGTCAAAAAATAAATCTTAGTAGCTCAGGTTGGGATTCATTTAGAGAAGATAATTAACCAAGTGCTACATCTAGCATCATCATAATTATAAATCCACCTATAAATCCTAAGGTTGCTATATCTGTATATTTATCAAGCTGAGTTTCTGGTATTACCTCTTCTACTACAACAAATATCATAGCTCCTGCAGCAAAAGCCAGTGCGTAAGGTAAAATGGGTGTAAAGAAAGAAACTGCAAGCGCACCAATAACAGCAGCTATTGGCTCAACAATAGCAGAAAGCTGACCATACCAAAAGCTTTTAAATCTGCTTATACCCGACCTTCTTAGTGGCATTGCTACTGCTATTCCTTCTGGAAAGTTTTGGAGTCCAATTCCAAAAGCAAGTACAACGGCACCTGCAACAGATGCCTCAGGGATTCCTGCTGCAACTCCACCAAATAAAACACCTACAGCAAGACCTTCTGGAATATTATGTAATGTAATTGCTAAAGTTAGAAGAGTTGTTCTTCTCCATGGAGTTTTTATACCCTCTGCGTCCTCTTCTTTAAAATTTATATGTAAATGAGGTAAAACTTTATCAATGGCAAATATGAATAACGCTCCTAAACCAAATCCAATTGCGGATGGCATAACCTTAACAAAACCTTCACCGGCACTCATTTCAATTGCAGGAGACAATAGACTCCAAAAACTAGCTGCAACCATTACACCACCAGTAAAACCAAGCATACCATCTAAAGCCATTCTACTCATAGACTTAAAGAGGAATACAGAAGAGGCTCCAAGTGCTGTCACACCCCAAGTAAATAAGGTTGCGTATAATGCCCCCAATACAGGGTCTAGGTTTGAGAAATATTCAATAATTTGATCCATATTTGTATATTGTCTACTCTATTTATCCGCAAAAGTAAATATAACAACTACCATTACCAATGAAAATTGATGAAAAATATGACTATATAATTTGTGGAGGTGGAGCTACAGGTCTCCTTCTTTCTCATTCATTAATTTCAGATAGTTTTTTCGATAATAAAAAAGTTTTAGTTATTGAAAAAGAAATTAAAATTGAGAATGATAGGACATTTAGTTTTTGGGATAATCAAAAAAACATTCTAGATAAAATAGTTTTCAAATCATGGGGCAAAGCTGAATTTAAAGACATGGAATTTAGTAGCTCTTTTAGTCTTAAGCCATATAAATATAAAATGGTTAGATCTGATAAATTCTATTCATTTATGAAAAGAAAGATTGAAAAAGCCTCAAATTTTACTTATTTAAATGCAAGTGTTGAGAATATTATTAAGGAATCTGGTATAAACTATATTGAAACAGATAAAGGAAATTTTCAATGTTCAATTGCTTTTTCAAGTATTTATAATCCTGAAGAATTTGAATTCAAGAAATACCCACTTATAAAGCAGCACTTTCTTGGATGGACCATTGAAACCAATGAAGATTTTTTTGATGAAGATAAAATTAGATTTATGGATTTTAGTATTGACCAGCACCAAGAAATTAGGTTTATGTATGTATTACCTTTTTCTAAAAAAAGTGCTCTATTCGAGTATACTTTTTTTGGTGGTGAAGTCATGAAGAATTCAGATTATGAAAAAGAGATAAAAAAGTATCTTGATAGAGAGGGTATTAGAAAATATAAAATAACTGAAAGAGAAAAGGGATTAATTCCTATGACTTGTTATCCTTTTTTTAATGCAAATACAGATAGTTTTATCAGAATTGGAACTTCTGGTGGTTGGACAAAACCAAGCACTGGATATACTATTAAAAACTCAATTGAAAAAATTGATATGATTCTTAAATATATTAAAGAAGATAAGCCGTTATCAAAACTAAGATTTAAGAATAGATTTTGGTATTATGATGTTTTATTTTTAGATGTACTTGTTGATTCAAAAGGAAAAGGAAGTCGGGTTTTTTCTGATCTATTTAGAAATAATGACCCGCTATTACTTTTTAAATTTCTTGGTGAGAAAACGAATATTTTTGAAGAGATTAGAATTTTTGCATCAGTAAATATTATGACTTTTGTAAAGTCTCTGATAAAAAGGGCTAAATCTGTCTATCTAAAAGATTTCTTGAAAAATTAAGTATCTGATCCTTTTTGTTTGTATCAATATCCAGGTGACTTATATTTTTAGAAGCTTTATTTGAATATTCTTTTACTTTTTGCTTTAGATAGTCGACAGATCCAGAATCTTCATAGAAAGTTTTAATTTTACTAATCTTTAACTCTTCACTTAACTCATCAGAGTAAAATACCTTTTCAAATTCTTCTCTTTGGTTTTTACTTAAATTTTTAATTGTATATATGTAAAGTAATGTCTTCTTTTTTTCAATAATATCTCCTCCAATTCTTTTTCCAAATTTTTTTTCATCGCCAAAGCAGTCGAGCAAATCATCCTCTAACTGAAATGCAATTCCAAGATTTAATCCTATTTCATACAATATTTGCTTGTTTTCATCTTTTGTATTTGAAACGATACCTCCAAATTTATAAGCACAAGCAATTAGTTCAGCTGTTTTATTTTGAATCATCTCAAAATATTTTTCTTCATCTACAAGATTTTGATTAGAAAAATCAATATCGTATTGCTGACCCTCACACAAAAGTCTTGAAGTCTCTATAAGCTGTTTAGATAATTCTAAATACGTTAAGTCATCATATTTTTTTAGAAACTCATAAGATATTATTAGCATTACATCTCCTGATAAAATTCCTGTATTTATATCCCATTTTGAGTGGATAGTTTCTTTACCCCTTCGCATTAATGAGTTATCCATTATATCGTCATGTGCCAAAGTAAAATTGTGAAATATCTCAAGAGAAGCAGATGCAGGTAAGGCTTTTTTTGAATCATTAGATAAAATATCAGAAATACTCATTGTTATTAGAGGCCTTAGTCTTTTACCTCCAGATTCAAGAATGTATTTAACTGGCTGATAAAGGTTTTTTGGATCAGAATGAAGCAATTCTGATTTTAGAAAACTCTCAAAATTTGTAATTAAATCTTTCATTAATGAAATACAACAATAAATATACTATTTAATTAATTGTTAATTTTTTATTAATCATTTGTTTAATTCATATGATTAAGTTTATTTTGTGCTCCAATAATATTGTGGACCATAATTACTCAAATACAGAAATTAAAATTAAAGATGCTGCTAAATCACTTTTTTTAAAAAAAGGTTATAGTGCAACTACAACTAGAGATATTGCTCGAGAATCAGATATCAATCTTGCGATGTTAAATTATTATTTCAGAAGTAAAAGAAGGCTATTCGAAATAATAATGTTTGAGACCTTATATGAATTTCTTAGTAAAATGGTTGAAGTCTATAATGACGAGAAGACTTCACTCGAACAAAAACTAAAATTGTGTTCTGAAAAATATATTGATATGATTATTGCTGAGCCTTTACTTCCAACTTTTGTGCTAAATGAATTAAAAAATAATCCTACATCTTTCTTAAAAATGCCCACAACAAAAATGATAATGAAATCAAACTTTGTAGCTCAATATCAAGAGGGTGTAAAAAAAGGTATTTACAGAAAGGTTGATCCCATTCATTTTGTAACTAATGTTTTAAGTGTAATTGTTTTTCCGTTTATGTGTAGTCCAATAATTATGAAGATTGAAAATCTCTCCAAAAAGGATTTTAACATAATGATGACTGAAAGAAAAAAATTAATTCCAGCTTGGATAATTCAAATGATAAAAAAATGAGAAAATTATTATTAATAATATTTTTTAGCTCAACAGTATTGGCTCAAGATGACATACTAAGTTTAAGTTTAAATGAGGCAGTAGAATTCGGTATTGAAAATAATAGAAATTTAAGAAACGCTGAAAGAGAGATTCAAATGGCATTTAAGGAAAGGTGGAAGACTATCGCAATTGGGTTGCCAAATGTTTCATTAGAATTAAATTATTTAAATAATCTTGAACTCCAAACATCACTTATACCAGCTGAATTTTTTGGGGGTAATAAAGGAGATTTCTCAGAGATTCAATTTGGAACTGAGCAATCTGCAATTGGTTCAGTCAGAATGGAACAACTGCTTTTTGATGGCTCATGGCTTGTTGGACTTGAGTATAGTCAGATTTATTTATCTGGTTCTGAAAACTTTTATGAAAAGACTTTTCTGCAAGTAAGAGAGTCTATTGTAAAACTTTACAGCCTAGTAGTTACACTTAATGAAGGGATAGCACTTCTAGAGGATAATTTAGAAAATTTTAAAAAAGATTTATTCGAAGTAACTGAGCTTTATGAAAATGGATTTGAGGAAATTGAAAATGTTGAGCAGATTAAAATAACACTTGCTCAAGCTGAGCTTTCACTTCTTCAAACAAAAAAAACACAGGAAAACCAGCTCAATTTATTAAAATTGATTTTAGGCATTAATCTTGAAGATAATCTAATACTTACTACTTCAATTGATGATTTTATTGCTGATAATATAATTTTTTCAAATTCAATAGATAGTTTTAGCGAGGATCAAAATATTGATGTAAAGATTTCTCAAAATTTATTTGATACTAAGAGAATAGAGTATAGACTTGAAAAATCAAAGCAACTCCCAAAACTTTCTGGATTTATAAGTGGGACCTACACAGGATATAACAATGAATTTGATTTCACTAGCAAAGCACAGAATTGGTTTGGATCATCAGTTTTTGGAGTAAAATTTGAACTTCCGCTTACCAATGCCAATAAGTTAAATGTCTCATCTCAAAAAGCTAAAATTGCAATGGATCAGGCAGCAACAAATCTCGAAGAACAAAAAGAGAAAACACGTGCAGAGGTCCAACAAAAATTAAACGATTATCAGCTAGCAGTTCAATCTCTTAATGTTAATGAAAAGAATATGAGATTGTCAATGTCGATTGAAGAGAAGAACTCTATAAAGTTCTTTGAAGGCTTAGTCACATCTTTTGAACTTAGACAGGCTCAGCTTCAATTATTGGATTCTCAACAAAAGTATTTGAATTCAGTTTTAGAAATTATCTCAGTTAAAACAGAATTAGAAACATTATACAACAATTAATCATGAATAAAATTTATACCCTTTTACTAATCATAATAATAAGTGGATGTAACTCTTCTAGAAATGCATCAATTGAGTCATTAATTGAATCAGGAGATCTAGAAGAACTTAAAAAAAGAAAAAAAGAATATGTTGATGCAATGAATACAATGAAGGTTGAACTCAACGAAATAAATAATGGAATCTCATTGCTAGATGAAAATGAAAGGCTTACGCTTGTTTCAAAATATGAAATTCAACAAACTATTTTTAATACTTACATTGAGGCACAAGCAAACCTAAAAACTAGAAAGAATGTTTTAATACTTCCAGAATTTCAAGGTACACTAGAAAAAGTTTTTGTAAGTGAAGGCCAAAAAGTAAAAAAAGGACAACTTTTAGCAGAAATCAATGATTCAGGGCTTAATGAACAATATGAACAGATGGTTATCCAGGCAGAGTTTGCTAAAGAGAATTTTGAAAGAACTCAAAGATTGTGGGACAATAATATTGGTTCTGAAATGCAATATTTAAAAAGCAAAACGGATTACGAAGCGAGTAAAAAAATGGTTGACCAAATGAAAGATAGACTTTCAAAAACAAAAATATATGCTCCATTTGATGGAGAAATAGATGAAATTATTTCTAATGTTGGATCTAACTTAATACCTGGTGTTTCCCAAATTCTTAGACTAGTAAATCTTGACATAATTTATGCCGAGTCTTTCGTTTCTGAAAAATATATCTCGTTTATTGGTGAGGGTACCGAAGCAATTGTTCAAATACCCCTTTTAAATATGGAGTATAGATCATCAGTTAATCAGACAGGTAACTTTATAAATCCAAGTAATAGAACATTTAGAATTGAAGTGCCTGTAGAAAACTTTGATAATAGGATTAAGCAAAATCTTGATGCAAAAATCAAAATTAATATTTACAAAAAAGATGATGCAATAGTGATTCCACTTAGAATTGTTAGAGAAGATGCTCTTGGTAAAAATTTTGTATACGTAATGTCTGAGGATAACAAAGAGGGAGTTTATTTAACTTCTAAACAATTTATCACACTTGGAAATAAGAGTGAAGACAAAGTTGAAGTTACAGAAGGTCTTGACCTAGGAGACATAGTCGTTTTAGAAGGAGCATATAGTGTAGAGGATTCCCAAAGAGTAAAGCTTATAGATTAAGATGAATAAAAAAAATAAAGAGTTTTTTCTTTCAAGCTGGGCAATAAATAATAAGACTATTATTTATGTTTTAATGACTATTTTTTTAGTCTCAGGTATTACAGCATATAAAACTATGCCAAGAGAATTATTCCCAGAAATTAATTCCTCAAATATTTTTGTAACAACTATTTTTCCTGGAAACAATGCTGAAGAAATTGAAAAGTTAATAACAGACCCGTTAGAACAAGAAATTAAAGGTGTTATTGGACTTATTGAGATTGAATCAACATCAAGTGAGGGTATATCAATTATAAATATAGAATTTGATGATGACATACCTACTGAAGTTGCAAGACTAAGAGTTAAAGATTTAGTAGATAATGTAACTGTAGGTGATGATTGGCCAACCTTTAATAATGCTAAAGTTGATCCAAATATTTTTGAATTTGATATAGCGGAGAGATTTCCTGTATTAAACATAAGTTTAGTTGGTGATTATAAAGTTGAAGAGCTAAAGGAATATGCAGAATATCTAGATACGAGAATTGAGAGGCTACCTCAAGTCAAGACTGTAGAGGTTCGAGGTATACAAGATTTCGAAGTTGAAATTGCTGTGAATCCATATAAAATGAAGGCTACTAAAACAAGTTTTGGTAATATTATAAATGCAATCTCTCAAGAAAATATTACTATTTCAGCTGGTAGTTTAATTTCAGATGGACAAAGAAGGAATGTTAAAATAATCGGAGAAGTATCCGATCCTTCTCAACTAAATAGACTTATAGTCAAGAGAGATGATGGTCCAGTTTATCTAGAGGATGTCGCATCAGTAAGTTTTAGAGAGAAAGAAGCAACCTCATTTACTAGATCATTTGACCAAAAGACAGTTATGCTTGAGGTTGTTAAAAGAGGTGGTGAAAATGCAATTTTTGCATCAAATTCAATTCAGGAAATTATAAAAGATGCAAAAGAGAATTTTTTACCTGAAAATCTAGATGTTGTTGTTCAAAATGATCAATCTGAGTATACAATTAACTCAGTTAATGACTTAATGAATAATTTAATATTTGGAATAATTCTAGTTGTAACTGTTCTAACATTTTTTCTTGGTCTTAGAAATGCTCTTTTTGTTGGATTTGCAATTCCGATGTCCATGTTCATGTCATTGGTAATTTTATCAGCTTTTGGATTCACTTTAAATAGAATGGTTTTGTTTGGACTAGTAATGGGTCTTGGCCTTTTGGTAGATAATGGTATCGTTGTAGTAGAGAATATATATAGACTAATGTCTAAAGAGGGTATGTCAAGAGTTCAAGCTGCAAAATTGGGAATTGGTGAAGTTGCCCTTCCGATTATTGTTTCTACTGCTACTACTATTGCTGCATTTATACCTCTAGGCACTTGGCCTGGAACACTTGGTGAATTTATGATATACTTCCCTATTACACTTTCTGCTATTTTAGGATCATCATTAATAGTTGCAATTTTTTTCAACTCAATGTTAGTTTCGAGTTTCATGGATTTAAGTGAGCGAGAAATTAGTAGGACAAACCTTATGAAAATGACATATATCCTTGGAGGACTTGCAATAGTTTTTGTATTATTTCAAGACACTAGAGCAATAGGATCTTTACTTGCATTTATATGTTTTTTATTCTGGTCTTACAAGTATGTTATTAAGAACTCAGCTGTGAAATTTCAAAATACATTGTTGGTAAAATTGGAAAATAGGTATAACGAATTTTTATCATTTGCTCTTGCAGGATTTAGACCGTATTTGTTCCTGCTTGGAACAATTTCGTTATTCTTTGTTTCAATTTTACTAATGGCTATATTTCCGCCTAAAGTTGAATTCTTTCCTGACAATGAACCTCAACAAATACTAGTTTATTTAGAGTATCCTGAAGGTACAGATATTAAGAAAACAAATGAAACTTCAATGCTAATTGAGTCAGAGGTTTACAAAGTAGTAAATAACTCAAAGTACATCGATAATGGCTATAACTTTTTAGTTGAATCTGCTATATCTCAAGTAGGAGAGGGTGCTGGAAATCCCGAAACAGATGCTGGTGGTACTGGTGAAATTCCTCATAAAGCTCTGATCACAATGACAATGAGAGAATTCAAATTTAGAAGAGGAATGTCAAGTGAAGAATTAAGAAAGGAAATTCAAGTTGAATTAATTGAAAAGTTTCCAGGAATTGCAATTTCTGTAGAAAAAGACTCCCAAGGACCTCCAGGAGGATATCCTGTAAATATTGAGATTTACGGAGAGGATTACGAACAATTAATTGAAACTGCAATTTCAATGAAGAACTATTTAAATCAGGAGAATATTGAGGGAATAGAACAACTAAAGATTGATGTAAGCAGGAGTAAGCCCGGTCTTGAGTTTAATGTAGATAGAGAAAAAGCTGGTGAACTTGGAATTCCTACTGGGCTGGTTGGACAAACAATTAGGAACTCAATAATTGGGTCCAAAGCTGGAATATATAAGTTGAGAGGAGAGGATTATGAAATTAATGTAAGGTTTGATGAAGAATTTAAAAATGATATTAATTCTATTATTAATCAGAATATTGTTTTTAGAGACCAATCAACTGGTAAGACAAAGGAGGTTCCAATCGCATCTATTGTTGATCAAAAGAATATTACATCATTTAGTGCAATCAAGCATATTGATCTTCAAAGAGTAGTTACTTTATATTCATCAATACTTGCCGGATCGAATGCAAATGAAATTGTAAATACTGCTGAAATTGCTTTGTCAGGATATGAAGCACCAGAGGGTGTTGAATATAAATTTACAGGAGAAATTAAACAGCAATCTGAAAATCAAGAATTTTTATCAGGAGCTCTTCTAACAGGTATAGCACTAATCATTTTATTACTTGTATTTCAATTTAACTCAATATCAAAACCATTTATTGTTCTTGCATCAATTGTATTAAGCTTTACTGGAGTATTTCTAGGTATAGTAATTTTTAATTTGACATTCAGCATACTTATGACTATGCTTGGGATAATTTCTCTTACTGGAATTATTGTAAATAATGCCGTTGTGTTAATAGATTATACTCAACTATTATTTGATAGAAAAAAAATAGATTTAAATATGTCAAAAGACGAAATAATTGATAAGATGACAGCTATGGAACTTGTTAAAACAGCAGGTAAAGCAAGACTTAAACCTGTTTTACTTACAGCTATAACTACTATTTTTGGATTGATTCCACTTGCGGTTGGTTTAAATATTGATTTCTTCTCTCTTTTTGCAAATTGGAATCCAAATGTATACCTAGGTGGAGATAATGTTATTTTCTGGGGACCTCTTGCTTGGACCGTAATTTTTGGAATAACATTTGCAACTTTTCTTACTTTAATTATCGTTCCATCTATGTATTATATAATACATCTTGCCAGAATTAAACTAAAAAATATCTAGTTATATTTACATAATAATTTATGAATAGAACTAATAACTGTGGTGAATTAACAAAGTCTAACTTAGGTGAAACAGTAAAACTTTCTGGCTGGGTAAATAAAATCAGAGAAAAGGGTTTTATAATTTGGGTTGATTTAAGGGATAGATATGGTATAACTCAATTGGTATTTGATAAAGAAAGATCTAACGATGAGATTTTCACGACTGCCAGTCAACTTGGAAGGGAATTTGTTATTGAAGTTGAAGGTTCAGTAATTGAAAGAAAAAGTATTAATGAAAATATTGATACTGGTGAAATTGAAATTTTAGTTACTAGTATAAATATATTGAACAAGTCTTTAACACCTCCCTTTACAATAGAAAATGAGTCAGATGGAGGTGAAGAATTAAGGATGAAGTATAGGTATCTTGATATAAGAAGAGAGCCAATAAAAGAAAACTTAATTTTTAGACACAGTTTATCTCTTGAAGTAAGAAATTATTTATCAGAAAACAATTTCATTGACGTTGAAACTCCTTGTTTAATTAAGTCAACTCCAGAGGGTGCAAGAGATTTTATTGTTCCAAGTAGGTTAAATCCTGATCATTATTATGCTCTTCCTCAGTCTCCTCAAATCTTTAAACAACTTCTAATGATTGGTGGTATTGATAAATATTATCAAATCGTAAAATGTTTTAGAGATGAGGATTTAAGAGCTGATAGGCAACCTGAATTTACTCAAATTGACTGTGAAATGTCGTTTGTTAATCAAGAGGATGTTTTTCAACAATTTGAAGGTTTGATGAAAAGAATATTTTCAAAATTTTTAGGTTCTGACAATACAACTTTTGATAGAATGACATATGAATCTGCAATAGAAAAATACGGAACTGATAAACCTGACTTGAGATATGAACTTTTGATTAATAACATTTCAGATGAGGTAAAGGGTAAAAACTTTCAAATTTTTGATAATAATGAAATAACTGTTTGTTTAAGGGTTGAAGGAAAATCTGATCTTACTAGAAAAGAAATTGATGAAATTACGGATTGGGTTAAAAGACCTCAAATAGGAGCTTCAGGCTTATTGTGGATAAAACACAACAATGACTCTTCATTTAAATCATCATTTGATAAGTTTTTTTCAGAGTCAGATTTAAAAATTATTTCTGAAAAAATTTCTTCAAAACCTGGAGATATAATTTTTATTATGTCTGGAGAATACAAAAAAACACTTGAACAATTAGGCTCACTTAGAGTTGAATTAGCAAATAGGTTTAATTTAATTGATCAAGAAAAAATTTGTCCTTTATGGGTAACTGACTTTCCTTTATTTGAATGGGACGAAGAAGAAAAAAGATTCTTTTCAATGCATCACCCTTTTACCTCACCAAAACCAGAATTCTTGGATATTCTAGATAAACAGCCCGAAAAAGTTATTGCAAATGCATACGATTTAGTCTTAAATGGCAATGAGATTGGTGGTGGTTCGATTAGAATTCATGATTTTGACACACAAATGAAAGTTTTTGAATTATTAGGCATGAGTAAGGAAGAATATACAAGTCAGTTTGGTTTTTTAATTGAGGCCTTGAAATATGGTGCTCCACCTCATGGAGGTATTGCCTTTGGACTTGACAGACTAGCTGCAGTTCTTAAAGGAAAAGATGTAATTAGAGACTTTATTGCTTTCCCTAAAAATAATAGTGGAAAAGACTTAATGATTGATGCTCCATCAAAATTAACTAAAGATCAGTTAAAAGATTTATCACAAAAATAGAAATGAAGATTTTTGTTAAAATATTATCCTATTTAGTTTTTATCGGTGTATTTGTTGGAATTTTTTCAAAAGAACTAATAGGTGATAGAACAGGAGATTTAATCATTGGAATATCTGTCTTAGTAGGAACTTTGATTTTCATGCCTTTATTTCTTGCAATTAGATGGAAAGGAAAGAAGCTGAAAGACTATACTCTTAGTAACGAAAACTTAAAAAAAATGAGAGAGAAAGCTGGTGACTTTAATCTCTGATTTTTTTAAAAAAGCTATCTAGTAATTCCTTAGACTCTTCTTCTAAAACTCCTTTAATAATTTTAATATCTCTATCTACATTTACTATGTGCTTTGAAAACCCTCTTTTTTGGTCAGATGCTCCATAGACTATAGTTTTAATCTTTGACCAATAAATAGCTCCATAACACATCATGCATGGCTCAAGTGTTGTGTATAGAGTACAATCTTCAAGATTCTTACTATTTAAATTGTTTTGAGCTGATGTAATAGCAATTAGTTCAGCATGAGCTGTTGAGTCATTTAATAATTCGACCATATTTGAAGACCTTGAAATAATTTCGTTATTGTGAACAATAACACACCCAACAGGAACTTCATCTTTAAAAAAAGCATAGTTTGCCTCTTGAAGAGCTTTTTTCATAAATTGATTATGAGCTAGTTCCATCTAGCAAATTTACAAAATAGGGGGATTTGAATTAACGAACATTTATCTTTGTATATTCATAAAATATTCATGGATTAATGGAGAACTCGAAGAATCTTTTTTTGTTGGATGCTTATGCATTAATTTATAGAGGATATTATGCTTTCATTAAAAATCCAAGAATTAATTCAAAAGGCACTGACACTTCTGCTATTTTAGGTTTTATGAATTCTTTATTTGAGATAATAAGAACACAAAACCCAGATTACTTAGCAGTTGCATTTGATAAAGGTGGATCTGTAACACGATCTGAAATGTTTGAAGAATACAAGAGCAACAGAGATAAAACACCTGAACCAATTCTTGTTGCAATTCCATATATAAAAGAAATATTAGAAGGAATGAAAATTCCAATTCTTGAAAAAGAAGGTTTTGAAGCAGATGACATTATTGGAACTGTTGCAAAAGATGCTGAAGAGAATAATTTTAAAGTTTATATGGTTACTCCCGATAAGGACTTTGCTCAACTAGTTTCGGATAATATCTTTTTATGTAAACCTGCTAGAATGGGTAATAGCATGGAAATCTGGGGAGTTGATGAAGTTAAAGATAAATTTGAGGTTGAATCGCCTGATCAAGTTATTGATTATCTTGGAATGATGGGAGACTCAGTTGATAATATTCCTGGACTTCCTGGGGTTGGTGATAAAACTGCAAAAAAGTTTATCAAACAATATGGAAGTTTAGAAAATTTACTTCAGAATGCTCATGAAGTAACAGGGAAGCTTGGTGAAAAGATAATTGAGAATAAAGAATTAGGTGTATTGTCAAAGAAATTAGCAAAAATTATCTTAGATGTACCAATCGATTATAATCTAGATGAATTTAAATTGTCAGATCCAGATAAAGAGATAGTCTTAAAAGTTTTTGATGAGCTAGAATTTAGAAGAATAAAAGAGACTTTTTTTAAAATTTTTGGAACTATTTCTAGCCCAATAGAAGAAAAAGGTGCTGAAGTTGTTCAGGGAGATTTGTTTAGTGAAACCTATAATTTAGAATCTAATAAAGACAGTTTAAATGATTCAAAGTCAATATATCAAAGAATAGAGTCATTTGAAGAGTTAAAACTATTAGTAGAGAAAATGATGAAGCAGGAAATTGTAGCATTTGACACTGAAACAGAAGGTTTAAATGCACTGGAAACAGATATTGTTGGAATCTCATTTTCTTGGCAAAAGGGAATAGGTTATTATTTACCTATAAAAAATAATAAGTCAGTCCATGAAAAATCATTTGAAATTTTAAAACCCTTTTTTGAATCTACTGAAATTATTAAAGTTGGACACAACATAAAATTTGACATACAAGTATTACACAAGTATAATGTTAAAGTGTCGTCCCCAATATATGATACAATGGTTGCGCATTACCTTATTAATCCAGATATGAGACATAATCTAGATACCCTTTCTGAATCTTACCTAAATTATTCTCCAATTTCAATTGAATCTTTAATAGGAAAGAAAGGAAAAAATCAAATATCAATGAGGGATGTTTCAATTGATAAAATTACAGATTATGCAAGTGAAGATGCAGATATCACTCTTCAGCTGAAAAGTATTTTTGACAAAGAGATTGAAGTCAATAATTTAAGTAAGATTTTTTATGATATTGAGATTCCGATGATTAATGTATTAAGCGAGATGGAAACAGAAGGGATAAAAATAGATACCAGTTATCTAGAAAAACTGGATAAAGAATTTGAAGAGGACTTGGAAAAATTAAAAAAAGAAATCTTCAAAAAATCTGGTGAAGAGTTTAATCTAAATTCACCCAAACAACTAGGTGAAATTTTATTTGATAAGTTAAAACTAGTTAGCAAGCCAAAAAAAACTAAAACTGGCCAATATTCTACTTCAGAAGAAGTTCTTTCAAGTTTAGCTAATGATCATAAGATTATAGAGGATATTCTTGAGTGGAGATCTCTTGATAAACTTCAAAATACTTATGTAAAATCACTACCTAACGAGGTAAGTAGTTTAACTAATAGAGTCCATAGTAGTTTTAATCAAACTGTAACTACAACAGGGAGGCTTTCTAGCAATAACCCTAATTTGCAAAACATTCCAATAAGAACTGCAAACGGTCAGAAAATCAGAAGAGCTTTCATACCTAGAGGTAGTGATTATATATTGATGGCAGCTGACTATTCTCAAATTGAGTTAAGAGTAATCGCATCTATGAGTAATGAAGAGAATATGATTGATGCTTTTGTAAATAATCAAGATATTCATACAATGACTGCCTCTAAAATTTACAATGTTGACCCAGAAAATGTAACACGTGAACAAAGGGGGAATGCAAAAACAGTAAATTTTGGAATTATATACGGAGTTTCAGCATTTGGACTTAGCCAACAAACTGATCTAAATAGATCTGAATCTAAAGTTATGATTGATAACTATTTCTTAAACTATCCTGGTTTAAAAAAATATATGTCTGATCAAATTGATTTTGCAAGAAACAATGGATATGTTGAAACTATAATGGGTAGGAGAAGATATCTCCAGAATATCAATTCTCAAAATAATATGCTTAGAAGCAGTTCTGAAAGAAATGCAATAAACGCTCCTATTCAGGGTAGTGCTGCCGATATTATCAAAATTGCTATGATAAATATTAATTCTGAGTTAAAAAAACAGTCTTTAAAATCAAAAATGCTTCTTCAAGTTCATGATGAGCTTGTATTTGATGTACATAAATCTGAAAAAGATCAGATTAAAGATATCGTTAAAACCACTATGGAATCTGCTGTTAAGCTAAAAGTACCTCTAAAAATTGACCTAGAATTTGGTAAAAACTGGTTAGAAGCACATTAATTAGAAAAAAGTTTTTTTAAAATTCATTAAAATAGTACATTTGCACGCCAAGAATTAATAATAATATTAATGACTAAGACTAGTTATAAGACAATTTCGGCAAACAGAAAGACAGTTAATAAGGAGTGGGTTCTTGTTGATGCCTCTGAATTACCATTAGGTAGAACAGCATCTATTGTTGCTAAACTATTAAGAGGTAAACACAAGACTAATTTTACTCCCCATGTTGATTGTGGTGATAATGTTGTAGTAATCAATGCCGAAAAAGTATCTTTATCAGGAGACAAGTGGTCACAAAAGCAATATATAAGCCACACTGGATATCCAGGAGGTCAGAGAATCATTACTGCTGATAAACTTCACAAAAAAAATAATATTAAGCTTGTAGAGAAAGCAGTTAAAGGAATGCTTCCAAAAAACAAGCTAGGTGCAGATTTATTCAGAAACCTTAAAGTATTTCCAGGTTCTGAGCATGATCATGAAGCACAAAAACCAAAACCAATTGATGTTAATAGTAAAATATAATGGAAGTAATTCATAAAATAGGAAGAAGAAAAACATCTGTTGCAAGAGTCTACATGTCAGAGGGTAAAGGCAATATAACAGTTAATAAAAAATCTTACTCTGACTTTTTTAGCACAGCTACTCTTCAATACAAAATACTACAACCTTTTAACTTAACTGATACTAAGGATAAATTTGATTTGTCTGTTAATGTTAAAGGTGGCGGTGTAAATGGTCAAGCAGAAGCTGTAAGGCTTGCAATTTCAAGAGCCTTAGTTGAATTTAATGAAGAATTCAAATCTACATTAAAGGCAGAAGGCTTAATGACTAGAGATCCTAGAATGGTTGAAAGAAAGAAATTTGGACAGAAAAAAGCTAGAAAGAAATTCCAATTCTCAAAAAGATAATATATGGCAAATAAGGAAGTTAAAGAATTATTGGATGCTGGTGTTCACTTTGGACATCTAACTAGAAAATGGAATCCTAATATGGCTCCATATATTTACATGGAAAGAAATGGGATACACATTATTAACCTTTATAAAACAGCTGCAAAACTTGAAGATGCTGTTAATGCGCTAAAAAAAATTGTATTATCTGGGAGAAAAGTTCTATTTGTAGCAACTAAAAAACAAGCTAAGGATATTGTAGCTGAAAAAGCAAGTTCTGTTAATATGCCATACATTACTGAAAGATGGCCAGGTGGAATGCTAACTAATTTTGTTACAATTAGAAAAGCTGTTAAGAAGATGAATGCAATTGATAGAATGAAATCTGATGGCACGTTTGAAACACTTTCAAAAAAAGAAAAACTACAAGTAGATAGACAGAGAGCTAAACTTGAAAAGAACCTTGGTTCTATCTCAGAAATGACTAGACTACCTGGGGCTATATTTGTAGTAGATACTTTAAATGAAAAAATATCTGTCCAAGAAGCTCAAAAGCTAAAAATTCCAATTTTTGCAATGGTTGATACCAACTCTGACCCTAATGATGTTGATTTTATGATTCCTTCAAATGATGATGCTTCAAAATCTATTGAAAAAATTCTTGATATAGTATGTAAGGCCATTCAAGAGTCCCTAGATGAGAGAAAGAAAGAGAAAGAAATTGCTGAACAAAAAAAATTAGCAGAAGCAACTGAAAGCACTGATGAAGCTGATACTTCTGAAGAATAAAAACTAATCTTTAAATTTTACTAAATTGAAAATAACTGCATCTGATGTAAACAAGTTAAGACAATCCACTGGAGCTG
>VMBT01000277.1_pt1 | contig 34510 bp, 38 predicted proteins | sample 4404301 | NCBI WGS metagenome assembly VMBT01 (sample SAMN12238535, study PRJNA552566) | marine metagenome | isolation source: Coastal seawater | place: USA: coastal Georgia, Sapelo Island | collected 2008-08/2009-08
AATACTAAGGGCTTGAAAGTAGAAATCAATAAAGATATTAAATAGACTATCGCGGATAGTTTTCTGAGAATTTTGTTCGATGAATTGACCATCGACTTTAATGCCACAAAATATTTTGAGACCTTCGACTATATAATTTATAAAGTAAATAAATTAATTAACATGTAAAAAATAAAATTTATATCTCCCAAGGATATAGTTACTGTGCAAATCTTAAATTGTTTTACTTGATGATTAAATGGATTCTTTACAAATAAACATTAATAAAATTCTTTCAAGCATTTCCTTATTTGAAAAAAATAATAAAAAAAAGCAAATCATCGCAATTTCTGGGCCACCAGGTGCTGGAAAGTCTTACTTAAGTAATATTATTCTTAGAAAATACAATGATAATTTAATAGACAAAAAGAAGCATGCGGTCATCTTTCCTATGGATGGTTATCATCTAGATAATAAGGAATTGATTGATACTGGACTTTTTGATAGGAAAGGTTCTGAGCCTTCATTCAACTCTGAAAAATTTGCAAGAGATCTATATAAAGTTTCCCAAAATAAAGATATCAAAATACCTGGTTTTGATCGGGAATTAGACAAAACTATTGCAGATCAGATATCTATAACTAGTGAAACACCTCTTGTTATTGTGGAGGGAAACTATTTACTTATTGATAAATCACCGTGGTCATCGTGTAGTGATTTATACGACCTTAAGATTTTTATTAATCCTGGAATAGATGTTCTTCGTGAAAGGCTGATTCAAAGATGGCTTGATTTTGGGTTTGATATCCAGCAGGCACATAAAAAGGCGAATGAAAATGATTTGATAAATGCAGAATTTGTTATTCAAAACAGTTCTAAAAATGATATAGAAATTAATTAAGATTTAAATTAGATACTATATTTACTACTTTAATAATGAAAATTACTTTATCAGTATAAATAGTATAATAATTTATCTTAATTGTATTAGTTTTATATCTCAAAAGAGGTATATTATCAACTTGTAGGTTAAATCCTATATTTTGTTTGTTGAACTGTATACATTGAGGAGAAAGTATATGCCAACTAGTAAATCTGAGAAAATTGAGGGTCACAAGGGTGGTCACTACATCTCGGGTGTTGCTACAGAGAGCGGTAACCACAAAGACCATAAGCGTTGGATGAAGGGTAAAAAGCGTCCTGATCTTGATGCTTTAGAGGCTGGTGATCCAGATAATAACCGCTATCATAACAAAACAGCAACAATTTAGCCAATTCATTTATGCCATTTAATCTTAAGGGTAAAACCGCCTTAATCACTGGTGGTGCCCGGGGTATTGGCAAGGCATTTGCAAAATCATACTTAGAATATGGCGCAAAAGTCTGTATAGCTGATATTGATTTTGATCAAGCACAAAAAGTTGCTGATGCTCTTGGTGAGAATGCCTATGCTGTTTATCTAGATGTCTCTAGAAAAGAAAGTATCGATGATGCTGTTCGTGATTCAATCAGATTGTTGGGTTCAGTAAATATTCTTATCAATAATGCTGCAATTTTTACCTTGGCTCCGATTAGTGAAATCACAGAAGAAGATTTTCACCGTTGTTTTGATGTTAACGTTTTTGGAACCTTATTCACTTTGCAGGTTGTCGCTAAACATATGATTGAAGTTGGCAAAGGTGGAAAGATTATTAATCTTTCTAGTCAAGCAGGAAGAAGAGGTGAAGCATTAGTTGGAGTTTATTGTGCCTCAAAGGCCGCTGTTATAAGCCTGACACAATCTGCAGGTTTAGATTTGATTCAATATGGAATTAATGTCAATGGAATTTCTCCAGGAGTAGTCGATTCTGATATGTGGGATCAGGTGGATAGTCTCTTTGCTAAATATGAGAACAAACCATTAGGACAAAAAAAACAAGAAGTTGGCAAAGCTGTTCCCTATGGAAGAATGGGTCTTCCAAAGGACTTGACCGGTATGGCAGTTTTTCTTGCATCTGATGAATCTGATTACATTGTCGCCCAAACTTTTAATGTGGATGGTGGTAACTGGATGAGTTAAAAATGTATTTTGGAATAGATATTGGAACATCTAGTATTAAAGCTGTTGTCATAAGTGATGAGAACGAAATATTAGCTGTCGCAGATTCACCTTTGAAGGTATCTCATCCAGATAAAAATTTTTCTGAGCAGAATCCGACCGATTGGCTGAAAGCACTAAGAAAGACTATTTCTGTTATCCATTCTAAATTAAATTTACAACAGATAAAACGAATAGGGCTTACTGGGCAAATGCATGGTGCTATATGTTTGGACAAAAATTCAAAATTAATAAGACCCTGTATTTTATGGAATGATGGGAGAGCCATAAAGGAGTCAAATGATTTAAATTCCTTAGGTGACAGGTTTACCAAATTATCAGGAAATATAGCTATGCCTGGTTTTACTGCACCAAAAATCCTTTGGATGAAAAATAATGAACCTGATAATTTTTCTAGGATTGATAAAGTTCTTCTCCCAAAAGATTACCTCAGGTATGTGCTGACTAGTGAATTTGCAACAGATTCGTCAGATGCATCTGGCACATTGTGGCTCAATCCAGAAACAAGAAAATGGGATAACGAATTAATCAAGATAACCGGAATTAATGAGTCATGGCTGCCAGAAGTTTTTGAGGGTCCTGATGAGACCGGAATGGTCAGCTCTAGCGCATCAAAAGAATTTGGTCTACCCAGAGTTCCCATTGTTGCTGGAGGGGGTGATAATGCTTGCGCCTCATTGGCCCTTGGGATATATAGGCCAAGGGAGAGTTTTATTTCTCTGGGCACCTCTGGAGTCCTTTTTTATGTAAGCGAAGAACATCAGTCAAATCCTGATAAAACTGTTCATGCATTTACACATGCACTTCCAAATACATGGCATCAAATGACTGTGACATTAAGTGCAGCAGAATCTCTTTCCTGGCTTTCAAGAGTCCTATCGGTCAAGATAGATGACTTATTAAAAAATTTGTTATCATCAAAAAAAAGAAATACAGAAGTTATTTTTCTCCCTTACTTGGATGGTGAAAGATCGCCTCATAATGATCCAAATGCAAGGGGCTTGTTCCTAAATTTATCATCAAGCACCGTTCAAGAGGATCTCACCCTTGCAGTCTTAGAGGGTGTGGCATATTCGTTTAATGATGGTAAAGATGCACTTCAGGAAAGTGGCGCTAGCTTCAAGGAAATTTTATCCATTGGTGGAGGCTCAAAATCCGAGATGTGGTTACAAATTATTTCTGATTCATTAAACAGTGTAATTCAAAAATCAGACTCTTCATTAATCGGTCCATCGCTTGGCGCAGCAAGACTGGCCATGCCATTTTCTGAGAGTAATTTCATTAGTGAGCCAGTTAATAAGGTCTTTGAACCTGAACAAGAACAACATAGTTATCATGCTGACAAACTATCAAAATTTCGTGAGGCCTATAAAAATAATTTCTAATTTTCTCAAAAATTAATATTATATTATCTTAATATTAATTAATTTAAATGTTAAATGTCAAAATAGTATCATTAATAAAAAATATGGTACTGGTTTTACCAAATTAGTATCTGTATATTCCTTAACTAGTTTATCTTAAACTTCTATTGTTAATTAGTTGCCTAAGAAGTAAATATTTACTAATTAAAGTGTTTTTGTTGTTTTAGAAAACTAAATAATAATTCTTTTTAGAGGAGAGAAAATGAAAAAAATAACAGGTCTAATTGGAGCATCAGCTATTGCTCTTTCAGTAGCAGGTGTTGCCAATGCTGGCGAGTTGACCATCGCCACGGTAAATAATGGCCATATGATTGAGATGCAAAAACTTACTGGCCATTTTGAAAAAGCCAACCCTGATATCAAAGTCAAATGGGTGACACTTGAAGAAGGTACCTTGCGTCAAAGAGTAACAACTGATATTGCTACCAAAGGTGGTCAATTTGATGTGATGACAATTGGCATGTACGAGGCACCAATTTGGGGAAAGAAAGGTTGGTTACATGAACTAAATTTTGGCAACGATTATGATGTCAACGACATCCTGCCTGCTATGCGTGGTGGCTTGTCTGCAGATGGTAAGTTATATGCTGCTCCATTTTACGGTGAGAGCTCAATGATCATGTACCGAAAGGATTTAACTGACAAAGCAGGAATGTCTATGCCTGACAATCCTACTTGGGGACATGTCGCTGATGTTGCTAAAGCAATTCATAATCCAGACAACGGAGTTTATGGTATCTGTCTAAGAGGCAAACCAGGCTGGGGTGATAATGCTGCATTCATTACTACAATGGCAAACTCATTCGGTGCAAGATGGTTTGATGAAAACTGGAAACCACAACTTACTTCTCCAGAATGGAATCACGCAGTTAGTTTTTATGTAGATTTATTGACTAAATATGGTCCTCCAGGATCAACAGGCAATAGTTTTAATGAAATCTTAGCGTTATTTAATGAAGGCAAGTGTGGTATGTGGATTGATGCAACAATCGCTGCGTCATTTGTGTCAGATCCAAAACAATCAAAAGTTGCCAATGATGTAGCTTATGCACAGGCTCCTGTGGCAGTTACTAAGCGTGGTGCAAACTGGTTATGGGCATGGGCACTAGCGGTACCTCAAGGTACTAAGCAATCTGAGGATGCACTGAAGTTCGTTGAATGGGCAACTTCCAAGGAGTACATCGAGCTTGTTGGTAAGACTAATGGATGGGGATCTGTTCCAACAGGAACAAGAGCTAGTACATATGCTAATCCTAAGTTTCAAGCGGCGGCAAATTTTGCTGATGCAGAGATGAAGGCAATAGAATCTGCTGATCCTTCTAATAGTACTCAGGAGCCAACTCCTTATACAGGTGTTCAGTTCGCAGCAATCCCTGAGTTCCAAGCAATTGGTATTGCAGCTGGGCAGCAGTTTACTGCAGCATTGGCTGGTGATAAGTCTGTGACTAAAGCTCTATATGATGCTCAAGTTGCTGCAGATAGAGAAATGCGTAAAGCAGGTTACTACTAACAAGTAACTTTTCAGGTTGGTTGTCGCCTTGATAGCCAACCTGAAATTTTTTCAAACTAATAATGACTAAAACACAACTCATAAAATCACTTCAGGCACCAAGCATTATCTTGTTGTTCTTATGGATGATTGTTCCTCTAAGCATGACCATTTATTTTTCATTCATGCGATACAACCTCATGTATCCCGAGAGAGAAGGTCCGGCTGGATTTTCAAATTATGAGTTTTTCTTAACTGATCCGGCTCTTCCAGATGCGGTTATCAATAGCCTTATTCTTGTTGGGAGTGTCATTTCCATCTCTGTAGTTCTAGGACTTCTTATTGCGATACTTATTCAAAAAACATTTAGAGGAAGAGGAATAGCTCGTGTGATGTTAATTTCTCCCTTTTTTATTATGCCAACAGTCAACGCTCTTCTCTGGAAGAACATGTTTATGAATCCCGTTTATGGCATATTTGCATTTATATCTACAACTTTTGGTTTGCCAGTGATTGATTGGCTTTCTGACCTTCCACTTTTCTCTGTTATATTGATGTTAAGCTGGCAATGGACACCATTCGCAATTCTTATCTTCATGACTTCACTTCAGTCTATGGATCAAGACCAAGTAGAAGCTGCTGAAATTGAAGGTGCTGGTTTTTGGGCAAAATTTAGATATTTAACATTGCCACATCTTTCTAGGTCTATCGCTGTGGTGATTATGATTCAAGCTATTTTCCATCTATCAGTTTTTGCCGAGATTTTTGTTACAACAGCTGGTGGACCTGGATATGATAGTACTAACACTACCTTCTTGATTTTCTCGCAAGCGCTTATGCAATTCGATGCTGGGGTCGCATCTGCAGGCGGCGTTTTTGCAATTATTATCGCAAATATTGTAGCTTTCTTTTTAATTAAATCTGTTGCTAAAGGGATGGCCGTCTAATGGGATACAGATCAGCTAAATTAATAAAACATAATCTGACAGTTCTATCTGCGTGGATTTTTGCTCTATTATTTTTCTTTCCAATTTTTTGGATGGTTTTAACCAGTTTCAAAACTGAACTTCAGGCAATTTCTGTTCCACCACTTTTTATTTTTGAACCTACCCTCGAAAATTTCACTTTGGTTCAAGAAAGAAGTGACTATATGAGCTATGCCCTTAATTCAATTATTACCTCTTTCGGAGCTACCATATTAGCTCTTATTATCGCCATTCCAAGTGCTTACTCTATGGCATTCTTTCCAGGAAGATTTACCAAGGATATTCTTTTATGGATGCTATCTACTAAGATGCTCCCTGCTGTGGGTGTTCTTATGCCAATTTACATAATGGCTGATGCTGCTGGCTTGCTTGATTCAAGAACGGTACTTGTTATTATTTTCGCCTTTATGAACTTACCTATCATTATGTGGCTTCTTTTCTCATACTTTAAAGAAATCCCAAAAGAAATTTTAGAGGCTGGCAGAATGGATGGTTGTAATACTTGGGATGAATTGAAGCATATTGTTTTACCACTATCTTGGGGTGGAATTACCTCAGCTGGTTTGCTGAGTATTGTGCTTGCATGGAATGAGGCATTTTGGTCTATTAATTTAACTGCTGCTGATGCGGGCACTTTGACCGCTCTTGTAGCCTCATATTCAAGCCCTGAGGGATTATTCTGGGCAAAATTATCTGCAGTCTCAACGCTAGCATGCGCTCCTATTATTGTCTTTGGTTGGTTCACTCAAAAACAATTAGTACAAGGTTTAACTTTTGGAGCAGTGAAATAAGATGTCTGAGATTCAAAATACAAAACCAGAATTTGAGATTGTTAATACAAAGTGGTCAATTAGGTACCTTGAACATGGATGGCCAACTTCTTTATGCCGATGGCATGCTCATGAAGAATATGAACTTCACTTAATGCTTGAGACAACAGGAAAAGTTTTTATTGGAGATTATGTTGGGAGATTTGAGCCAGGTTCATTATTTTTAACTGGTCCAAATATGCCACATAACATGGTGACTGATGAGAAAAAACATAGAGAGCCAGTTGAGCTAAGAGACATGGTTATTCAGTTTAATAGAAAGACCATGGACAAGGCCATTGAAATTTTTCCCGAGCTAAAAGAGTTGGTTTATCTCCTTGATTCAGCAAAATCTGGAATAGAATTTGTTGATTATGATATGGAAAAGGCTAAATCTTATTTAGCTGCAATTCGAGATCTAAGGGGTGTACAGAGAATTGTCAAATTTTTAGAATTCTTAGAAGATTTAAATGAATGGAAGCAAAAGAGTTCCTTGTCATTTACTGAATTTAACTCTCAGTTATCTGCCGATAGTCAAAGCAAAATTAATGAGGTTGTTAATTTTGTTATTAGTAACTATCACGAAAAAATAAGCCTCGATGAAGTTGCTTCAATTGCCAACATGAGTAAAAGTGCATTCTCAAGATACTTTATGAAAAATACTGGTAATCGTTTTTCTGATTTCGTATCAAGAATTAGGATTGGAAAGGCATGTACTTTACTTCTTGACACTAATGATAGTATTGCAAGTATCGCGTTTGCTTCGGGCTATAACAATTTAGCTAATTTCAACAGACAGTTTGTCTCACTCAAAGGTATGACGCCAAGAAATTACCGTCAGGCTAGTATGAGTCGCCTAAGCAGGAAATAACAAATGAATTTATATGATACAGTTGAGCTAGTTACAGGTAATTACAACCCTAAAGATTGTAATATTGGAATTCTTCATGTGGGACCGGGGAATTTTCATCGTGCCCATCAGGCAGTTTATATTCATAGATTAATGTCAGAAACGAATGATTTGAAATGGGGTATAGCGGGTGTTAATTTAAGGCCAGAAAGTAAAGAGCTTCTCGATGATTTTAAAAAATGTGATGGTAGTTATATTCTTGAAACAATTTCTCCAGAGGGTGATTTTGTTCATGAAAAAATAGACTCAATTGTGGGACTGTATGACTGGGATGATGAAAAAAATAAAGTCCTTGCATTGTTTGTTTCGAATGATTTAAAAATGATTACCGTTACTGTCACTGAAAGTGGCTATTCAATTAACAATGACAGGACACTTGATACAAAGGCTAATGAAATTATTGAAGACAGTAAATTTAAATCAACAAAAACCATTTATGGATTTCTATATGAGGGGCTTTCTCATCGGATGGATTCTAATGGAGGACCAATAACCATTGCATGTTGCGATAATCTTCAAAATAATGGTAAGTTACTGGAGTCATGCTTTAAAGATTTTATTTCACTTCAAAATAATTCAAAGCTTCTAGATTGGGTCAATAATAATGTCTCCTTTCCTTGCAGTATGGTAGACCGAATTACGCCTAAACCAAATCCTAACTCGGTTCAATTAATTTGTAGTCAATATAACTTGAATGGAAATTGCGTCGTTATTGGCGAGGATTATCTGCAATGGGTTTTGGAAGACAGTTTTATTTCTGAACGACCACAATTAGAGAAGGTTGGAGTTCAGGTTGTGAAAGATGTTCATCCTTATGAAGAAACAAAGATAAGAATTCTTAATGCAGGACATACGACCTTGACATATTTTGGAGTTCTTGAAGGTTATAAAACATATGATGAAGCAGTTACTGATCAGAAGCTCACTGTTTTCTTTGACAATATCCAGGAGAGAGAAATTATTCCTGCACTGCCAGATGAATATCCGATCAATTATCAACAATATGTCTCAACAACAAAGAATCGATTCACGAATAAACATATTGCTGATTCTTTAGAGAGAATTTGTATGGATGGTGTAGAAAAGTTCAAAGTATTTCTTCATCCAACCATAAAAGGTAATTTAGAAAATGGAAATATTCCAATATATTCAATTCAAGGAATTGCAAGTTGGTATGTATTTGCGACAAAATTTTTAGAAGGAAAATTAACCATTGGATACCATGAGCCCAGTTGGGATATCTTAAAAACATTTTTGTCAGAGGATAGAATTGATGATTTTTCATCCAGTGAGATTTTCTGGGGCGATATACCGAAAAAGCATCCTGAATTCTCAAAACATCTTTCTGAAGAGATAAGAACTATGAAACATAGATATCAAGAGTGGCCATAGGAACATATAGGAGAAAATCTTGGCTGAAATCAAATTAGAATCAATTTATAAAAGTTATAAAGATGTTGATGTTATAAATGGTGTGGATATTGCCATTGATGATGGAGACTTTGTTGTCTTTGTCGGCCCGTCAGGCTCTGGAAAATCAACCCTTCTCAGATTAGTTGCAGGATTAGAGGATATTTCTTCAGGATCAATTCGTATAGATGGAGTTGAGGTTAATGATATGCCTCCTGCTAAAAGAGAATTGGCAATGGTCTTCCAATCTTATGCACTTTATCCGCATATGAGTGTTTTTGACAACCTTGCTTTTGGACTTAAGCTTGCAAAAATTTCTACAGATGAGATAAGAGAGCGTGTTGAAAAAGTTGCAGCAACACTTCAAATTGGCGAGTATTTAGAAAGGTTACCAAAACAGCTTTCTGGAGGACAGAGACAAAGGGTGGCAATTGGTAGAGCTATCATCAGAGAGCCAAAGGTATTTTTGTTTGATGAGCCTTTGTCAAATTTAGATGCTGCACTTCGTTTGGATATGAGAGTTGAGCTTGCAGATCTTCATGAAAAACTTGGAACAACTATTATTTATGTGACACATGATCAAACTGAAGCAATGACACTTGCAGATAAGATTGTGGTTTTAAACAATGGGTTAGTTGAGCAAATTGACACTCCTGAGGGTCTTTATAACAATCCAAAGACCCAATTTGTAGCTGGATTTATTGGATCTCCAAAAATGAATTTTCTTTCCGGTGACTTGATTTCAGATAAAGATGCTGATGTTTATGGAATAAGACCAGAACACATTAAGGTCCAAAAATCAAAAGGAAAATTAAAAGCAAAATTGAAGCATAGTGAAAATCTAGGGGCCGATATTTTGTATTATTTTAAAACTACAGACAATCAACAAATTGTTGTCAGAACAGACAATAGTACGGAGTATGAAAAAGGCTTGGATTACTCACTTAGCTATGAAAATAAACACCTTCATAGATTTAAAAATGGCATTACCATATAAGACCCGTGGTTATTTTTTGTGGTGAGTCATTAATTGACTTAGTCGGCAATACTAAAAAAATCTATACCCCCCATGTTGGCGGAAGCATTCTTAATAGTGCAATTGCTTTTGGTCGGCTAACTGGCGATTCTTTCTACATGGGTGGAGTTTCCTCGGATGAGTATGGCAAATTAATTTATAAAAAATTGTCGGATTCATCAGTGAAAAGTGACTTCTTCATTAAAACAGACAGACCTACTACTCTTGCTTATGTTGATTTAGATTCAGATGGGGTAGCTAAGTATCGTTTTGAAGACGAAGCTTCAGCTGGAAGATTAATCAGTAAAGAGGAATTAAAACCCTTCCTGGAGGACATCAAAAAAATGGATGCATTATTGGTAGGTGGGATTAGTCTTCAGTCTGAACCCTGTGGGACAAGTTTAGAGTGGGTAACAGAATGCCTATATAAAGAAACTAGTATATATTACGACCCTAATATCAGACCCTCATTCATTAAAGATAAGAAGCTTTATTTAGAAAGATATCAAAGAATAATCTCTAGATCAATGTTCTTAAAATTATCGGAAGAAGATTCTGACTACATTTATAGTGAAAAAAATCTGGATAAGAAAGTAGATGAGATTTTTTTAAGTGGTGTCAAAGTTATTCTCCATACAATAGGCAAAAAGGGAGTAAGAGTTTATATGGATTCTGGCGATACTTTTACTGCTTCTGTTCAGCCTACAAAAGTTATAGATACAATTGGTGCCGGCGATAGTTTTAATGCTGGGTTCTTATATTATCTTGATAGTAAAAAGCATCTTCAAGATATAAACTTTGATAAAGGAGTAATTCGGGATGCTGTTGAATTTGCGAATAAAGTTGCGAGGTTTACAGTCAGCCAGAAGGGAGCCAACCCTCCAAGATTAGATCAAATTAATTAGCGTACTGCTTCTCTTTTTTACCACCAGTAATCTCAGCCACAATGTCCTCTTCAGTGACATCTTTGGTATTGACCTGAGCCACCATCTGACCTTGTCGAAAAACACAAATCTTATCTGATAGCTTGAATACTTGTTTTAGGTTGTGACTAATGATTAGAACAGGAATGCCATTTGACTTAAGACCCTCAATAATATTTTCAACAGCACGAGTCTCTTTTACGCCAAGTGCTGCTGTGGGCTCATCCATGATGATTAACTTGGATCCCCAACCTGCCGCTCTAGTAATCGCAATACATTGCCTCTGCCCACCAGACATATTTACAAGTTTTTGATCTATTTGGTTAATCGTTACACCTGTTTTAGATAAAAGATCTTTTGCCTGCTTATTCATCTTTCTTTTATTGAGCCAGCTAAGTGGTCCGAATTTGAAATAATAAATTTCCCTGCCTAGAAAAATATTTGCAGCAACATCTAAGTGGTCAATTAAAGCAAGATTTTGGTAAACGGTTTCAATGCCTGCTGATCTTGCTTCTAGAGGCGAAGAGAAATTAATCTCATCATTGTAGAATTCCACTTTTCCTGAAGAGGGCTGTTCAACACCGGTGATATTTCTCACAAAAGTAGATTTGCCTGCTCCATTGTCTCCAACTATGGCAATAATTTCATCCTTCTTCATGGAAAAGTTCACATTTTTTAATGCTTGGACACCGCCATAATTTTTACAAAGATCCGTTGTTTTTAAAATTTCCATAGAATTGTTGACAAAAAATTAAATATTTTTTTTATTTCTTAAAAATATACTCAATTTTTAGATAAATTGTTAACAATTAATAATTATTTGGTATTATTCAAACTCGCAGTCAAAAATTGACTGTTTATTTTTAATGAGGAGAGAAAAATGAATAAACTTCTAAAAGCAACACTGGTTGCATCTTCTGTTGCTTTGTCATCCATGACAGTGGCGCAAGATGTAATTGGATACATTACTAAATCAGCAACCAATTCAGGTTGGCAAATGATTAATCAGGGAGCAAAAGATAAAGCATCTGAAATGGGTGTGAAGCTAGTCACTGTTGGACCATCATTCCAAGGTGATCTTTCAAGCCAGTTAGAGGTATTTGAAAATCTAGTAAACCAAAAAGTAAATGCAATTGCTCTAGCTCCAGTTGATTCAGCTGGTATTGCTCCAGCGGTGAATGACGCTATGAAAGCAGGCATACCTATTGTTGCAGTAGACACTGGTGTGAGTGGTGCAGAGGTTACTTCTTTTGTAGCAACAGATAATTTAGCAGTGGCAAAAGTACAAGGTGCCGTAGCAGCAACGCTAGTTGATAATGGTGATACAGTTATCTACGTTACTGGTAACCAGGCTCAGTCTACAGGCCAAGAAAGAAGAGATGGCTTTATGGCGGCATTCAAAGCAGCTAGACCAGACAGTAAAATTCTGATTGCTCCAACAAAGTGGAATTCAGATGAAGCACAAAGTGGTGTTGAGGCATTACTCAATGCTAATCGTGGCGTCAAAATGATTGTTAATGCTTGGGACGGTGGAACTATGGGTGCTATGGCAGCGCTTAAAAACCTTGGATACCGCAAAGGCCAAGTTAAGTTAGTTGGTTTTGATGGTGCAGGTGATGCTATCGAGGCAATGGACGATGGTTGGGTTCATGCAGATACAGCTCAAATGTTATATCAAATGGGCTACCAAGGTGTTGAAGCTGCTGTGAATGCTGCGAGAGGTAAAAAAGTTAACCCTAGAATTGATACTGGGTTCTTTTTAGTGACTCCATCAACATCTAAAGTCTATAAGGCTATGGTTGGAATGTAATCATAGATAGATCTATGACTTTAAAGGATAGTTTTCTACAAAAGATAATTCGCTTCTTTGGCTATGAGTGGTCGGGGGCATTGGTTGCTATCTTTGTTTTATCAATAGCAATTGAATTATCGACTGATGGACAGCCATTTTTTCATCCATCTAACTTAATGACTATCCTTAATAATGCCGCTGCAGTTGGTGTCATTGCAGGAGGAATGACTGTAGTCATTCTCACCGCTGGAATTGACCTTTCAGTGGGTTCCGTGATGGGATTAATTGCGGCTCTGACTGGATACGTTGCCTCTTTTTGGGGCATCGATCCATCACTCGCAATCGGTGTTGGTCTTCTACTTGCGGTTATGGTTGGTGCAGTGAATGGATTATTTATATCCTATTGGAAGATGCCAGCATTTATTGTGACGCTTGCTGGATTATCAATGTGGAGAGGTATCGCACATTTATCGACGGGTGCTGTTGCAACTCCAAAACTTGATGAAACCTTTGATTACTTTGGGCGATACAACCCACTCTCTTGGTTTGCCGATGGTTTTTTAGACCAAACATTACCTAATTGGTTGATGCCAATAGGGGAATTCATTGATGCAAACTGGTTTGACTATTTCAGATCGTTTCAGATGAGTCTAGTAATATTAATCTTATTTTTTATTTGTTTAAGTTTAATTATCAATAACACCAAACTTGGACGATATATCTATGCAATAGGTAGTAATGAACAGGGTGCACGCCAGGCTGGTATTAATACCGAAGCTTATAAATTCTTTGCATATGTTTTTTGTACTTTATCTGTTGCCTTGGGAGCGCTATTGTTTTTAGGAAGAGCTCCATACGCTAAATCAGATTATGGACAAATGTGGGAGCTTGATGCAATCGCTGCAGTTGTTATTGGAGGCACTTCTTTATTTGGAGGTAAGGGAACTATTTGGGGAACCTTCCTGGGTATTATCTTGTTAAAACTAATTAACAATGGATTAACACTTGCCCAGTTAGAAACATTTTGGCAAATGGTAGTCACAGGACTGATCATTCTTGTGGCTGTCGGAATTGATATAGTGAGACAATCACAATCGGCTATTAAACTGAAAAACATGCTTTTCTTCACCACTTCTGTTTTGGTATTTTTCGTTTTGATTGACCCACTCTCAAAGTTATTAAAATCTTGGTTAAGCATCTTTGAGCATTCAGCAATGAATGACTTGATGCAATCAGGAGCTTCACTTGCGAGTACCCAAGCACAAAGAGTTTTATCATCTGAAGAAATTATCAGATCTCAAGAATTGATTAGCGCAAATTTAGAGAGTGCAATTTATTTTGGTTTATTATTTGCTGCAGTGATCGCATGCATATTTTTTGCCAAAAAATTAATCCACTATGTGGTCGCCTCAGGTTTGATATTATTTACCGCAATGAGTTTTGCAATGGACTCACTTAATTACGCATTTCCTTTCCTCTTATTGGCGTCATTAATCATGATCGTCTCTATGAAGGTGGAAGATATTTTTGAATACGCTAAGACAATCGAAGAAAAGTAGTTAGTTCAACTATTCTTTATCCCAGTATTTTGTTTTGATTCCATAACCAAGATCCGCATCGATTAATCTGGTTCTAAGTTTAAGAAGTTTGGCAATTAATTCGGGCTCAGTCTTTTCGTAAGCCTCAGCATCAGGTCTTCTGTTAACCACAACTCCAAGCAATTCAGTAATAGCATTACCAATCGAGTTCTGTGAGATCGTAACAACTAGCTTACCTTCATCATTTCTATAGATGAGTTGTTTGAATGCGGGTTGCCAACGAATACTAGAGGCAAACCTTGCATCATCAATGCACTTATCTCTAACTTTCTTTGCAGCTGATAAGAAACAGTTATTGAAGAGCAGTATTTTTTCAATCTCTTTAGGGAAATAGGCATTACTTGGAACACCAGAATTTCTACTTGAGACTTGAGTAAAAAAACTCCTGTAGAAATCCAAGAAGCCTTTTAAAACTAGATCATATTCTTTCCAGAAATCAATATTTTTAATACTCTCAATACCTCCAAGAATCTCCCAACTAGGCAACCCTTGCGGATAGCCGGTTAATTCCAGGCCACTGGCATTGGATGGCATCGGTCTTAGAATTTCTAAATCCAGAGATGACAGGAATTCTAGATATACATCCTGCATGTATGCTGCAAATAAAGAGTGTTGACCACCATCTGTAAGATTAGGATTACTGGTATCAGTCAGTTTGGCATTTTTCAAAACCTCTTTATCAAAGACGATAAAGTGATTATGAAGCATACGAATACTAGGAACACCTGGAGAGGTAATTGGCCAAGTTGAGTCCAGTGAAGCTTCACCAGCAAGTATCAAATGTTTCTTAGGGTCAGGATAGTGCTCAAGCATAAAACCAATAATGATCTGGTTCATGCGATTCCAGACTGATTTTACTTTTTCAGGGAGTTGCGTCCTTCTAACTGGGCGACCTAATGGGTTAAGGATTGACTGCGAGGTGTTGTAGATAATCGAACAATCAAACTCATTGGAATGACCTAAAGCCTTTCTATAGAGAAGTAGATCTTCTTCATTGGTCAATAGACCATTGTTATTTATAAGATCATTAAGATTCTCAGGTGAGTTAAAAAACTCATTGGGCTTCATACCTTCTGGAACATCCAAAGGGATGGGTCTGAAGGGAACTTCTATCTCGCGAGGACCAACTTTCATAGAAAAAAAAGGGGGTAGAAAACTACCCCCTAAATAATTAACCTAGAACTGCGAAAATTCTATCGCGAACATCATCCAATGAACCTACGCCATCTGCAGCACCGTATTTTGGAGCGTTATCTGGGTCGTCATTCATCCAAGAACTGTAGTATTCAACCAATGGTTGAGTTTGATCATGATAGACGCCTAGTCTTGATCTTACAGTCTCTTCATTGTCATCTTCACGCTGGATTAAATCTTCACCTGTTTCATCATCTTTGCCTTCTACTTTAGGCGGATTGAATGTCACATGGTATGTTCTACCTGAAGCCAAATGAACTCTTCTGCCAGACATACGAGTCACGATATCTTCATCAGGAACTTGCATTTCCACAACCGCGTCAATTTGCACACCATCATTTTTAAGTGCTTCAGCTTGAGCAATCGTTCTAGGGAATCCATCAAATAAGAAACCGTTAGCACAATCACTTTCTTGAATTCTTTCCTTAACAAGACCAATGATAATGTCGTCAGATACTAAACCACCTGCATCCATGACCTTCTTAGCTTCAACACCTAGAGGAGTTCCGGCTTTAACCGCTGCTCTTAACATATCTCCTGTTGAGATTTGAGGAATACCATATTTCTTGCAAATGTTTGCAGCTTGAGTGCCTTTACCCGCACCTGGAGGACCTAATAAAATTATGTTCATTTCTTCTCTATTATTTTTTGTATTCAAAATCAGGTAGTTTTTTGGCTACCATTTCTTTCTTTAGAACCACGTAGTCTGGAAGACCATTCTTGTATGGAGGGTAGTTTTCACCCTCAATTAGTGGTTGTAAATATTCTCTGCATTGAGCAGTGATACCAAAACCATCTTCAGAGATAAACTCCATTGGCATCATCTTTTCAACATTAGCAATATCCTTTAGCTCGCCCGAACCAATTTCCCATTTGTAAGGATTATTAGAGGTTCTAATGACTGCTGGCATAACTGAGTTCTTACCCTCAAGGGCCATCTCAACAGCAGCCTTACCCAAAGCATATGCCTGCTCAACATCTGATTCAGATGACAGGTGTCTTGCTGCTCTTTGTAAGTAATCTGCAACCGCCCAGTGATATTTGTAACCTAGATTATCTTTAATTAAGTTGGCAACGACTGGAGCTGCACCGCCGAGTTGCGCATGACCAAAATCATCTCGAGTGCCTTGCTCTGCAAGGAAACGACCATCTGGCCATTTAGTTCCTTCAGAAACAACAATTGTGCAATAGCCAAATTCTTTAACGTTCTTATCAACTTTAGCCAAGAATTTTTCTTGATCAAAATCAACCTCTGGGAAAAGAATCACGACTGGAATTGAATCATCAACAAGTCCACCCGCAGCAGCAATCCATCCAGCATGTCTACCCATTACCTCAAGCACGAAGATCTTGGTTGAAGTTGCCGCCATCGATGCGACGTCAAAACTTGCTTCCATGGTCGATACGGCAATGTATTTTGCAACTGATCCGAAACCCGGGCAGTTATCTGTTACTGGAAGATCATTATCAACTGTCTTAGGAACATGAATCGCTTGAATTGGAAATCCCATCTTCTCAGAAAGTTGAGAAACCTTTAAACAGGTATCAGCAGAGTCGCCACCACCGTTGTAGAAGAAGTAACCAATATCATGCGCTTTAAAAACTTCAATCAATCTCTCATACTCTTCCTTGTTGTCTTCTAAAGATTTCATCTTGTAGCGACATGAACCAAAGCCACCAGAAGGGGTATGTTTTAGTGCTGCGATATCAGCATCAGATTCTTTGGAAGTGTCAATTAAGTTCTCAGTTAATGCACCAATAATTCCATTTTGACCGGCATAAACAGTGCCAATTTTGTCAGAGTTTTTTCTAGCAGTTTCGATAACACCACACGCTGAAGCATTGATTACAGCTGTGACTCCACCAGATTGTGCGTAAAAAGCATTTTTCATGGTAAACCTCTTTTGAATTTAAATTTTTTCGACTCGAAAAGCCGAACGAAATTTGATTATACAGCGCGGATATTAATTTAATATCTCTCTAAAGATATAGGGATTTATTTGCCATTCTCTATCCTTATTTGCATTGATAACTATGCATTTTGGACCATCGTAGTTTCTAATGGGACCAGATGCTCCAGGATTGATAATCCAAGGTGTCTGATCTTTCTCGATGACTTGTTTGTGAGTATGACCATAGATCACAATATCGGCATCAGCATGCTCTTTTCGAAGTGATTCATGCGAGGGTTTTTCCCAGCCATGTCTGTGACCATGCTCTATGACAATTTTTTTATCATAAATCTCAAGATATTCGCAATCTGTAAATTGTTCCAAGTGAGCATCATTGTTTCCACGAACAGCAATGAGTTTTTCTTTAGGTTTGATCTTCTCGAGATTGAAATCATCAATAATATCACCAGCATGAATGACAATATCACACTCATTCATCAAATCAATAATCTGCGGATTAATTGATCCATGTGAGTCGGAAAGTATGCCAATTTTTTTACCAATTACTTCATTTGTCATGGTTAAAAATTTTATAGAAATTTTTTCTAATTTTTAGCAACAAATAAAAAAAATAGTTGGCATAATAATTTCGATTTCATATCAACTTGAGGGGAAGTTAGTCACTGACTAAAGTCAGTTTTTTTACTTTTTTTAAGGAGAGATATCAAAATGGCAAAACTATTCTCAGATGAATGGATGAATCAATTAAAAGATGCTTGGAACGCAGACGAAGACGTTAGAGGCAAACTATCTGAAATGGGTTTTTCAACAAATATCGCATGTGGTTTTAAAGGGGATGAAAATCCACTGGGTGTTTTTGTTGTAGAAAATGGCGAGTGTGTTCGTGCAGGCGATTATGATGGAACTGCAGTTGAATGGGACATGCGTGCTGATGAGAAAAACTGGATGAAGTGGATTGAAAAACCGCTTTCAATGGCATCTATGGGTTTGGCTGTGACCACTGGAAAATTGAAATTTGCCAAAGGTGATTTTGGTTCAATGATCAAAGACCCGAGACTTGCCGGCCCTTTCATTAAGAGTTTTGCATTGATGAGTCAAATTGGCGGTGAATAAAAAAATTTGGCCTGCTTAGCGGGCCATTTTTTTATCTATTGAGGGGTAATACCTCCTTAAAATTCTCAATATTTTTAAAACCCTCAATTTTCTTTTTATCTACTTGAGAACTTGGTTTGCTAATTGCAATCACCTCTGCAATCCCATATTTCTTTGCGGATGAAAGGACTGAAAGCGAATCATCGAAGAACACACTTCTTGATTTTTCAAAATTAATTTCATTGGACATTGAATGCCAAAAGTCTTGATCCTCTTTTGGATATTGGTAATCATGCGAAGAGACGATAAGATCAAAATACTGTTCAAGATTGGTCATCTCCATTTTAAGTTCTATGGTTTTTCGATGGGCATTAGTCACCAGGTAAGAGTTCTTATTATGTTTTTTAACTTCGATCAAGAAGTCTTCAACGTGAGGGTGTACCTGGATCATGTTTGAGATATCTCTCTTGTGTTTCATGATATCCATATCAAAAACATCTGACCAGTAATCGACGCAATACCAGTTTAATTTTCCTTGTTGTGCTTCGAGCATTGGAATCACTTTGAGCTTTGCCTCTTCATGAGAAATTTGATGCTGGCTGGCGTAAATCAAAGGAAGATGCTCAAGCCAAAAATGAAGATCATAATTGAGGTCTAGAAGCGTGCCATCCATATCCAATAAGATGGTATCAATTTCTTCCCAGTCAATTAATGGATTCATATTAATTTATTTTCTTCTCCACGAAGTTCCCTCAGCACTGTCTTCAAGAATGATGCCATGGGCTTCTAACTCATTCCTTATTTGATCAGAGAGTGCAAAGTCTTTTTCAGATCTAGCAAGATTTCTATCTTTGATTTTTTGATCAATTTCTTCATCTGATAATTGAACACCTTGCTTCAGAAAATCTTCCGGATTGTTTTGCAGAATACCAAGATATCCACCCAATCTAACAAGTAGTCCAGAGAGGGCAGATGCAAAATCAATATCTTTCTCTTTCTCTAGATTAATCTGCTTGGAAATTTCAAACAAGATACTTATCGCTATAGGAGTATTAAAGTCATCATCAAGCGCTGCATCAAATCTTTGTTCATAATCCAACCTTTGTGAAATCTCATCGGTACTAGCAGTACTTGATTTCAAACCTCTAATCGAGGTATAAAGTTTGGTTATCGCATTCTTAGCATTGTCTAGATTGGCATCGGAAAAGTTAAGTGGTGAGCGATAATGACTGGATAAGATAAAGTATCGTAATGTTTCTCCATCATATGACTCAAGCACTTCACGAATAGTGAAAAAATTTCCCAAAGATTTGGACATCTTCTCTTCATTCACATTAACAAAGCCAACATGCATCCAGGTATTCACAAACTTACAATCATGTGCTCCTTCAGATTGAGCAATTTCATTTTCATGATGTGGAAATGAGAGATCCATGCCTCCACCATGAATATCAAAGTGATTGCCTAAGTGGTTGGATGACATCGCGGAACATTCAATATGCCATCCTGGTCTACCATCACCCCAAGGTGATTCCCAGCTTGGCTCTTCTGGCTTAGCCATTTTCCAAAGTACAAAATCAAGAGGGTCGTCTTTATCATCCTCGACATCTACTCTAGCACCCGCTTCAAGATCATCCAGATTCTTCCCTGAGAGTTTGCCGTAGTTGGGAAATTTTCTGACTGAGTAGTAGACATCCCCGCTTTTTCCTTGGTAGGCAATTCCTTTTTCAACCAATGTTTCGATCATGTAAAAAATCTCATTCATTGACTCGGTAGCTCTGGGCTCAATATCCGGTGGCAAAATTCCTAAAGCTTTCTCATCTTCGTGCATCGCTTCGATAAAGCGATTTGTTAATTGATCGATACTCTCTCCATTCTCAATCGCCCTTTTGATAATCTTGTCGTCAATGTCAGTGATGTTTCTCACATAGGTGACTTTTGGAAATTGCCTTCTAAGATGTCGGGTAATGATATCGAACATCACCAAAACTCTTGCATGCCCCATGTGGCAAAAATCATAAACCGTCATTCCACAAACATAGATTCCTACATGTTCAGAATTGATTGGGGAAAAGGGTTCTTTTGTCTTACTGAGAGTATTGAAGATCTGAAGCATATGGCTATTTTACCCATATTTTTTAATGGTTGATTTTGATACCTCGATTGTATAATGACGATTCATTTTGATTTTATGTTTACATGAGTTATAAAAAATACCGTTGCATAGTTTGTGACTGGATTTACGATGAGTTAGAAGGGTCTCCTGACGATGGGATTGCTCCTAAGACTAAGTGGGAAGATGTTCCAGAAGACTGGGTCTGTCCTCACTGCGGATCGACTAAAGATGAATTTGAAATGATTGAGATTGAATAATACAGGTACAAATATGTCTAAAGTTTTAATTCTTCCAGGTGATGGAATTGGCAAAGAAATAGTAGCTCAAGCACTTAAGGTGATTGATTATTTGAATGAAAATCACAATCTAGGTATGGAGTTGATCCATGGCTTAGTTGGAGGTTCGGCTTACGATGAGACAGGATCGCCTCTTCCACAAGAAACTCTAGACGCAGCACATAACTGTGATTCTATTCTTCTTGGTGCAGTGGGTGGCTATGAATGGGAATCACTCCCAAGGGACTTAAGACCAGAAAGGGGTTTATTGGGATTAAGATCAGAGCTAGATCTTTTTTCAAACCTAAGACCTGCTATTTTGTATCCTCAACTTGCAAGCGCGTCAACCCTTAGAGAGGAGATTGTCTCCGGACTTGATTTGATGATCGTTAGAGAATTAGTTGCAGGTATTTATTTTGGTCAGCCACGTGGCGTCGAAGAAAGGAATGGTGAGAAATTTGGGTTTAATACGGCAACTTATTCAGAATCTCAAATTGAAAGAATTGGGCACAGTGCATTTCAAATTGCTCAAAAAAGAAATAAACGGGTCTGCTCTGTTGATAAGGCAAACGTTCTCGAGGTTTGTGAATTATGGCGTGATACGATGGAGAGAGTTGGTAAAAATTACCCAGATGTTGAATTAAGTCACATGTATGTCGATAATGCTGCCATGCAGTTGGTCAGACAGCCAAAGCAATTTGATGTCATGGTAACTTCTAACCTGTTCGGAGATGTTTTGTCAGATTGTGCTGCTATGCTAACCGGTTCAATCGGCATGTTGCCATCCGCCTCATTAAACAAAGACAATGTTGGAATGTATGAACCAATTCATGGTTCCGCTCCTGATATTGCGGGACAAGATATTGCGAATCCACTGGCCACAATTTTATCTGTCTCAATGATGCTTCGTTATTCTCTTAATCAATCAGACCTTGCAGATAAGATTGATCAGAGTATTGTCAAAGTGCTTGATCAAGGATATAGAACAAGAGATATAGCTTCCGATGGGGATAATATTATCGGAACTAATGAGATGGGTGATAGGGTTGTTGAGGCACTGAAGGGGTAACTATGGATATTATTATATACTCCACGAACACTTGCCCTATTTGCACTAAAACTAAGGAGTTATTAACAAAATGGAATCTTCCATTTGTGCAAAAAATGATTGACGAAGATCGCTCACTATTGGCAGAATTTTCAAAAGTGACCAATGGAGCTAGAACGGTTCCTCAGATTACGATAGATGGAAAACATATTGGCGGCTTTAATGAGCTTACCGAACTTCACATGGATGGTTTTTTCGACTAAATATGTCCAGAAAAGAGATTTCCTCAAAAGAGATATCCAGTTACCTTGATTCCTTGAACTCGCATCCGGTATATGAGTCAATTAAAACTCTTGAAGATCTGCAAGTTTTTATGGAGCATCATATTTATTCTGTCTGGGATTTTATGTCACTCATTAAATATTTACAGGGGGTAGTTGCTCCAACTAATCATCCGTGGACCCCAAGAGGTGATGGTGACGTAAGAAGGTTTATCAATGAATTAGTCCTAGAAGAAGAGTGTGACGAACTTCCAGGAACAGAACATTTTATCAGCCACTTCGAGTTATACCAAATGGCTATGAAAGAGGTTGGTGCATCCACATCTGGCATAGAAAAATTTATATTCGCTCTTGAATCAGAAAAGGTTGAAGATGCCTTAGAAAATGAATTCGTTCCCAAGCCTTCAAGAGAGTTTTCGAAACTTAACTTCAAGTTTATCAATGATTTCAAGCCGCATCTAGTGGCTAGCTCACTTGCCTTAGGAAGAGAGCATGTAATACCTGGGATGTTTCGATCGATTTTATCTAGAATTAATGTCAGTGAAAAACAAGCGCCTATTTTTCATTACTACCTAAACAGACATGTGCATCTTGATGAAGATTTTCATGCTCCTTTATCCTTAAGACTTCTCAACGGTCTTTGTCAGACTGATGCCGAGGTTGATGAGGCTATTGAAGTTGCAAAAGCAAGTATTGAGGCCAGACTTAGATTTTGGGATGGGGTTAAAGTAGCAATTGAAACAGCAAGAAATTAGAAATCTCTTGCCTCAATTTCCATCATTAATTTATTAAGATGTTTTCCATAACTATCTTCATAGCCAGACCAGGAATGGTAATTTGTTAACTTCTTATTAACATCAGGTTTGATTTCAAAGTCTGCCTTTCCATCATCATAGGCTTTCTTGGCCTCATTCATGATGATTTGGAAATAATCTAGGTAAGGTTTTACTGCAGAGTTTGCAGTACCAGATGGCCCATGACCAGGGATGTAGTGATTCATGCCTAGATCAATCGCATATTTTAACGAAGCCATATTTTTATGAATATCTGCCGGAGCTCTTGCTAGTCGATTATTGAATAGGTTATCACCCATAAAAATAGTCTTACTACCGACATGTTCGATCATTAGATCTGAATCCGAGTGACCCAAGTCATTCGGAATGTGAGCTCTAAAAATTTCACCATCTATATTGATTTCTGTCAGGTGAGAGAGGCCATCGGTAGGAGGAACTGTTTTGGTGCCCTTAGTGGCATAGTTTGTCATCACTTCCATGATCTCAATCCAATTCTGTCCCTCATCTCTGGCTTGTTGCAGCATTTTCTCATGAGAGTAAATTTTGATATTTGGGTAGTTCTCCTGGATGCCTTCATTTCCTAACCAGTGGTCTCCGTGGTTGTGGGTATTAATAATCGCCAAGATAGGTTTGTCGGTTATCTTTCTTATTTCATTAAATACTTTTCTTCCAATATTAGAAGAGGCTCCTGGGTCAACAACAATAGCACCATTTTTTGCTAAGATAAGTCCAGGATTATTCATGAATCCTTCATTATCTTTACTAGGATCCGCTTGAGGTCCGTGGATGACATAAACTTGATCATTGAGTTTTTCAAATTGATATTCCTTGCCTTGAATTTGCCAAGCATAGGAATAACTAGCAGAAAGAACTAGTAAAAATGAGATGAGGTTTTTCATGACAATTTTTTGTTAATTAAAAACTTTAGTTTACAACTATTTCAAATTGAATACACAAGAAACTATTAGGTGTTATTATTCATTTATGCGGAAAAAGCCTGAGATTACCAAACTAGAGACCATTGCTTCAACGCGAGTTTTTAATATAGAACGCATGGACCTGAAGTTCTCAAATGGAGAAGAGAGACAATATGAACGTTTACGACCGCCACGAAGTGATGGTGCAGTTCTAGTCATCCCGATGCTCGATGAAGACACCGTATTAATGATTTATGAATATTCTGGCGGCACTGACCGTTACGAACTTGGCTTAACAAAAGGAAAGATTGATAAAGGAGAAACACCGCTTGAAGCAGCCAATAGAGAGCTTCAAGAAGAAATTGGATATGCTGCTAATAAGTTAACTTTCTTAAAAACCATCACTCTTGCTCCGGGGTATCAGGCCAATAAAACGCATATTGTTCTTGCAGAAGACTTATATGAGTCTTCAGTTGATAGTGGGGATGAGCCAGAACCTTTAGAGGTTGTAAAGTGTAAATTATCCGAGCTAGATGATCTGGTTTATCATGAAGATTTAACAGAGGCAAGAAGTATCGCTGCGCTATACATGGCGAAAGATATTATTGATCAGCAAATTAGTGATTGATATTCCAGAGAATTTTATTCTCAAAAATGATAATACCCCGTTTCCAGATGTCGCCAAGGCTTTGCTTGAGCCAAACGGTTTGGTGGCTGTTGGTGGCAGGTTAACAAGCGAAAGACTAATTAAAGCTTATTCACTCGGTATCTTTCCATGGTTCAATGAGGATGAGCCAACTCTTTGGTATTCTCCTGACCCTAGGATGATTTTGAATCGCCGGCTTTTCCACACTTCTAAGAATTTACATAAACTGATCAACTCCAATAAATTTGAGGTCAGGGTTAACACCAATTTCAATGAGGTCATCAACCACTGCAGAAGTATTCAAAGGAAAGATCAAAATGGCACGTGGATTAATTCTGAGATGCTGGTAGCTTATAAGGAACTAAATAAACTTGGGATATGTCAGTCAATTGAGACTTATGAAAATAATCAACTCATTGGAGGACTATACGGTATCTCCATGGGCAAAGTTTTTTTTGGGGAGTCCATGTTTTCAATCAAGAACAATGCTTCAAAAGTTGCTTTAGAGTTTTTAGTCAATCAAATGGATTTTGAATTGATCGACTGTCAGGTTGAGAATGAACACCTGAAGTCATTAGGGGCTCAGAATATACCTAGAGAAGTGTTCATCAATTTGCTAAGTGAATTATTGTAAAATCGTCTCTATTCAAATTAAAAAGGAAATTAGATGAATAACTTTTTAAAATTATCAAGCGTTTTAGTTTTTGCTTTTTTTCTCGGTGCTTGTGGAAGAATGGGTGAGCTAGAGCCTGTTAAACAAGACACAACTTCAAGTGTTGCGACTAAATCTGTAGCCCCTGAAGAAGAAATTATGCCGTCAAGATCAAAGTAATCTTTGGACAATCTTCACAATCAAAATAATACGCTTTTCATTGAATCTCTTTCAATCAAAGAGATAGGTAAAGCATATGGCACGCCTGTCTATATCTATTCTCAGAAGGAGATAACTGACAACTTTTTAAGGTTCCAGAATGCGTTTTCTGAATATCCCAACCTAATTTGTTATTCAGTCAAAGCGAACTCTAATTTGGCAATAATTAATTTATTATCAAAACTAGGTTCCGGGTTCGACATTGTTTCTATTGGTGAGCTTGAAAGGGTGATTGCTGCCGGTGGTGATCCTAAGTTATGTGTTTTTTCAGGGGTCGCGAAGACTCATTTTGAAATCGAAAAATCACTTGAACATGAAATCCTTTGCTTTAATGTTGAGTCAAAAAGCGAACTTGAAAGAATAGAGTTTGTTGCCAAGCAAAAGGGAGTTAAAGCCCCAATTTCCATTAGAGTAAATCCTGATGTAGATGCCAAAACACATCCTTATATTTCTACTGGAATGAAGAAGAATAAGTTCGGTGTAGACGCTGATGAGGCTATCAGTTTATACCGTTATGCTAAGAACTCTTCTTTTCTTGAAATTGTTGGTATAGATTGCCACATTGGATCTCAGATTACTGATGACAATCCATTTGTTGATGCCTTAGATAAGGTTCTTGAGTTAGTCGAAGAATTGATTCAAATTGGGATCAATCTAAAACATATTGATCTTGGTGGAGGTATTGGAATTCAATACGATAATGAATCAACCATCGATATTGAAACCTATATCAATAAAATTAAAGAAAAAGTTGGCAATATTGAAGTCATACTTGAGCCAGGAAGATCGATAGTTGGAAATGCTGGTGTTTTGCTAACCAAAGTTGAGTATATAAAGAGTAATCCTGAAAAATCCTTCGCGATTGTTGATGCTGCTATGAACGATCTTTTGAGACCAGCTCTCTATGATGCCTACCATGAAATCCTAAATGTTGACACCTCAAAGAAGGAGAGTGGCGATCGATACGATATTGTAGGGCCTGTCTGCGAGACGGGAGATTTCATCGCAAGAGATAGAGAAATTTCTCTAGAAGAGGGTGACTTGTTAGCGATTATGTCTGTCGGTGCATATGGTTATTCAATGACTTCAAATTATAATTCCCGCCCTAGACCACCTGAGGTTATGGTAAGCGAAAATAAGCATTATCTTGTTCGTGAAAGAGAAACCCTTGATGATTTATTCAATAAGGAGCATATCATTAATGAGTAATTTATCCAATCATCAAAAAAAATTCTTAAGATCTCTTGGTCATCATCTTAACCCATATGTGATGATTGGTCAGAATGGACTGACTGACAGCGCTAAAGATGAAATTCAATCAACTCTATCTAAGCATGAGTTAATTAAGATAAAAATTAGAGTTGGAGATCGTGAAGAAAAAAATACTGCAATTAATGAAATTGTGAATATCACCAACTCAAGTCTCGTTCAGTCTGTTGGGAATACAATTTTAATTTATCGTCCTTTCGAGAAGGATCCACAAATCATTTTGCCCAAAAAATGAAAATCGCTGTAAGTGCTGCTGAGGTATCTGGTGATTTAATTGCCTCCTCGGTTATTAAGTCTTTAAAAAATCTTGATCAGAAAGTCCAAATTGAGGGTATTGCTGGAGAGAAAATGCAAACAGCGGGATGTAAAAGACTTTGGAACATGTCAGATGTCAATGTCATGGGATATCTCGAAGTTCTAAAAAAACTTCCGCAGATTCTAAAACTAAGAAAATCAATTATTGAATACTTTTCTAAAAATAAACCAGATGTGTTTGTTGGTTTTGATTCTCCGGATTTTAATTTTGCAATTGAGACAAGTCTGAAACAGAACAATATCAAAACCATTCACTGTGTGTCTCCTTCGGTTTGGGCATGGAGGGAATCCAGAATTCAAAAAATCATAAAATCAACTGATTTGATGCTTTGTCTATTTCCTTTTGAGGTGAGTTTCTATGAACGATATAGTTTGAGAGCTAAATTTATTGGACACCCTCTTGCAGACCTTCTTTCCCCGCGTAAAAATTATAAAAAAACTGGGAAGATACTTATCATGCCAGGCTCTCGGGAAAGTGAAATCAAGAAGATATTGCCAACTTTAATTGGCGCTGGTCAATTAATTCTTAAGAAGGATAAAACCCTGACTCTCCATATTTCACTTGCTAATTCAGATCATGAGTCATGGGTTAGAGATCAAATTGGCAATCAAAATATCTCTATCTCCATTGGCGACTCTCATGATCAATTAAGGAATTCTGATTGTGTCATGATAGCCTCAGGCACAGCCACTCTTGAAGCTTTGCTAATTGGAGTTCCCATGGTAGTGGTTTATAAGCTTTCATCAATTACGTATGCTATTGCATCAAGACTTGTGAAATCAAAATTTGTCTCTTTGCCTAATGTTTTGACTAACAAAATGTTAGTTCCTGAACTCATCCAAAAAGATGCAAACCCTGCTAATATCGCAGACAGCGTGATGCAAGTTTTAAGTTCAGATCTAGACAAGTTAGCAGATGAGTTTAACAAAGTTCACAAGACACTTCAGCAGAATGCCTCTGAGAAAGCTGCAAAAATAATTCATGAATTTGCAAATGAATGAACTTGATAAAGAATTAATTCAGATTGCTCTGAAAGAGGATATTGGCACTGGAGATATCTCTGCCTCCATTCTTAAAAGTAAGGAAGTTGAAGGCAAAATCATCTCTAGGGAGGATTGTGTTGTTTGCGGGATTAAATATGCAAACGCAGTCTTCGAAGAAGTAGATAAAAATATTAATGTCAATTGGCTCGTGAGTGATGGAGATGAAATAAAATCAGAACAAGAGATCTGTCATATTACTGGTCCTGATTCGAGCATTGTGACTGCAGAAAGAATCGCTTTAAATTTCTTACAAACACTCAGTGGTATTTCAACTCAAACAAAGAAACTGGTTAATTTAATTAGTGAATCGAATGCTAGAATTCTTGACACAAGGAAAACAATACCCGGACTCAGAACAGCGAGTAAGTATGCAGTCTCTTGTGGAGGTGGAGTCAATCATAGGATGGGTTTATATGATGCATTTCTGATTAAAGAGAATCATATCGAAGCCATGCCATCTCTATGCGAGGTTATCAAATCCGCAAAACATAAAGACAAAGAAGTTCCGATTATTGTTGAGGTAGAGGAGGTTGATCAGCTTAAAGAATTAATGCTTTGTGAGAAGATTGATCGAGTCCTTTGTGATAATTTTTCCCTTTTAAGCCTTAAAGAGGCAGTTGAATTAGTCAATGGATTGATGCCTATCGAGGCAAGTGGAAACATTACAGAAGAGAACATCATAGAGATAGCGCAAACAGGCGTCGATTATATTTCCATCGGAAGTATTACTAAAAACATAAGAGCAATTGATTTATCTCTAAGGTTGGTTTGAAGCGACAAATGCTTCTGATAAGAAGTTATCTTTTGTATTGTATTTAAGCTCTTCGCCAGATACATTTTTCACACTTCCACCAGCATTTTTGAGAATACAATTTCCAGCAGCAGTATCCCATTCTGAACATGGACCAAATCTCGGATAAGTATCAAAAAATCCTTCTGCAATCAAACAAAATTTAATGGCACTCCCAAATTCTGTGAGTTCATAAGCACTTCTTTTCTCTAGAAAATCATTCAATTTTTGATTACCAGATGAATGGTGTCCAATGAGAATTTTTTCTGGAGAATGTGTCTCTCTGCAAGATATCTTTTGCAATGACCCTTCGGAAAATTTAAAAGATTCATTCTCATTAATAGAATAGTAATGTGTTTTGGAAGTGGGTACATATATCAAACCTATGACAGGTTTATGATTTTCTATCAATGCAATACAGATACAAAATTGGTCATTACCTTCAAGGAAGTCTCGAGTGCCATCAATAGGATCTACTAACCAAAATTTATTCCATTTTTGTCTTTCATTCAAAGGGATATCTTCTGACTCTTCAGAGAGAATAGGGATATCAGGAGTTAACTCTTGAAGTCCTCTAAAAATATAATCATGTGCTTTTTGATCAACAATGGTTAGAGGGGTTCCATCAGATTTTTTTTCAGAGTCTATGTCTTTTTGATAATAACTCATGACGACTTCACCAGTCTCTTGGGTTAAATCAATAAGGGAAGTGATCAATGAATTTTTATCCATTAAGATATGATACCGCGAGACATAGAAAGTGGTGGGCCTACTTGGACTTGAACCAAGGACCAATCGATTATGAGTCGACTGCTCTAACCAACTGAGCTATAGGCCCGAAAAATTATTCTAAGAAACTTGAAAGTTTATGAGCTCTAGATGGGTGTCTAAGTTTTCTAAGCGCTTTTGCTTCGATTTGACGAATTCTTTCTCTAGTGACATCAAACTGACGACCAACTTCTTCGAGAGTATGGTCAGTGGCCATGTCGATTCCAAATCTCATCTTAAGGACTTTCGCCTCTCTTGGGGACAAGTTGGCTAGCAGATCTCTAGTAGTCTCACTTAGGCTTTCCTTGGTAGTAGTTTCAACAGGAGAAGATAGGTTTGTATCTTCAATGAAGTCACCAATATTAGAATCTTCATCATCACCAACAGGCGTTTCCATGGAGAGTGGCTCTTTCGCAATTTTTAAGATCTTAACAATTTTGTACTCAGGCAGTTCCATTTCTTCCGCTAATTCTTCAGGAGTTGCTTCTCTACCAAATTTTTGAAGTAGTTGCCTTCTGACACGATTCAACTTATTAATGGTTTCAATCATGTGAACTGGAATTCGGATGGTTCTTGCTTGATCAGCAATTGAACGCGTAATTGCTTGTCTAATCCACCAAGTGGCATAGGTTGAGAATTTATATCCACGGCGGTATTCAAATTTATCAACCGCTTTCATAAGTCCTACATTTCCTTCTTGGATTAAGTCAAGGAATTGAAGACCACGATTGGCATATTTCTTAGCAATGGAGATAACTAATCTCAAGTTTGCTTCAATCATTTGTGATTTGGCTTTCTTCGCTCTTCTATCGCCGCTTCGATATTTTTTATTGATTTCTTTAAGTTCAGAAATCGATAACTGCATTTCTTCTTCTTGAGCAATTAGATTCTTCTGAGCAAAATATATTTGCTCCTCAATTTCAGAGATATTAGCTTTTAAATCATTAGAAAGTTTGACGTTGGATAGCCATTCAAGATTAGTTTCGTTATCAGTGAAGGCATCAAAAAATTCTTTTCTATCCATGCCTGCATTGATACAAGCGTCTCTGATAATTTTTTCTTGTTCTCTAACCTTGTCAACTCGATCACAGATCACTTCCATCATTGTTGTGACCAGTTTAGGCGCAAGTCTTAATTCAGACAGTCCTGTTGAAAGCTTTTGTCTGGATGCAATTGTTTTTGCATGTCTAAAGCCATGCTTTTCATTGAGAGATTTGTAGTCCTGTGAGCATCCTAGGACCTTCTCAAAGCGCTCGTATACTTCAGCCTCATCTGGTCCAGTATATTCAAGCTCTTCCATTTCCTCATACTCTTCATCATCGTCAAATTCACCGGCATCAAAAGCGGCTTTCTTTTCTTCAAATTCTTCAGCGTCTCCCTGATAACCAATGATGACATCTGTCATCTTACATTTACCATCCTCAAGACGTTTATGAGCCTTAAAAAAGTAGTCTGTGATTGCTGGGAAAAGGGTGATGGCTTGCATAATTTCAAAAACACCCGCTTCAATTTCTTTTGCAATTCTAATTTCATCTTCTTGCTCTAAAAGGTCTACAACACCCATTTCACGCATGTACATTCTGACGGGGTCTGTCGTTCTTCCAAATTCTGAATCTAGAGCTGCTAGAGCTGCTACTGCAGCTTCTGCTGATGTGGATTGTGCTTTTGCCCCTGATTCAACCATCAATGTATCCGCATCAGGGATTTCATCGGTGATGGTGATGTCTAATTCTTCAAGTACAGAGACGATTGGTTCGATTTGATCTTCTGTTACCAAGTCTTCTGGAAGCATATCATTGATTTCAGAGTAGGTGAGATAACCTTGCTCCTTTCCACGCATGATAAGTTCTTGGAGGGCTTTTTTAGTCTCTTTACTATTGGCTTTCATAGGCTATATTGTCGCGAACGCAAAAAAAGGATTATACATTAAACGAATTGATTCACAAATATCTGAATCGACTTCTAATTCTCTTTAAATATTGTACTAACAGAAACTTCTTCACTGATTCTCTTAATAACTTCAGCTAGAGTTGTTGCTATGGAAAGTTGTCTTATTTTGCTGCAACTCACAGCATCTTCACTCAGTGGAATGGTATTGGTGGTAACCAGTTCTGTAAGACCAGATTTTTCAATATTTTTGACAGCATTTCCAGAAAGCACCGCATGAGTTGCATAAGCTACCACCTCTTTTGCGCCTTTTTCCATCAAGATATCAGCTGCCTGACATAAAGTGCCAGCCGTATCGACCATGTCATCAATAATGATACAAGTTCTATCTTCAATATCTCCAATGATGTTCATTACCTTGACCATATTAGGGGCAGGTCGCCTCTTATCGATTATCGCAAGGTCACTATCATTGAGTCTTTTTGCAGCAGCTCTCGCTCTGACTACTCCACCTACATCTGGAGAAACAACCACCATATCTTGATAATTCTTAGCCAGAATATCCTCAACCAAAACTGGCTGCGCATAGATATTATCAATGGGTATGTTGAAGAATCCTTGTATCTGATCAGCATGAAGGTCTACGGTCAAAATTCTATCCACCCCAGAGGCCTCAACTAATTTTGCTGCAAGTTTTGCAGTAATCGGGACTCTTGTTAATCTCGATCTTCTATCCTGTCTGGAATAACCAAAGTAGGGAACAACAGCTGTAATTCTTGCAGCAGATGATCGTCTAAGTGCGTCGACAATTACCAAAAGTTCCATCAAGGTTTCAGCGGGTGAAGGTCCACATGTTGGCTGAATGATAAAGACATCACAACCACGAACATTTTCTAAAATTTCAACTTGTGATTCCCCATCACTAAATTTAGTGACTAACGCTTGTCCTTGAGGAAGTCCAAGTTTTGAAATTATTTCTCCTGCTAATTCTGGATTGGAATTACCACTAAAGATTTTGATATTGGCAAGAGACATTAAAGATTAATCAGCTTTGATAGAATTTGTAATAAGTATATATAAAAAAATTTATTCTATTTTTTAATTTGGCTGGGCTGGCAGGATTCGAACCTGCGAATGACGGGATCAAAACCCGTTGCCTTACCGCTTGGCGACAGCCCAATCGTATAAAGGTGAATAATTTATGGGTTGAGTAATGAAAGCCTCCCATTCAGCGGGCAGATTCTTTACTGCATCCAATGCACCTTTTTTATTATCAAACCTTGCAAAGACAGAGCTCCCTGTTCCAGTCATTTGAGCCTCTTCAAAAATTGAATTTTGGCTATTTAAATACTCTAGCGCTCTTGCAATTTCAGGTTCAGTCTCAATAGCTGCATGAAGACAATCATTGCGTCTACTGGTTTTTTTTAATAAGTCGGGTATTTTCTCAGTCGCTGTAGTGAATGTCAATGCTTCATGGCTGAATATTTCCTGAGTTGATACATTTTTTTTAATATTCAAGACAACAAAATAGAAATCGTCATCCAATTCAACTGGAAAAAGGTTCTCACCAACTCCAGTAGCTAGTGAGTTTCTTCCCTCGATAAAAATGGGAACATCAGCCCCTAATTCTAGAGCAATAGACTTCAACTGATCTTTATAAAGATTTAGATTCCACAAATGATTAAGAGCAATCAAAATGGTTGCTGCATTAGAGCTTCCACCTCCTAATCCACCACCCATCGGGATTTGTTTTCTTATTTTAATTCTGCAACCCATTTCTTCTGATGCTGAATTCTTTAATAGATGTGCGGCTTTGATCATAATATCTGAGCTCTCAGGAATGGTCTCATTACCAGAGATTCTTTTGATGGAGCCATCAAGCGTTTTTTCTATCTCTATTTCATCAAAGAGGTTGATGAACTGAAATAAGGTTTCTAAGTTGTGATAACCGTCTTCTCTTTTTGAGGTTACGTGAAGGAAAAGGTTAAGCTTTGCAGGAGACTTCCATACTGCAGGATAACTAGACATTAATAAAAACTGAACGGTAATATTTAAGTTCTTCTATTGAGTCTTTAATATCTTCAAGCGCTAAATGTTTTGGTTCTGATGTTCTCTTTAGGATCGAATCCGGTTTCCATCTTTTAACCAACTCTTTGATAGTTGAGACATCAATGTGTCGATAGTGAAAAAATTTCTCCAGTTCTGGCATCTCATTGTAAAGAAATCTTCTATCTTGACATATAGTATTCCCACACATAGGAGACATGCCTGGATCGACATATTGATTCAAAAAATTTAGTGTCTGTATTTCAGCATCTCTTGTTGAAATTAGACTCTCTTTTACTTTTTTGACAAGTCCTGAGTTAGTATGATGTTCGGTATTCCACTCATCCATGCCATCCAACAGTTCATCACTTTTGTGTATGGCAAGATTGGGGCCTTCTGCAATAATTTCCAGATGTGGATCTGTCACAATGGTAGCAATTTCAATAATAGTATCACTTTCTGGCAAAAGACCAGTCATCTCAAGATCAATCCAAATTAAATTAGCAGACTTATCCATACTAAATTAACTAACAACCTGTGCTCATTCTGACAAGGTCATCTAGCTTTTGATGAGCCGCACCCGAACTGAGAATTTCCTGCGCTTTTTTCACCCCATCTGTGAGAGAGTTTGTAAGACCAGAAACATAAATGGCAGCACCAGCATTAAGAGCAATAATATCTTTTGCAGGCCCCTCTTGACCGTCTAAAGCTTCTTGAATTAATTTTAAAGAGGCATCGGCATCCTCTACACATATGGAATCGAGATTAGCTTGTTGCATATTAAAATCTGAAGGTGAGATTGAGTAAGTCT